>Ga0114968_10004473_pt1 | contig 10419 bp, 16 predicted proteins | sample M_130807_EF_Meta_FD_87020 | JGI IMG/M metagenome (GOLD analysis project Ga0114968, IMG submission 87020) | Freshwater microbial communities from Lake Montjoie, Canada to study carbon cycling - M_130807_EF_MetaG | ecosystem: Environmental > Aquatic > Freshwater > Lake | place: Lake Montjoie... | reverse complement strand
TTTGGCGAAACAATGTCAAACATCTTGCGGCCAACATGGGCATGACCGATCGTTACACACTACAAATTACAGGAGTTCCCATTGAAGATCCATTCCTATAACGAGTGGGACCCACTGCGTAGTATTGTAGTGGGCAGTGCTCGACATGCCAACTGGCCCACACAAGATCCTGTGTTTGCACAAGAAAGTGAAAAAACTTTGTGGAAAGAAACTCCTGTGCCCACGGGACCTGTGCCTGAGTGGATTGTGAACGAAGCTGAAGCCGAGTTGGACGAACTGGCTTGCAAACTCACTGACCTAGGAGTGGAAGTTCATCGTCCAACGGAAATGGATTTTGTATCCTTGGGTGGTATGTACAACTACTGTCCTAGAGATAGATTGTTGGTAGCTGGAACTACCATTGTTGATCCTGCTATGATGTATCCCTGCAGAGACATGGAACTGGCAGCCTATTACGATGTAGTTGACGCTGCCGAGCGTTATCTACACATGCCACGCAACGAAGGTATGACTCTGGATGCTGCCAATATTTGTAGACTCAATGACACTTGGTTATATTTGGAATCAGCATCAGGTAACCGAGCTGCCTATGATTGGCTTTGCAAACAATTTCCCAACATCAACATTGAGCTTTGCAACTTCTACGCTGGTGTGCATATAGATTCAACCATAGTGCCCTTGCGTGAAGGCTTGGTAATAGTAAATGGCGCAAGAGTGAACAGTGAAACATTGCCCAAGGCATTTCAGAACTGGGAAGTATTATACGTGGATACAGTGACGGAACAAGGCTTCTATCAATACCCGTATGCTTCCAAATGGATTGCGTTAAATATGTTAGTGGTTAATCCCACTACAGTGATCATGGACGCAGATCAAGCTGAACTTCGATATGCATTGGAAAGCCGTGGATTCGAAGTGATACCACACAAACTAAGTCACAGTCGCACCCTGGGTGGTGGATTTCACTGTGTGACACTGGATCTATGGAGAGAACATGCTTGACGCACAACAACTGGCTCAGCTAGTAGAACAAGAAATCAAAACTGCTGTGGCACAACAAGTGCAACAAGCAGTGAGCCAGACTGATTGGATCAAAGATCTCGAACAACAAATCATTGGATTTGTACAGGATCGTATCACTGCTAGATTCAGTAACATTGGTACCTTGCCTGACCTAGTAACAACTGTGGAACAAAAAGTTGGCGAGATGTTTGCCAATGGGTTTGTACCAGATCTAGTCAGCTATGTAGATCAACCTCGTATACAACAAGCAGTGGACTTGGGTGTAGAGAAGTTTGTAGAACACACGATTGATGCGTTGAGCATAGATCCTGCCTGGGTGACCAAGATTGAAAATCTAATAACACAGCGCATGGAAGATCGTGTGCGGGCTAGACTACGCGAGTTGGATATGAACGTTGTGTTGAGTCAAGTGGTCATGGAACACCGCGATCATCTTACTCAAGAGTTGGTAAAGAACTTTCAGTCACGAGGCATTGCGGATCAAGCATCAAACACACAGCTTACACTGATGGATGGTGTGGTTGTAGTTGAAGGTGAAACAGTTACTCAAGATCTTTCAGTAGAACGCAACACCACGCTCAAAGGCAACGTATTAATCAAAGGCGATCTTGGCATACAAGGTCGTATTGCCGTGGACAACCGAGCCTGGCAGGATCTCAGCGATCACGTTGGTACCATAACCTATGATCGTATTAAAAATGATTTTGCTCAAGAGCTCACTGAGTCCATGCTCAAAACAGTCAAACATGGGATCAACATTGAAGACGTATCTGTGGCTGGACAGCCGCTGGTATCGGGCAACGCACTCAGCCCTGGAATCAAACATACCAATATTACTTCAGTGGGTGCATTAGAAAGTCTGCAGGTTGATGGGCATGTAAGTCTTAGAGATACTGTGACGGTGAATCGTGGTCGTGTTGGCATCAACACCGAAGATCCTGATTCTGCGTTGAGTGTGTGGGACGAAGAAGTCAATGTGAGTCTGGGCAAACTTAGCAAGAACACAGCATTTGTGGGCACAGGCCGTAAAGGTAACTTAGTGCTGGGAACCAATCGTCAGAATCATATTGAGATTGACGGTGACGGACTGACCACCATACAACGACTGCGCATTGGTCGTAATACTATTTCCTGGTCAGTTGAAACTCCAGGTTACAGCGGAACCAAAGGTGACCTAGTGATCAATATCAATACCACTGCAGAAGGTGTGTTTGCTTGGATCTGTCTTGGCGCTTTCCGTTGGCAAGCATTGAAAGCAAAATAAATGAGAGTGTGTTGGATTATCAGCGAACAGTTTGCCAGTACTCACGTCACGCCTGAGCAACTCAAAGACATTGCACCCAGCTGGGGTAGTTGGAAAACGTGGAGAGCCTGGAACACAGACAATGTGCTGTGTGATAATGTGAACAAGGCACAAGAGTTAATACAACGAGCCTTTCACAGTGTGTGCAACTTTTATACTGCAAACAAAAACTATGCACAGTTGAATCGGCCCGCACGGGTAAATCTCTATGAAGGCGACTTTCCGGGCGCACTAGATAGAGCCGAAGAGATCATAGCCATGCACCTTGTGGCCGAACAAAATGATTTGGTACTGCTGTTGGGATTTGACCTCGCTGATAAAATCATTGATGACAAATATGAAAATCACAAACAGCTAAACTACTTCAATGCATTTCGCGCCACGCTCAACACCTATCCCAATACACAATGGGTGTTGATTGATCATCCTGATCCTGTGACCAAAAAAATAACGCTGCCAAATCTAACACAAGATAGTTTTGACAGCGTAGTTAAGTTACTGGTACAGTAGTTTATTCAACCAATACTTTTGGTCCATGATTGTATATTTTGCATTCAGGATTTTCGTCTAGCCATTTATTCATTAATAATACAAACTCTTCTGCCGCTGTTTGGTTAGTCCAGGGTTTTTTACATGAATGTATTCCACTGGTGGGTTGAAATTCTCCTGGTTTTAATGGAACATCCCATTGAGCAGGTTTTTTTTCTACATAGCCAGCTCTACGATAAGGAGACTGGATTAGGTCTGCGGCTGCTTCGTCTTTCAGCTGAATTTCTTTTGGGGCATCAAAGTTTTTAGTATTAACAGTGAATACTGTCATCTAACAAATCAACTTTGAGTTACTGTGCAAACGGATCTGTAGGCTGCAGAAGCAGGGTTAGCATCCAACCAAGCATTCATTTGAGCCGTGCATTGTTGAGCCTGAACCAAATCTGTCCACTCTTTGACACCAGTGTATGAACCCGAGGTTGGAGGGTAGTCTCCGGGCAGTGCTGGTGTCCAGACAGGATACTGTGGGCAATACCCTGCATCAATGTAGGGAGCAACAATAAGACCTGTGGCCGCATCTGTAGTTTGAATCAGAGTTGGGTCGGCAGCAAAATTAAAAGTTGCTTGGGTTGTAATGGGCATGTTAATTCTCCTTACTCAGTGAATGCTGTTGGAGGCGAAGTAACGTATGCAGTCCAACTTGGATTATTAGCTAGTAATGTTGCAATCTGCCCACAAAATTCTTGAGCTTTGTCGAGCCCAGTCCAGTCTCGTCGAGACACATACGAACCAGATGTTGGTGGCCAAACAGGTGATTCAGGTGTGTGAGTTGGCGGTTGCGAGCAGTCGCCTGCACTGATGTATACCTGAATAATGGGATCAGAGGCAGCTCTGTAAGCAGATATGATTGCTGGATCTGCGTTAAAATCATTAGTTGCTAACGTATATATTGTCATAGCATTTATCCTTTATAAAGTATATTTATTCATCTACCACAATAATCTGTGGATCCACTTTGACTATAAGTCTGCGACTAGGATCTGTGTCAATCCAAGTCTGTAGTTTGGTTACATATTCATTGGCTTTTTCTAAATCATACCAGCGTTTGGTTATGGTATAAACTCCTGTTTTTGGAACAACCACTGATTCACCGTCTTTTGGAGGATATCCTGGAAAAGGTGGATCAAAGGTTACTCTAAGATCATTTAGCCCTTTTCGAGCATTTTCCATGTTTATAATATTCATGGGATCTTTGGGATCAAAATACCGCTCTACCTCTTGGGGTGTAACGGCATCGTAATCATGTGTGATTTTAAAAAAAATAGCCATTTTGATTCCTTTGTTATGTTGATATTTACCTTGACAAAAAACAAAAAATATTATAAAATACAGCTATGACTACTACTGCTCGAATTGGTTTTTGTTGTAAATGGATTGATGACCCTGCAGAAACAGCAGGGCGCAAACCTACATCTGCTAGCCGTGATCTCAACGGTCGTAGCACCACCATGCGTTGGTTGCGTGAGCATGCTGACGAAGCTGAACAGCGCCAGTGGGACATCATGAATCACAATGCGCAGGCCGCTCTTAACATGGTTGAACGTGTGGGCAGTCTTGAGCCACATCTGCGCAGGGTACGCCTAGGCAGTGAAATGCTACAAGGCTACACAGAACCCAACTGGATTGACTGGTGGCAACAGGCCGATGTGCAACTACACCTAGAAAAAATCTTTGCACCCATTGGTGCTCGTGCTAGAGAACTAGGTGTGCGACTGAGCTTTCACCCAGGGCAGTTTTGTGTACTGGCGTCAGCAGACGATGGCATTGTACAACGCAGTATCTTAGAGTTTGAATATCATGCTGACATGGCTCGTTGGATGGGCTATGGTAGCTCATGGCACGACCACGGGTTTAAGATCAATGTACACCTGAGTGGACGAGGTGGCCCAGAGAAGTTTCTGCGCACTCTTGACAAACTCTCCCCTGAGGCTAGAAACCTTATAACTATAGAAAACGACGAGATATCAAATGGTTTGGACCTTACTCTTACTGTGGCTGATCGTGTGGCTCTTGTGCTGGACATTCATCACCATTGGATCAACACCGGCGAGTACATCTCGCCAACGGACTCTCGTGTTCAGCGTGTGGTTGAGTCTTGGCGTGACGTTCGCCCTGCTATGCATTACAGTGTTAGTCGCGAAGATATTCTTGTTGATCATGATACCCGAGTTCGCCCAGATCTTGCTGGACTTCTTGCACGAGGTCATAAAAAACAGCAACTCCGCGCCCACTCAGACTTCTATTGGAACTCGGCTGTAAACGAGTGGGCGGCTGGTTTTAGTCCCTACTTTGATATACAGTGCGAAGCCAAGGGCAAGAACATTGCTCGTGATGGATTTTCTGATTTTGTGAACACATTATGATTGATATTTTTCAACCAACTATACAATGGATAAAAGATGATTTTAAGTCTCACCCAGTTCGCTTTGCTATTGAGTTGCTTGCTTGGGCTGTTAGCATTGGCTGTAGTATTACTATGGCGGTCACAGTCCCCAACCCTCCGCTTTTGGCTCTTTATCCTGTGTGGATTGCTGGTTGCGCCATGTATGCTTGGGCTAGTTGGACTAGGAAATCTTTTGGCATGCTGGCTAACTATATACTGTTAACCAGCATTGATACCATAGGACTTATTAGGATGCTTTCTTAGCTCTAGTAGTTTTAGCTTTGACAGCAGGCTTCTTCTCACCAGCTGGCTTACGAGCGGCTGGTTTTTTCTTTGGCGCAATTTCTGGCTCAACTGCTGGTGCAGAGTATTGTGTGCTCATTGGCACTGTACCCACTGTGGTCTGAGGTGTTTCAACCTTGTAGGGTGCTTCAGGGCGGGGCGATACTGTGGGCTTAGAACCAAAAAAACTTTTCAAAAATCGCAACATTTAAATCTCCTTTTAGATGAGTACTTTATTTACGTCTGCACAGCAGATTTGTTCACAGTTTCTGGCAATAGTTCACGTATTTCTTCAAGATTGTTTTCCACAGTCAATATACGATCGTCCTGCATGGTTCCAAACCATCTACGTGCTATTCCTGGATGCGAACTTCTGCCGTAGGAACCTTGTTTGGTTTTGTAATGGATTTGATATTCATCTTTGGTATATTCGTAGATGTATTTTTTAGATGGTAACTTCCAGGTGTCAAAGTTTTTACCGTACAATATTTCTAGATTCTGATGAGCCAGCATGGCCCATTTTTGATATCGAGGATCTGCAAACCAAAAGAAAGCGTTGGTCTTCCAAACAGAACAAGGAATACGATGAGTGTTGGCATAGTAGTTATTGTACTCCCATGCTACATTGCCTGCCCAGTTATAGTTGAAATTCGTCCACCAAATAAAGTTAAAACAGCTGGTGACTGGAACATTAACTGATTCAATGTTTGCTCCTACTTTGCTTATCAACCAATGAACTATTGCGTCGTCTTTGATAAACTGAGAAAGGTATATTTTTAATCTTGCTGTGTCTTTCCATGGCACACGAGCGTAGCTGGGATCATTGAAAAGTCCCAGTGTGCTGTCAGCTATGCCGCCCTGTAGCTGATCAGCTGGCATGCCATGTACATAAAAATATTCACCAATGTTGTCAATGGTCCTGCTTTTGGTGTAACGGTCGTAATCAATCACTGCAATCTTGGGAGCTATAAAGTTATAAAACAAGTGTGGACATTCCCATACTGCGGTTTTAGTGGTGACACACACCATGCGTTGTAAATCTTCGTTTGTGGCATTACGCAACAAAGATACCATGATCAAGTTTGAGTCAACACCTCCACTCCATCCTATGCCTATTTTCTTATTGTGTTTACGGCTCAAACGCAAAAGCTCTTGTGCTTTGAGGTCAGTGATTTCTGCCCAAGATAGATTGAAGTCAGGGTCAAAATCATGTACTATATCAAACCCAAATTTTTCAGACAGTGGTCGACCCGGTAGTGCCAAGTTATCTAGACCTCGCATGGCATTGAAGTAAGATTGTCCACTCCATTTAGACATCCACTTGAGATTTTCAAGCTCAGTTATCATGCCCGAGCTCAACCCGCAGTTACCTAGTCTTGAATCATTGAGCAGATGATTGTTTACTATAGGAATCATTGATTGAATCTTCTAATATTAAACGACAGCGTGAAAGATCATGGATATTCACAGTTTCATCGTTGGTGATTGCAAACCACCCTTTGTTAGGAGCTTTCCAGGTTGTACGTCCATGAGAACCAATCTTTGGTTTATATTCAAGCCAATAAGGATCTTGAACATAGTCATAGATATATTGTTTCAAAGGAACTTTCCAGTCATTTTTTCCAAATACAATGTCTGGTCTTGACGAGTTGGTCATGGCCCACTTTTGATACCGGGTGTCATAGAACCAAGGAAACACATGATTTTTCCAAGCACTTGCAGGTATACCATTGTCAGCGTGCCAGTGAGTGTATTCGTGTACTCCTTGAGCTACGGAAAAAAAGTTAAAGTTAAACCACCAAACAAACTGATGTATGCTATGAATATCAGTGTCCAGGGATTCTATATTGTCGCACAGTATTTTGGTGATATAGTTTAATAGAATATCTTTAGTTTGTTTGCGATCATGCAGACTTGTCAAGCCCAAATATTCTTGTAACTTGACTGTGTTTTTCCAAGAAATGTTAAACCATGACGGATCTTGCAGTGCTGGTTCGCTCATGGCAACCATGCCAATCATGAGTTGGTCGCAAGGACTGCCGCTGACATGGATAAAGTTAGCAAATGTATCTGTAGTGAAAGACGGTATGCAATGATCAAAATCTAATGTTTTTACCTTGTTGGCCAGGTAAGTGAAGTAGATATGACTGGATTCCCAAACGCCGCTTTTGGTAGTGGCCACTACCAGTCGATCTAGATCATCAGCCCTGGCATGTTTTAACAATGCTATCAGCACCAAGGTAGAATCAATGCCTCCACTCCATCGCAACAACACAGGACGATTCAAGGCACGACTTTGACTCCAGAGTTCTTGTGCTTTGAGATCAGTGATTTCGGCCCAGGTCATGGAAAAGTCGCTGGTCCAGTCTGCTATTTTGTAACCAAACATTTCATGACAGTTGGTATTTTTGATAGCAGTGGAGTTGTGTCCTCTCAAAGGTTCCAATACACTGCCCCTTCCTACAACAGACATTCGTTGTAACAGATCAAGATTTTTGTTGATCTTGGTATTTGCGCCCAACAGACCAGGATGTGTTATCAGGAAGTTGTTTATGAACTTTGTTGCCATTGGTCTACCAAAATTTTCAAGAAATTTAATCTCTGTTTGGAAAATTTGTTGACCAACACTATAGAATCAAACTTTAACATCAACACAATGATTTTTTGTTTTACTTCTTGTTCGGTCAAACTCAGCATGAGTATTTTGTAAATTTCGCTAATAAACAAATACACATCCGCATCAAAGATATCTGTTTTCTGGTAGACCTTGTCAAGGATAGCAACTCTGCTGATCATGTCGTCAGCTGTCGATTCGATGGTGCATAGATACTGACAAAACCAACCAACCATGATGGCATAATCTTTTAACAACTTTGATTCTTCACTTACATTGTCTTTGAGATCTAGGCCGGCCATTTGCCCCAGAGAGTTTATTTCGGTGCAATCTATGATTTTTATATCTTCAAAGTGCAGTTGAAAAAACGTTATTTCTGGACGCGGCGCACCTATTGGCAACGTCCAGGAATCGCAGTTGTTATTATCAATGGTTGTTTTTGGAGTCGTGGCCGGGACCCACAGTTCATACAACCAAAGTGGCGCTTTGCTGGACATCAGTGCCTGCACTGATCGGGCCACTGATAGATTGTGATTGACATAGATAAAACAATCGTGCCTTGGATCAAACAAAGCGTATAATCGGTATTTTTGTACCGTAAAAGATCTAGGATAACCAGAATGAGTAAACATGGTATATTACTTATGATGTAAAACTTTGTGCTTTTAAGTTTGCTTGCTGTACTATATATAAACAATGATCCTATTCTTATATATCCTGGTAATGACACACATTACCATAGCATGTGTCACACTTTATTTGCATCGTAGTCAAGCACACAGAGGTGTAACATTTGATCCACGTATATCACATTTCATGAGATTCTGGTTGTGGCTCACAACAGGCATGGTCACCAAGCAGTGGGTAGCCACACATCGCAAACACCACAGATTCACTGATGCGCCAGGTGATCCTCACAGCCCTAAAAACGAAGGCATCTGGCAGATCTTGCTGGGCGGTGCTTTCTACTATGCCTGGGCGGCCAAAGATCGAGCCATGGTTGAACAGTATGGCGCAGGCACACCCGATGACTGGGTGGAACATCACATCTACACGCCATTCAACTGGGCGGGAGTTATGTTAATGTTTTTTATTAACTGCATGATATTTGGGTGGGCCTGGGGTTGGTTACCTTGGCTGTGGCAAATGATCTGGATTCCCTTATGGGCCGCAGGAGTTATCAACGGATTAGGGCACTGGTGGGGATATCGCAACACACAAACCAAAGACTACTCAACTAACATTGTACCTTGGGCATTTTTCATAGGCGGCGAGGAGCTACACAACAATCATCATGCTGATCCTGCTTCGCCTAAACTCAGCCAAAAACCCTGGGAATGGGATCTGGGCTGGACCTACATACAACTACTACAACGATTTAACCTGGCCACAGTGCGAGCCAACTAATTTTGCCAAACTTGCCAAAACAACACATATTTTTATTGCACTGCAACATAAATATCATATATAATAATGTAGTAAACAAGATGCTGGATGGTCCGGGTCTTGTAACGTAAACTCGCTTAATAAGGAGAAAAACATGTTTACATATGACGCAACAATCGACGCAGTTCAAACAGGCAAGAAGCAGTTTGTTAAGACTTTTATCACAGACGAAAAAATCGCTGACGCCCTAAATCAGTTTATCGACAATCAAACTGAGTACACCAAAAAAGCCACCAAGGCCACAATCGACGCTGGTACCACAGTGGTGCAAGAAACCATCAAGCATTCTCAGGAAGCCGCCAAGTTTGATTATGCCAAGTTTGGTGAAGGTATCATGAAGGCCTACTCAGCACAAACCAAAACCAAGTAAATCGGTTAAAAAACGGTAAAGCCGACACTAGACCAGAAAATCCTACTTGTGTAATAATACACACATAGTAGGATTTTTTATGACCAATCTTTAAGGAGTTGCTATGAAGCATTTGGTTTTGGTATTTTTAGTGGCCTGTGTCACAGGCTGTGGTACGATCGGGGGTGCGGTTTCCGGCGCTGGCCAAGATCTTTCTAAAGCCGGAGAATGGATTAAAAACAAATGAAACACACAGCACTCTATCTAGCCCTGGTCATGGCCATGGGACTCACTGCCTGTAGTTCAACCAAGGTCTCTGACGTAGGATCAGGTACCGCTGTTCCTCCGGGCACACAACAGGCCATCTCTGAACAACGTGCGGCCTCAGATTTCAAACGCGAAGGTGTTCGAATGATTTACAGTCTCACAGGCAATCTTGAAGCAGTAGAAGCCGTCGGCTATGCGCCTGT
>Ga0114968_10004472_pt1 | contig 10419 bp, 11 predicted proteins | sample M_130807_EF_Meta_FD_87020 | JGI IMG/M metagenome (GOLD analysis project Ga0114968, IMG submission 87020) | Freshwater microbial communities from Lake Montjoie, Canada to study carbon cycling - M_130807_EF_MetaG | ecosystem: Environmental > Aquatic > Freshwater > Lake | place: Lake Montjoie... | reverse complement strand
TGGGAAAGTATTAGAAAAAATTGCTACGCAAACATCATTGAAAATTGACTTTGGCGGCGGAATTAAAAAAGAAACAACTTTAAAAATGGTGTTAGAATCAGGCGCTACTTATGCGACCATAGGTAGTTTGGCTGTAAAAAATCCAGCATTATTTCAGGAATGGATTTCGAGGTTTGGGGCAGAAGTGTTTATGTTAGGCGCTGATGTTTTTGAAGAAAAAATCGCGATTGGCGGCTGGCTAGAAAAAACCAATATTACTGTATTTGATTTTATGAAAATGTATATGGACAAAGGGGTGAGTCAAATGTTTTGTACTGATATTCAAAAGGACGGAAAACTACAAGGACCTTCCATTGCATTGTATGAAAAAATAATCAATCAATTCCCCGCATTAAATTTAATTGCAAGTGGCGGAGTCAGTTCCTTAGATGATTTAATTGAATTGGAAGAAATTGGTTGCAGTGCAGCAATAGTAGGGAAGGCGATTTATGAAAATAAAATAACAATTAGTGATTTGGCTAATTTTAACTAATTGGCGCAAATAAAAATATTTACATGTTAACCAAACGAATCATACCCTGTTTAGATATCAAAGATGGCCGCACTGTCAAAGGGGTTAACTTTACAGAATTACGGGATGCAGGTGATCCTATTGAATTAGCTGCACTATATGCATTACAAGGTGCGGATGAATTGGTTTTTTTGGATATTACTGCAACGGTAGAAAAAAGAAAAACCTTAAGTGAATTAGTCAATAAAATTGCACATAAAATTAATATCCCTTTTACCGTGGGCGGGGGGATAAAAACCGAGGAAGATGTGAGCGTATTATTGCAAAATGGGGCAGATAAAATTTCTATCAACACAGCAGCTTATATGGATCCTACTATTATTAAAAGCTTTGCAAAAAACTTTGGAAGTCAATGTGTGGTTTTGGCGATTGATACCAAATGTGAAGCAGATGGTAATTGGTATGTGTATTTAAATGGAGGGCGTCAAAAAACGGAGACCTTAACTACGGAATGGGCCAAAAAAGCGGTGGATTTAGGGGCCGGTGAAATATTATTGACTTCTATGAATCATGATGGTACCAAACAAGGTTTTGCATTAGATATTACCGCAACACTATCATCAACATTGCCTGTGCCTATTATCGCTTCTGGCGGTGGCGGGGAGTCGGCACATTTTTACGATGTTTTTACTACTGGGAAAGCGGATGCGGCATTAGCCGCGAGTATATTTCATTACAAGGAATTAGCAATACCTGATTTAAAACAATATCTAAATAATAAAGGCATCTCTATTCGGTTATAAGTTTACCTCAAATCAAAACTTTAATTAATTTTAATTATGAATATCAATTTTACAAAATATGCAGATGGCTTGGTACCTGCCATCATTCAGGATGCCAACACGAAAAATGTGTTGATGTTGGGGTTTATGAATCAAGCGGCAGTGGATGCAACTATTTCACTAAAGAATGTTACATTTTTTAGTCGTTCAAAGAATAGGTTATGGACCAAAGGAGAGGAGAGTGGCAATTTTCTTCAATATATAAGTATGTCTCTTGATTGTGATCAAGATACTTTACTCATTCAAGCGGTTCCATTAGGTCCGGTTTGTCATACTGGGACAGCGACTTGCTGGGGGGAGGATGCAGGGAATGATTTTTCATTTTTACATCAATTGGAGGAAATTATTGGTTCACGTAAAAATGCAGACCCTTCGAGTTCCTATGTAGCTAGTTTATTTTCGAAGGGGATTAACAAAATTGCGCAAAAAGTAGGAGAAGAAGCTGTTGAATTAGTCATTGAGGCCAAAGACGATGATGCTAAATTATTTTTAGATGAATCGGCTGATTTATTATTCCATTATATGATTTTATTACAAGCAAAGGGGTATCAACTTAGCGATATCGCAAAAGTGTTAAAACAAAGACATCAAGGGTAAATTACTTATATTTACATTTCAATTTTTTAAATAAGAATTATGAAAAAATGGATAACTGGGTTTTTAGTAATGTGTATTTTTACAAATTTAAGTGCACAAGGAATTGTTATTAATGGAGAATTAAAAAATTTACCAGACAGTACGGTGGTGACTTTATTAGATGGGATGGGTAATAAAGAAGTAGCTTCAGTGAAGGCGATAGGCGGAAAATTTGTATTAAAAGCAAGTACTAATTTTACGAGTATTTTTATTGTTGGATTTAGTGGCTTGCAAGCAAAGCTCCCTTTATTTATTAATAACGAAAAAGTAAGTATCGCTGGAGATATTCAAACGCCAAATAATATTCAATACCAAGGCTCACCAAGTCATGCCGTATATCAATCCTACATGGCAGTGATGAATCCGAAGATGGAAGCTTATTTTAAAAATTTAGCTGCAGTGCAAGGGGAGAAAAATGAAAAAAGTAAGGACTCCTTATCGCAAATTGCAGAAAGTCAGTCCAAGGATTTAATTTTTACTTATGAAAATATGAGTAGAATTAATAAGTCATCCCCTGTGACCACTTTCTTCTTATTTCAATATGCGAATATATTTCCATCAGTTAAAGAGCAATTGGCTACCTACTACGATATGCTACAAGGAGATGCTAAAACGGGTCCTTTTGCTGATGTCATTAGTAAAACCTTAACCTCAAGTAGTTTTGGAAAGATTGGATCTGCCATGCCTAATTTCATACAAAATGATGTGAATGGCAAACCGGTTAGTTTGGCTTCATTTAAAGGGAAATATGTGTTGGTTGATTTCTGGGCAAGTTGGTGTGGACCATGTCGCGCTGAAAATCCAAATGTGGTGAAAGCTTATAATGATTTTAAGTCAAAAAACTTCACCATATTAAGTGTTAGCTTAGATAATAGTAAGGACAAGTGGTTGGAGGCTATCAAAAAAGACGGTTTGACTTGGACCCATGTAAGTGATTTGAAATATTGGAAAAATGAAGTAGCAGTTCAATTTGGTATTGAAAGTATTCCAGCTAGTTTTATTTTAGATCCTGCAGGAAAAATTATCGCAAGAGATTTAAGGGGCGCTGATTTAGGTGCGTTTTTAAGCAAGAATTTGAAATAGCGATTTAAATATTTTATACTTCTACGAAGCCTGTCCCGATTAAACGAGACAGGCTTTTTTTATTACCCAATTACACTAAGTATTCTTATGATAATGCAGTGTTTCATTTTTTTTAATTAATAGTCTAAAAATTTTAGAAGGGCTTCTAATTAATTTAAGTCACACTAATCAACTAAATTCTAAATGTGAAATATTTTAACAAGAGATAAAATATATAATTCTTATTTAACTATTTTAAGAGAAAAGTATACTAATTTCATCAAGGACATTTTGTGTGTAAACTAATTTAAATATAAAAAATAAAATATGAACATTTCATCTTATTCCCTAAGTCCGCTAACTAAATTTGTTATTGGCACGATTCTCTCTTTAATAGCTGTTTACTTATATATCTTAAAGACGTCTGTTTTATTAAGTGGATTTCTTTTTGGATTTGGATTTCTTCTACAGTTATTAGCCATTTTTAATTTCTACCAATTTTTTATTTCAATTAAAAATAAAATTAATTAAGTTAAAATTATTTGTACAGGTTTGAATTTCCACAAAAAGCCTTTCCCGATTTATCGGGGAAGGCTTTTTTTATATTCTACTTCTTCGAAACCTAATAAAATGATTTTGTCATTGATGGTGAGTAGGGGGCGTTTAATGATGGATGTTTTTTCGATCATTAAACCAATGGCCGCTTTTTGTGTGGTAATTTTAGCCTGTACTTCGGGGGGAAGTTGTCGCCAAGTAGCCCCTTTTTTATTGACTAAGGCTTCCCAACCTACTTGCGTACACCAGCTGGTAAGTATTGTGCTGGTAATACCTAGTTTTTTGTAATCATGAAATTCGTAGGTAATTTTTTTTGCTTTTAACCAGTCTAATGCTTTTTTTACCGTGTTGCAATTAGGAATGGCGTATACTTTTAACTCGCTCATTTGAATTACTTTATATATTTTTTTGCTAACCAGCTTTCTGCTAATGGTTGCAACCAATGGGCTTCCATCTCTGCTTTGTTATTGACTAAATTATTAAAATACAAGCTATCATTGGTTAATAAACCATTCTCAATCGCATAGCCTACTTGTGCCAACGGGATGGTTTCTACTTTGTTTTTTACCCAAAATGCGAGTAGTTCTCTATTAAACATTTGTAGTTGAAATCTCTTTTCAATTTCTTTAATAATATGTACTGAACTATCGGTACTACATCCGCCCACTGTGGTATGTGATTCATCCGCCATTAGCACAATGAACTGTCCATATAAAATAGTGGCAAACCCTTTCACCTTTGCGCCATGGCTTTTCCATATATCTGTAAAATCTTCTAAAATGGTTTCAATTTCAAAAATTTCACTCATGCTAAATAATCGGTTGGATTGGTAGATCCATACTTTAGATTGTGGGTGAAAATTTGCTGGGAAAATATTGGGTAAATGTACTTTCATGATGCTTAAATTATTTGATTGCTTGCGCGATTATTTCTGCGATGTCTAAAACGGTTGGGTCATGCTGATTTTCGGCAACTTTTAGTCCATCTGATAACATAGTATTGCAAAAAGGGCAGGCACTTGCCACAAAATCAGTTGCTGTTGCCCTTGCTTCTTCAGCACGCTCGGTATTAATTCTCTTATCCCCTTTTTCTTCTTCTTTGAACATTTGTGCGCCCCCAGCACCACAACATAAACCCTTGGATTTACATCTTTTCATTTCCTTTAACTCCATGTCCAAACTTTCCAATACTTTTCTTGGAGCTTCATAAATTTCGTTTGCTCTGCCTAAATAACAGCTATCGTGGTAGGTGATGGTTTTCCCTTTCCATTCATTGCTATCAGTAAATTTAATTTTTCTTTGCTCAATTAATTCTTGTAAAAATTGGGTATGATGTATTACATCGTAGTTACCTCCTAGTTCGGGGTATTCATTTTTTAAAGTGTTAAAGCAATGTGGACATGTGGTGACAATTTTTTTAATATTGTAACCGTTCAAAATTTGAATATTTTGATAAGCCATCATTTGAAACATGAATTCATTACCAGCGCGCCTTGCAGGATCACCAGTGCAGGCTTCTTCTTTTCCTAAAATCGCATATTTGACGCCTGCTTTATTAAGGATAGTCGCAAATGCCTTTGTAATTTTTTGCGCTCTTTGGTCAAAGCTGCCGGCACAACCTACCCAAAACAATATTTCAGGTTGTTCGCCACTCGCCATCATTTCCGCCATTGTAAATACCTTCATAAAATTATTTTTATGCCTTTGTCCATGCATCACGGTCGTCAGGAGAAAACTTCCAAGGTGCAAAATTATTTTCAATATTACTAAACATACTATTCCATTCTTGTGGGGCATTACTTTGCTCCATCACAAGTGATCTTCTTAATTCTATGATAATGTCCAAGGGAGAAATGCTGATAGGACATTCCTGCACACATGCATTGCAGGTAGTACAGGCCCTTAATTCCTCCACGGTAATATAATCATGTAACAATGTTTTACCATCTGGAACAAAAACTTTGTTAATTGCTATATTTTTGGAGATGGTTTCAATACGATCTCTGGTCGCCATCATTATTTTACGCGGACTTAATAATTTACCTGTACTATTGGCTGGGCATGCATCTGTGCATCTACCACATTCCGAACAACTATAAGCGTCCATTAAATTTTTCCAACTTAATTCGGTGGCTTCCTTAGCGCCAAAACTTTCAGGTGCTGCTGCATTTGTTGGGGCCAACTCAGGTTGCATGGCATACAATACTTCATTTTGTATATCAGGCATATTATGTAGCGTTCCACTAGGAATCAGTGGTGCATAGTAGGCATTGGGAAAAGCTAAAACGATGTGCAAATGCTTTGAGTAAGGTAGGTAATTCATAAAGGAATAAATACCAATGATATGCAACCACCATGCGGACTTTTCAATGAGGAATAATTGTTCCTGACTAAAATTGACCGTTAACCAAGGGTTGAAATGTTTTGATATAATAAAGCTTACTTCATGATCAGCTGCATTCATGAGTAGGAATAAGCTCATCAATAATATTTCAATAATTAAAATATAATTAGCATCGGAGCGAGGCCACCCTTCCAAGTCCTTACTGATAAATCGTTTTAATTTTATAACGTTCCTTCTGATTAAAAAAATAACACAGGCAACGGTCACAAGCAGCGCTAAAATTTCAAATGTGTTGATTAAAAAGGTATAAAGCCCGCCCATACTTTTTGAAAATATACGATGCGTGCCTAAAATACCATCTACAATAATTTCAAGTAATTCAATATTAATAACAATGAATCCAATGTATAAGATTAAATGTAAAACAGCAACAATGGGTTTTTGAAACATCTTTTTTTGACCTAAGGCCAATAAAATTACATTCCGCCATCTTTGTCCCGGTTGGTCATTTATTTCAGCTGTTTTTCCTAATAAGATACTGCGCCTAATACGCAATATTTTTTGTGCAAATATCCCAAAAGAGAGCAGGGTAATAAGAGTAAAAATGATTTCTGAAATTAAACCCATATGGTATTTTTTCGCTGTTAGGGATATACAAATTTAACCCATTTATAAAGTCATACGGAACAACTTGGCCTTAAATTTTCTAAATTAATAATAAAGCCATTGGCTGCTCCATTTGCCATTGCTAAGCATCAGGGTAGGGGCAGGAAATTTGATCGCATTCAGTACAAAAAACATCGATTTTACCCACTTTTTTTTGGTTGGAATTTTTTCAAAATCAACATCTAAGGAAAGATACCATTGCTGGTAACGTTTGATATCATTGCGAACAATATCACCATTGGGGCTGGGCCAACTATTGCCATAACCGCCAAACATATTATCGGCACCATAACCAACCGCAATGTTCAACCATTTTGGTACGGGTACTTGGTTGTTAAAATCATGTATGTTGGCACTTAGCCAGTAGGTTTGTGCATTATAATCTTTGAATAATCTTTCAGTAAATACGGAACCAAAAAAATTATTGGTTCGATCCTGCAATTGTTTGTCATTATATTTATTATAATGAGCACTAAATTTGAGCCGTACCCTTTGTTTTTTCCATAATAATTCTTGGCCCATCCATAGTCCAACGCCAATGGTATTACTTCCTATATCAGACCAGCTCCAGCCCCATTGGGTTGAAAAACCGTCCAAGGTTTCAATAACTGTTTGGTAAGCCAAACCTGAAAATCCCGCCAACAAAACCGCTTTTTTATGAGGCACACCAGCCCATTCCCAGGTCCTAAAACTTAATCTAGATAAACTATATGCAGTATATACATGTCCTACTTTATCCATATCCAACCATTCGCCTGCATCATTATAATAATGAAAACTACTTTTAGGGTAACCAGCATACCAAATTTTATTTAAGCCTACCATGGATGCGCCATAGCCCAATCCTTGAAGTGAGGTAACTAAGCGCAATCTTTTTTTAAAGTTGACGGTTTTGTTGGCTAAATGGGTGTCTAGGCGCGGTTCGTTGTTTGTGTTAGCTGTAGTAATTATAATACTTGAATCTGCGGTTTGACCCATTCCCACTTGGGCAATTAAAAACAGGGAAATAAATAAGATTGTAATTAACTTCATGTTATTATATATCAAATTTAAACATTAAAATTAATAATCCTCCTTTGCGAATTGGTGGATTTGCAATTATTGCTTAAAATTGCCATCAAACAAGGAACTATGAGTGAAATGATTGAATTGAATGTGCAGCGCTGGTTGTCCGGAAATTATGATGCGAATACAAAACAAATCATTCTTGATTTACAAGCGACTAACAAAGAAGAATTACAAGATTCATTTTATAGAAATTTGGAATTTGGCACTGGTGGATTAAGGGGTATTATGGGGGTGGGGACCAATCGAATTAATAAGTATACGATTGGCATGGCGACACAAGGCTTTTCCAATTACTTACTTAAAACTTATCCGAACGAATCAATAGCAGTTGCCATTGGGCATGATAGTAGAAATAATTCCCGATTTTTTGCAGAAACAACTGCGCAGGTATTTGCTGCGAATGGGATTAAAGTGTTTTTGTTTGAAGCATTAAGACCTACACCTGAATTAAGTTTTGCCATTAGACAACTTAAATGTAAAGCCGGTGTTGTATGCACCGCTTCGCATAATCCTAAGGAATACAATGGGTATAAGGCCTATTGGGATGATGGTGGTCAATTAGTGCCACCGCATGATAAAAATGTTATTACTGAAGTGGAAAGTATTCAAAGTGTGGATGAGGTGAAATGGTCAGGCGGAGAGCATAATATACATTTGATGGGTGAAGCAATGGATCAGGATTACATCAAAATGCTTAAATCATTAAGTGTGTATCCTGAAATAATTGCACAACAACAGGATTTAAAAATTGTGTATACGCCCATTCATGGCACAGGAATTACTTTGGTACCGAAAGTTTTAGCCAGTTTTGGTTTTACCAACGTGACTATTGTGGATGAGCAAGCAACACCTGATGGTAATTTCCCAACGGTTAAATATCCGAATCCAGAAGAAAGTGAAACGATGAGCATTGGTTTGGCAAAAGCAAAAGCGATGGATGCCGATATTTTATTAGGCACAGATCCAGATGCAGACAGAGTAGGGGTGGGTGTTAAAAATCACAAAGGGGAGTGGGTATTAATGAATGGCAATCAAACAGCTGTTTTGGCATTTGCCTATATGATGGAGGCCCGAAGGGCCAAAGGAATTGCAGCAGCTAATGATATGGTCGTAACTACCATTGTAACGACAGAAATGATTAACCAGGTAGCTAAAATTAATGAAGTCAATTGTTACAATGTGTTAACTGGTTTTAAATGGATTGCTGAATTAGTAAAAGAAAAAGAAGGCAAGGAAAATTATATTATTGGCGGAGAAGAAAGCTTTGGCTTAATGATCGGAGATCAAATTCGTGATAAAGATGCGGTAAGTGCTGTTGCCTTATTATGCGAAATGGCTGCCTACGAAAAAAGTAAGGGTAAGACATTATTTGATAAGATGATTGAATTGTATATTCAATATGGTTTTTATTATGAAAATTTAATCAGTATCACAAAAAAGGGAATGAACGGGCAGCAGGAAATTAAGGATATGATGGAAGGGTATCGTCAGTCGCCACCTGTTACTATTGATGGAGAAGCGGTGGTTACCTTATTAGATTATGAATTACAAGTGGGAAAAAATTTGCTGACGGGTGAATCTTGGAAATTAAATTTACCTAAAAGCAATGTGTTGCAATTTATTACAGTGAAGGGTAGTAAAATTTCTGCAAGACCAAGTGGGACAGAGCCTAAAATAAAGTTTTATTTTAGTGTAAATACAGATTTAAAGGATAAGGCATCATTTGACAGTAAGTATCAAATGTTGCAAGACAAAATAAATGGCATTATTAAAGACATGCAATTAAATTAGCCTAAAGCATGAATAAATCAGCGCCATTGGTAGACGCCTACCTGCATAAGGGACTAAGAGAGAAATTAGTTATTCAATTAAGGGATAAAGGCATTACCGATGAAAATGTGTTATCCGCTATTGGTAAAATTCCCAGACATTTTTTTTTAGATTCTGCTTTTGATAAAATCGCCTATGAAGATCGTGCATTTCCGATTGCAGCAGACCAAACTATCTCACAACCTTATACGGTAGCTTACCAAACCCAATTATTGCAAATAAAAAAAGGGGATAAGGTTCTTGAAATAGGCACTGGGAGTATGTATCAAACATCGGTACTAGCCGAAATGGGAGCGCAGGTATTTACCATTGAAAGACAAAAGCAATTGTTTGAGAAAACAGCCAAATATGTTTTTAAGGATTTGTATTTGAATGTGCATTTTTTCTTTGGAGACGGTTTTGAGGGTTTGCCTGATTTGGCACCCTTTGATAAAATATTAATTACTGCCGCAGCGCCACATTTGCCAGAAAAACTATGGGCCCAATTAAAAACAAGCGGTAAAATGGTTATTCCTTTGGATGAATCTGAAACAGCACAACGCATGATGCGCTTAACAAAAAAAAGAGACGGGTCTGTAAAAAAAGAAGCCTTTGATCAGTTTTCTTTTGTACCTATGTTACAAGGAAAAACCCAAAAATAAAATTCAGTTGAATTTTATTTTTGGGTTTTTATATAGTATGAAAAAGCACTAAAGCTTTATTTCAGAATCTGTTTTATTATTGTGCTTGTTCCATAGATCCACCATCTTCCATTCTGTTATTTTTTCTTCTTAATAAATTCACGTCAAATTTACCAAAACGATAGGAGAAGTTAATTCTAAAAAATTGCTGATCTCTGATTCGAGTAACATTTTGAATAAAGTATAAGCTTTCAGAATAAGTTTTAGTAATCCTTGTTTTGAAAGG
>Ga0114968_10004471_pt1 | contig 10425 bp, 11 predicted proteins | sample M_130807_EF_Meta_FD_87020 | JGI IMG/M metagenome (GOLD analysis project Ga0114968, IMG submission 87020) | Freshwater microbial communities from Lake Montjoie, Canada to study carbon cycling - M_130807_EF_MetaG | ecosystem: Environmental > Aquatic > Freshwater > Lake | place: Lake Montjoie... | reverse complement strand
AATATGTATTTACGCTCTCTTATAAGTTTATATTATGATATGTACGAAATTCGTGGAGGAGAAGTGAAGTTTACCCAGTCTCAGGCTGCCAAACAGGAACTCAAAACAATATCCAAACAATTCGCAGGGCTCTATCGCATTACCACAAGTGTCGATAACTTTTTAGAATCCAAGACTCCTTTTAGTGAGTTTCCTTTGTGCCAAGCACAGGGAAAGAAGTATGCGAATAATATCATTGAGTATACGGATGAGATTCTTCGCAAGACTATGGTACAAACAATCATTGCTCCCATGTTACAGTTTCAACAAGAGCATACGAATAAAGTGAATGAATTATTTAAGAAGATGTTTAAGGCGACCCTTGATAAGCAAGGAAAGGCAAGTATAGGATTTACAAGTGCTTTACGTGCAGGTGGTAAGGGCTCTATAAACGAGTTCGGTAATCAGGCGCGGATATTATTAGCAAATTACTATGCAAAGTCAGAAGCCTTGTTTCTGAAAGGAGTCTTGCTTTTAGAAAATAAACTCAGGTAAACTAAAATAAAAAACAAAAGGGTCTAAACTTTGTCAAAAGAATTCAGCAGATGAAGTTTCAAATCTATGTAATTTTTCATAAAACTCTTCATAAAGACTTTTATGAAACTATACCTGAAGAAGTATTTCGAGAACACATTACCTGTATTGGTGTTAATGAAGAAATTCCTAAATCCTATAATCCATGGTTCAACGCCTCAGTCATTCATGAATATCAGTTTGTAAAATATAATCCCCTTTTACAAAAGCAAAAATATTATGAATCAAGTGTATATCATCATATTGCCCATAATACTATAATAAACCCTTATGACTACGTTGGATGTATACACTATGATATGAAGATTACAAACAAGACATTAGAGCATATTCAGACAAATATTGACTTTCATAAAAATACGAACTGTCTCTTTTATTTGGATCTTGCTCAAGGAGACCATAATATATGCAATTCATTTGGAACTCCTGAGAAAGGTGCATCAATATGGGGTGAAATCTTACAACAATATAATCACACATTTCATACATCTTTCAATTTGAATGATATATTATACAATAGTATACCCATGTTTCACTGTTTTCTAATGCCCAAACACATACTACAAAGTCTCATACCGTTTATAGATAAAATAAGCCCCCAGATTCATGACTTACTAGGAAAGCTACAAACGAAAGGAGAAAAGAGGAATACTCTTCCATACCACTTAGAAAGATTATGGGGATTTTGTCTCTTGCTAAAAAAGCTGGAAGGAGTTTTGCCGGTTTGGATACCGTTTCAAGATATTATTCACGACGAATCTGTAAAGGATATTAAAAATCTTTAGATGCGGGCATAGAAAAATTATAAATACATAGTATAAAATGGAACGGGGTCTAATTATGGTATTACATTCATTGATAATTGGGATAGTGCTATATTGTGTCATGATATTCGTACTAGGACAAGAAAAGAATGTGGCTGAAAATAGGAGTATTTTGATAGCATCTTGTGTTTTGATATATATGATATTATTTGGTCACGGATTACCGACAAAATTAAACAAAATTATGTAAATAATCTGCCGATTTGAAATGCCCGGCGATCTAAAATCCAATAAATGGAAATTCACTACTTATAAATCCAACGGATAGATTGTATCCTATCCATTGGAATGGTGAATCGAGAGTCCATCCATTTCCTAGATCATGTGTAAGAGGGTTGATGCGTGGAACTAGGAGAATACCCCAAGTAGTCGTGTTCGCTAATTTATTGATGGCTGCGACGGAACCACCAAGAACTACGCCGATACTTAGACCATGCGGTACTGTACAATGAAACGAATTCCATACCGCGACTGGTCCTGCGGTCGTCTTCCAAATGGAAGTCTCCTCGCCAGGTTCTTCTGTCCATATATCTTGATTGCCATGTGTCTGCTGTAAGGTTCGCCAAGCTTTTAAAGATTCTTGGAAATCGCTAATCTTTTGTAGTGCTGTAGAGGCAGAAGCAGAAGCAGAAGCAGAACACTTACGAACCCAGAATACTCCTACAGATAAAGGAGGGTATAGTGGATGCAGACCTTCCCAAAATATCAGTTGAGGTGGCATAGGAGCAGATGCAGAAGCAGAAGCAGTATTATGAATCACATCAAGCAAAGCATTACCAATACCTCTCTTTCTCCAGGCAGGATGTACACAGTAATAGTCAATGACTCCTGCAGAAATCCACTTTGCTTCGCGAATATGCAAATTCCGAATTCGGCGACGTACAATACTTCCCAGAATCTCATGCGTTCCTTGGCGCACAACAATAATAACTTCCCACAAGCCCTTTAACACCATAGTTTGTAAATGCGCCAGAGGTACTATACAACGACAAGAACGCTGTACAGAAAAATATCGACTCCAGAATTCTATAATTGCTGGAAAATCTCCTGGTAAAGCTGCGCGTAGGTCACATCCTCGTGGAACTTGCACAGGACGTCGAACATGTAAAGTTTCCAAGAGTTTTGGAGGTCCTGAAGACCATGCTTGTCCTAAGAAAGAAGACCAGGATGGTACAAATGGGTTTGACTTCCAAAATCCCATTCAATTCCCCAAGATTGTTTATTAGTCATATAAGACCCTTAGACCTTGGACACCTAAAATTGACACAAGGGCACCCGCTTGATAAAAATCCCACCACTAGACAAACTGTAGAATATGTCATTCCACGATCTGAATATCGCAAGAATCTTGGAAGATTTGGATGAGCAGTATCATGTTGTTGTAGATGACGAAAAACCTAAGCAGGAAGCTACGAGTACTATTTGTGCACTCCCATCCCGACCTAAGAAATGCTGCCTAGAGGGCTGCAAGAAGAAGGTTCTTCTTTCAGACTATCCGTGCAAGTGTACACAAATCTTCTGCTCAGCCCATCGCTTCCCAGAAGTTCATTCGTGCACGTATGATTTTAAGAAAGCGGCAAAGGATGAACTTATGAAGAGGATGGGTTCTGCAGTAATAGGAAAGAAGCTCGATACTATTTAGTATGTTGTGGGGAGCTCTAGCATATGCTTCTACAATGGCATCAATCGATATAGTATCTCTTGGTTTAGCAAAGGCTGCTTATACAGGAGCGGTTCCTCTTATAAGTGGTCTCATAGCCTCCGTTGTGCTATATGCAACCCAACCGCTTATTTTTTACAAATCTCTAGGTTTTGAAGGAATGGCGGTAATGAACTTGCTTTGGAATGTAATTAGCAGTATTGCGGTAACTCTTGTAGGAATTCTCTACTTTCAAGAAAAACTTACAAATACGAAGCTCTTAGGCGCGGCGTTTTCTATTGTGGCTATTGCGCTTCTAGGCATGGAATCTCACTAGGAATTCTGTACTCTTTCTTGTCTAAACAGAACCTATAGGAATATCTAAGAAAGAAGAGACAAATGCGTAGACTCGATCAGTTTGCAGGATTTCGTATTCTACCCCAAAATCAAGGAAAACTCTTCAACCCTTTTTTGAATGAAGAACCTCCTGAACCAAAGAGAACTGAAGATGTTGTTGCCATGATTGAAAAGGAAAAAAAGAAGATGGAAAACGTGTTGGATTCTACAACCCCCTTCACTGCAGCAGCAGAGACAAATACAAACCAAAAACCTGACGACAACAACGACAACAAGGACAAACCCCCTTTAACACTTTTTCCGCAAGTGAAAGCAACTCCTCAACCTCTTCCTGAACAGGCCATTGTTTCCATGAATCAGCCTAGAGCAAAAGACGGGCAACGCTTATTGTATAAGCACCCTAATTTACCTCGCATATTTCCAAAAGGGTTAGAGGACTCTAAAAGACCATTTTATTTGTTAGTAGGTCATTCTGATCGCAGCGAAGCGGCATGGCTCTTACAATTTGATGGAGCTGCAAATCCGAATCCTGGACCCGCGAGTAGTGGTGCAGTATTATGGAGTCCAAAAGACTTGGAAGGGAAACGTACCCCAGTATTTGAAATGGGCAAGTATCTTGGAAAGGCTACGAATAATATCGCAGAAGCGCAAGGAATATTACTCGGCCTGAAAATGGCCGCTATGCGTGGAGCACGCGAATTATTGATTGAAGGAGATAGTGAACTCATTATCTTTCAACATATTGGTAAGTATCGTGTAAGCGATAAGAATATTAAAGTCTGGTGGTCTGAGAGTCAAGCCGCTATGATGGACGAGTCATCATTCGATTGGATTGCAATTCGTCAAGTTCCAAGGGAACAAAACGAACGAGCTGATTCCATTACCAAAGAAGTCTTGGCAAGAAAAGAAGGATTTCAGAGGAATCAGGGTTAAATCCGTTGATAAAAATATATATAACTAATGAAAAAAATTAAACATATAATTTTTGACTTGGATGGTGTTTTACTTGTAGACTCTAATGGTAATGATATACACTCTGGATGTTTTTTACAAGCAATTCAAACTGTAATTCCAGAAATAAATATAACAACAGATTTTCACGATACTCACTTAAAAGGTATTACAACAAAAGAAAAACTTAAAAAATTAGCAATAAGTGAAGAATTATCAAATAAGATTATTTCTTTAAAAAATGAACTTGTGAATCATTTTATAAATAATTCTATTGAATCTAATACTTTAAAAAAAGAATTATGTAAAACACTAGTTTTCCTTGACTATACATTATACTGTGTAAGTAATAGTGATAGAAATATTGTAGAATTATGTCTACATAAATTAGGTATTCTAGATTATTTTTCTGGAATTATTTCAAAGTCTGATGTTAAAGAGTCAAAGCCAAGCCCACAACCCTATTTATATTTATATACTAAGTTTCATTTAGAACCTAATAGTTGTTTAGTTCTAGAAGATTCTCCATCTGGAATAGAATCAGCAAGATTAAGTGGTGCAAATATTATGGAAATTTCAAATCATTCGAACGTTACACTTGAAAAAATACTATTCCATATAAAGAGTTTAAATAATATGAAATAGATGACTTTGTTCAACATTGTTATATCTCTTGCAGGGAAAAGTGAGCGCTTTTTTAAAGATGGATTTACAAAGCCAAAGTATCTACTTCCTATGAAAGATAATAAGACGATGATTGAAATGTCAATTGATAGTTTGAATATCCCTGGAAATTTATTTTTGATTGTTCAGAAAGAACATTGTGAATCATTTGCAATTGATACATTTTTAAAAGAAAAATATCCTTCTGCTACCATATGTTATTTAGATAAGTATACACAGGGTGCTGCAGAGTCATGTTATATAGCTACAAAAGAGTTTATTGATAACGATACGCCTCTTATAATATCAAACTGTGACCAAACACTAGATTGGAATAGTCATGATTTTATAGAAACAACCCTTAACTCTGATGGAGCCCTTCTTACATATTATTCAAACAGCCCACGTAATAGTTATGCTTCTGTAAAAGAGAATACGCTCGTCGTAACAAATACTGTAGAAAAGCAAGTTATAAGTAATTATGCCCTTGTAGGAGTACATAGTTGGAAACGAGGGGGTGATTTTTGCCGATCCTTTGAACATATATTAGAAAAGAATATACGTGCAAATAATGAATACTATGTTTCTATTACTTATAATTATTTAATAAGCCTTGGTAAAGAAATACATGCTGTTCCTTTGAAAGAATCTGCGGGTGAGAGGTATTGGGCAGTAGGCACTCCTGAAAGTTACTATGATTATCTATATAAGCAATATGGTTCTATAAAAACGAGTCGCCTAGAAGATATGAAGCGCGGATGGTTAATTGGTGATTTTTCACCTTCTATTCTAAGAACTTCAGCGTTTGAGGTAGCCTACTTGCTACATAAAAAGGCTGAAGTTTGGCCAGCACATGTTCACAATGTCGCGGATGAATATAATGTATTGATACGTGGTTCAATGAAACTAAATAATGAAGAATTATGTCAAGGAGATATATTCATTATTAAAAAGGGTATGTTAGTTAAGCCGACATTTTATGAAGACTGTGAAATTCTTTGTATTAAAGTACCTAGTATCCCATCTGATAAGTTTTGTTATTGAGATTTTGCATACTCCCACACATTTCGCAAACCTTCTTGTAAACTTACTAAGGGTTCCCAATCAAAGGTAGCACATGTCTTCGCACTATCTCCTTCAGCATTCTTATGAACTTCCTTTTCAATTCTTCCAGTATGTAGTGAGAGTCCATCAAACAAGGAAGGAAATGCATTCCAGAACTTTGACGGATTATCATACGTGGCTAGAATACTCGTTTTGCCAGAGACTTCTTGCAAAGTACTATAAATTTCCTGAACAGTGTAAGCCTTTGCCGAAGTTGCATTAAAAATTTCTGCACGAAAGGGCTCTTTTGAATCTATCATTTTTATTAATAGATTCAATAAATCTGAAATATAGATATAGTCGCGCCGCGCACTAGTTTGATTAAATAAGACAGGGCTCTTCCCTTTTACAAATTCACGGGCAAGATACGATGTAAAAGGGGGTGCAGTGCGCAGAATATCTTGATGTGCCCCGTATACATTAAAGAAACGGACAATTAGAATGTCCATTCCATAACAATCTGCATATCCTTTGCATAGCTGCTCGGCAGCATGCTTTGTCATAGCATATACGAGATTCGGTTGTACTAGGTCTGTTTCTTTATGAGGAGAAGTCTTTGTATTTTCATAAACTGCGCTCGTACTTGCGAAAATTACTCGCTTTGCCTTGGCTTTACGTGCTGCTTCTAAGACTCTTGCGGTACCACCTACATTTACATCGTAGGCAAGTCCAGGATCTGACTGGCATTTCGCAAGTGATGATATTCCTGCCAAATGGATGACTATATCATCTTCTTTTATGATGTTTTCCATTTCTTCAGAATTACGTATATCTTTGCACAGAAAGGTTCCAAATGTCTTACCGTTATCTACCAAGTTATCTAAATAACCGTATGACATATTATCAACTAATAGAACTTCATAGCCTTGTTTGGATAAGGCAAGACCTAGTTGACTCCCTATAAATCCTGCACCGCCTGTTATTACACAGCGCATATATATTTTTTTAAGAACTAGATTTTAGACCATAAATTCTTTACAAATCCACTCCCAGACTCTTTGTTTTGTTTCCACACTTTCAATCGAATGCAAGGTGCCCATAACTAGAGAAAGGGTCACCGTTTTCAAGTCTTCTAAGCAAATCTTATTCTTTATAACTTTCGCTTCAAAGTACAAACGTAGGGCATCTGCCTGAGAAGGCATAGGAACATCATTCAATACACAGTCATATCCGAGGACTGACTGATATACTTTCGCATAATCATACATCTTATCACCACCTGTAGTATACGTAGTATAGACCTTACCTTTCATATCAATCACTTTCAACTTCCCGCGGAAATCGATAATCATATTACTAAACCAAAAATCTCCGTGAATATAGTCAACAATCTCTATACCACCCTTTTGTATATATGCATGAAGTTTCGCTATACATTCTCTTTGAACTTGAGAAGTATTGTGAAAGGGGTAGTCTTCTTTAACGGCAAACCTTTCTTCTAATTTTTTTACATAATTCGCTATGACCGCGGATATCTCTGGCTTATCACCTACCTTCTTAAAAGAATGCAGAATATCGAGAAACTCGAAACACTTGTCAATATGTTCTACGGTAATAAGACCCGCCTTGTACAAGGTAAATACAGGAATTCCACGCACGTGTTCAATTTGCAAAGAACCTGCAGTAGAACCATAGTAAACAGGAAAGTATTCACGTAAGATAGGGCTGTCAGGGATATTTTTATAATAGTATATTTCTCCACTTATAAACTGTTGAGGTCCTTTCTTTATGACCCTGTCATCAACAACCTCAAGCGTATTGTACTTATTCGGTGCCAAAGAATTCAAAGGCCGGTCTTTCTCAGACTCGTAAATATATCCCAAGCTAAACAAGTCATTACGATACGGATTCATAGCTCTATCATCAATATACATATCCGCAATCGGCTTTCCAAATAAGATTTCATCATAGGGAATCTGAAACTTCTCAAGAGTATCAAAGGTAACTCGACCAATATCCTTTAACACAGCCCCCACATTATTTGCATGAGTCTTCATACGTCTCGCAGTATGTATAATAATTGTATGGCCTTCTTCATGCATCTTTCTTGCTAATTGAATCATAGACTCAATCGGTTTTACTGTAGAATAATTATTTGGCACAGTAGGATAGGTAACTAAGGTATTATCCAAGTCAAAACATACACGCATCTTTGGTTTATCCAATATATCCCAACACTTTTTCAATTCGTCTAAGGAACCTATGTGATGTATATCTCCTTCGAAGTGAATTCCTTCAACTTGAATCTGTTCCTTAATCATGTCTTGAAATAATAGTGACATGTACAATTCAGAAGTTGTCATACATTCCAGACGCTGCAAAGCATATTTACGAAATTGTTCAATGGAATGGAACCCATAAATACCACAACAAAATAAATCGGAAATGCGGACTTTTTCTTTGAATTCTGTTAAATGGTTATGTTCATTGAGTTTAATATAACTATACTTTGTGTTGTTTGTGCTATCTACCGCATAACCTATAAACGGATTATTTTTCTCCTCAAAAAACAAGTCAGGAAACTTGAATAGCACGTCATTATCTAAGAAAACAATGTTTTCGTTTGTGGCACAAATATCTTTGGTTCCTAAGAATGCCGATTCAATTGAACCTCGTGTAAAATAGGGAAGATAGTGAAAAATGCAAGTTCTGGACTTGAATTCATTTTTGACGATTTCTGCAAAATTGTATTTGACTAAGTGAGGAGCTACAACAAAATGAATTGTATGAATTGACTCTGGCAATTTATGTAAAGTATACGATATGGAAGGTTTTCCACATATCATATTCAATGGTTTTGGATAAGAATAGTCTTCCATACGACTTCCTATTCCCCCGCATAGTACGACGACAATCATTTAGTTGATTGATTATTCTCTATGTTTAGACCATATATACTTGTTTAGAAATCTAGATGATTTGAAAATAAGTATTTATTTTCTGGCCTTTCTTGTCTTTCTTGACTTTTTTGTCTTTTTTGTTGTGCGTCTAGTTTTCAAAGACTCTTTAGTTTTCAAAGACTCTTTAGTTTTCAAAGACCCTTTAGTTTTCAAAGACCCTTTAGTTTTCAAAGACCCTTTAGTTTTCAAAAACCCTCCACAAACTGTACACGTCTTCTTAGGAGGAGCTACATTGATTGCTATATGCGGTGACTGCTTTGCAGAAGCAGAAGCAACAGGAGCTGCCATACCTTTACGATAAGGCTTTCCTATAAGATTCGGCGGATCTTCCAAGTTTCTTACTTTTATATAATTTCCAGGACGTAGAGGCGCCTTTGCTCCAGGAGGCAAAACTTGACCTAATTCAGCATTTGCTACAAGTGGAGGACCCACTAATTGTGTAGGTGATGCTCTTCCAGAATTTATTTTAGGGACAGACATCACTCCTTCTATATATTAATTTGCATATTTTTGCAAATACATAGCAACCAATTTTGGCGACCATCTACCCATAATCTGCGTTTCAGACGGATTAAACCAAGAAATATCATCCTTTTCTTTCTTATCGCGCTTCTGCTTTTCAAACGCTGCGGGATGAGCACGATACCACGCGAGTTCTTCACTAGCACGCATCCATTCGCGTGTAGTTACAGTTGCACGAAACACGTGATATTGGAAAAAGGTATTTGGAGGATAGTCTCGTTCACGACCCTCTAACACAATTCCTGTATAATCCATATTTTGTAGATTCTGTATGCGGCTCTCTTCAACAACTTCACGCTTTAAATTATATTTGAGAATTGTCATGATGGAATCTCCAGGATGTCTTAATCCTTCCTTACCTTCCATCTGCCCCTTCGGAGGCTCCCATTCCTTACCTTCCGCAGACTTATGGGCTCTTTTGACAACAACGAAACGCATCGGGTCTATAACTTCCTCTGAAGTACTAGGCTTTTCATGAATAAAGCAACAAGCACGCAAGTACACGCGCCAACCTTCAGTAGGATGTTGCACATAGAAATAGCGTTTCTCAGGATCAAATGGCATTCTTTCAGCTCCCCGTATGAGGCCGCGTTGAAAAATATCGTGCATCGATCTAAACTATCAACGTATAATTCTTTTAAGGATGCTTGAAATGCAGATGAAAAGCGTACTCAAATCCTATCGGTGTCAAGTCCGTATTCCCAACATAGTCCCATCCTGCCGCTTTAGCATATCCCACAATCACATTCATATCTTCCATGCGAAAGGTGTGTTTCTGACGACGGACTTTCCCATCTTTGAAACGAAAGGTTTCACGAAACTCGGCCAGAGGGTCTTGTAAGTCAAATTCGCCCGTATACTTGAACTTATTAAACACAACTTCCGATTTTTT
>Ga0114968_10004470_pt1 | contig 10426 bp, 11 predicted proteins | sample M_130807_EF_Meta_FD_87020 | JGI IMG/M metagenome (GOLD analysis project Ga0114968, IMG submission 87020) | Freshwater microbial communities from Lake Montjoie, Canada to study carbon cycling - M_130807_EF_MetaG | ecosystem: Environmental > Aquatic > Freshwater > Lake | place: Lake Montjoie... | reverse complement strand
CTGTGTGCCGATCAGCAAACTGGCCGACTGCTTGCTCGACTCGATCGCTGAAACCGACGCCAGCGGGATTCCGTATTTCTTGGTCGGCCATGTGGGCGACGGCAACTTCCATTTTGGCTATTTAATCGACCCGAACGACCCGCAAGAGCGCGCCACGGCTGAGGCGTTGAACCAGCAACTGGTGCACCGCGCGCTCAGGCTGGGCGGCACCTGCACCGGCGAGCACGGCATCGGCCTGCACAAAATGGACTTCCTGCGCACCGAAACCGGCGAAGGCGCGGTGGACATGATGCGCACCATCAAACGGGCGCTCGATCCACACAACATCATGAACCCAGGCAAGATTTTCTCGATGTGAATCGGCTTGCGAAGGCAACCGCCGTTGCGCTGACTTGAGCCCGAAACAATTCAGCCACGCAAACGGTCAATCAAGCCGTTAAGCGCTTCCAGCGATCCGAACTGGATCGACAGCTCGCCCATTTCTTCAAACTTGCCATGGCGCTTGACGCGCTTTTTGATCCGCACCTCGACCTCGGCCATGAGCAAATCGGCCAGCTCTTCTTCCACCCGGCGGATGTCGCGTGACTTTTCTTTAAGGGGTTTTTGCGGCACCAAATTGAATTCTGCGCTGAGTTTTTTGACCAGGCTTTCGGCTTCCCGAACCGACATTTTTTTGGCCGTGATCTGATGGGCGGCGGTGATCTGTGTGGCCCGGTCCAAAGACAGCAAAGCACGCGCATGGCCCATGTCCAAGTCACCGGCCATCAACATGGTCTGAACAGGATCGGCCAAATTCAATAAGCGCAACAAGTTGCTGGCGGCGCTGCGAGAGCGGCCCACAGCTTGTGCCGCCGTTTCATGCGTGAGTCCAAATTCTTTGATGAGGCGTTGCAATCCCTGCGCTTCTTCAAGCGGGTTCAAGTCTTCGCGCTGCATATTTTCAATCAAGGCCATGGCTGCAGCCGCCTCGTTGGGCACATCGCGCACCAGCACCGGCACGCGGTCCAGACCGGCCAGTTTGGAAGCCCGAAAACGCCGCTCCCCCGCAATGATCTCGTATTTGCCAGCGTTCGGGCCATCGGTCAGCTGTCGGACCAGAATGGGTTGCATGATGCCCTGTGCCTTGATGGACTCGGCCAGCTCGTACAAAGCGCCTTCGTCCATTTGGGTCCGCGGCTGGTAGACACCCGCCACCAGGACATCGAGCGACAAGGTGGTAGAAATGCCATCGTTGGCGGTGCCACCCGCTTGTGTCGGCGGCTCTAAAACTTTGGGGCCGAGCAAAGCTTCTAGACCGCGGCCGAGGCCCTTGGGTTTCTTGGTGACCATGTTCTAGTCTTTCATCAGTTCTTGAAGCAGTGATTGCCCTTGAGGCCAGCCACTGGATTGTTCGGCGAAATACACAGGTGGCGCTTGCGTCGCCATCCATTGTGCGCCCCAGTTTTCGGCCAAGGCTTGAGCCCATACCGGGTCAAATGTACCGACAGGTTTTGGGGCCGTGGGTTCGGCTTTGTCACGCTGAATTTCAGGCCCGGTCATCCATGACTTGAAAGGCAGGCGCTGTCGCTCGATCGGTGACCAACTGGGCAATCGCTCTCGCACATCGGGGGACTCTACATCGAGCGGCGCCATGAGCAAAGCAGCCCGAACGCGATGTGTGAGCCGTGAATTTGCCGCCCAAGCAGACAACTGGATGCAGCCCAAATTGTGAGCCACCATCACGACATGCGTGGCCTCGAGCACAGCCTCTTCGAGTCGGACCAACCAGTCGCCCCGCAAGGGGCGCTGCCACTCATGCTGATCGACAACGCGCCTGCCATGCATTGAAGCCCACACGCGGGGCCAAGGATCAGGAGCGCTGTCCGGCCAACCGGGCAAAATCAAAACAACAGGCGCCATAATTTCACATTGTGGGAATTCGGTCAACCAGTTCGCGGGCAAACTCGACAAAAGCCACGCTGCCTTTGGCAGAGGGGTCAAACACCACGCCGGGCAAACCATAGCTTGGGGCTTCTGCTAAACGCACGTTGCGTGGAATAACGGCATTGAACACCTTGTCGCCAAAATGGGACTTGAGCTGCTCGCTGACCTGTTGTTGCAGGGTCACCCGGGGATCGAACATGACACGCAGCAGGCCGATGATTTTCAGGTCACGGTTTAAATTAGCATGGACTTGTTTGATGGTGTTGACCAGGTCGGTCAGGCCTTCGAGGGCAAAGTATTCGCACTGCATCGGCACGATCACCCCGTGGGCTGAACATAAACCGTTGAGCGTCAACATGGACAATGAAGGCGGACAATCTATCAGCACAAAATCGTAATCCCCCTGAACGGGGACCAAAGCTTCTTTAAGTCGCTGATCACGGCGCTCAAGCTCCACCAGTTCGACTTCGGCTCCGGCCAACTCGCGGTTCGCACCCAACACGTGGTAACCAGATTTTTCAGCATACACCGCCGCTTCTTGGATGCTCGCTGACTCGAGCAGCACGTCGTACACCGAGAGGGCCAACTGACGCTTGTCCACACCTGAACCCATGGTGGCGTTGCCTTGCGGGTCGAGGTCCACCAAGAGCACCCGCTGCCCCACCTTGGCCAAACCAGCGGCTAAGTTGACGCTTGTGGTGGTTTTGCCGACGCCGCCTTTTTGGTTGGCAATGCAGAAAGTTTTGGCCATGGCGAAGCGTTCGGTTTATTTAGACAAGGCCAGCTTAACGCCAAAGCCAATCAGAAAGACACCCGCCAGCTTTTCAAGCCAGCGACCGATTTGAGGATTCGCGCGCATGCGCTCGGCCAAATGATGGGTCAACAAGGTCATCCCCAGACCGTAGATGAATGTCAAGGCCGCAATGGTGGCCGCCATGACCCCAAAACTCAGCAAGCCCTGATGGTGCTCGGGGTCTACAAACAAAGGGAAAAAAGCCATGTAAAAAACAATCGCTTTGGGGTTGAGCAAGGTGATGGCCACGGCCTGCTGAAAATAGTGCCTTGGCCGGATATTCAGAACCGGCGCATCGCCGGGCTTGGCTGTTAGCATCTTCCAACCCAACCAAGCCAGATACACAGCACCCACCCATTGCACCGCGGCAAAAGCGGCAGGGTAAGTCGCCAAGACGGTCGCCACACCGGCGACCGCCAACCACATCAAAACCTGATCGCCCGCAATCACACCCAAGGTTGCACCCAAGCCGCCAGACGGCCCCCCCTTGCTCGTGGACGTGATGAGTGCCAAATTACCTGGCCCGGGAATGGCCAAGAACAAGACAATCGCTGCAACAAACGCACCGTAATCCGAAATACCGAAAAACATGAACACTCTTTCTGGTGAATGTAGCGAGTGTAAGTGATGGGGTCATACACTCATTCAGATGCGGGCGCATGACGCATCCAAACCATACAGCGATCAGCATCGAGTCCCGGTACAGTCAAAGGTTCCACGTGAAACACTTGCACTTGCGCTGGCAAGTCGGCGATTTCATCATCTGGCCGTTTGCCTTTCATTGCCATCCAAACGCCTTGCGGCGAGAGCGCATTCTGTGACCACTGGGCAAAGTCCCTCAAGGAGGCAAAAGCACGGGAGCAGATCACGTCATACCCCTCCTGAACAGATTCAACCCGGGCATGCAGGCCGCGCAAGTTCGGAAGACGCAAAGACGCCGCCACCTGTTGAATGAAGGCGGCTTTTTTCCCCACGGTGTCAACGCATGTCACCTGCACTTCGGGTCTGCAAATGGCCAGCACCACGCCAGGCAAGCCCCCCCCCGAGCCGACGTCCAGCAAACGCGTCGATCGGCCTTGGGTGTGTCGCATCAACGGGGACAGTGCAGACAAACTGTCGAGTAAATGGTGAGTCAACATGTGCTGCGGGTCTCGCACAGCCGTGAGGTTGTACACCCGGGTCCACCTCTGAATCAATGCCATGTAAGCCAGTAATTGCTGTTGGGCCGACTCACCCAGCTCGAGACCCAGCGCCACCACACCCTGTCGCAAGGGGTCGGCCAACGCGTCTTGGCTGGGCGCGCGCAAAACACTCATGCCGACGCATCCTGAACGGCGTCCGGCGCCAACTTGAAACCCTTCACGCCACCTTTTTTCAAATGGATCAACAAGAGTGAAATGGTCGCAGGCGTCATCCCCGAGATTCGTGATGCAAGGCCCAAAGTTTCGGGCCGGTGCTTGCTGAGCTTTTGACGGGCCTCTATCGACAAGGCCGAGACCTGCATATAGTCCAAGTCTGCCGGCAATCTCATCTGCTCATAGTGCGCCGATCGCTCAACCTCTTCGCGCTGACGACCGATATACCCCGAATACTTGGCCGCAATCTCGACCTGCTCGGCCACCGCCTCCAAAGCATCGCCCAGCGTTTCACGTGAAACACCGGGGCTGGCGAAAGCGCCGCCACCCAGTGACATCAACCCGTTCAGACTGACGCCCGGTCGTCTCAACAAATCAAACAGGTTGTATTCATGGTCAATGGCTTTGCCAAGAACCCTCTCGGCTTCAGCATCAGGCAGGTTGCGGGGGTTGACCCAGGTAGACTTGAGGCGCTCTGTTTCACGTGAAACAGCCTCTAGTTTTCGACTGAAAGCGGCCCACCGCACATCATCAACCAAGCCCATCTGACGGCCCGCCTCCGTCAAGCGAGCGTCGGCATTGTCTTCGCGCAGTTGCAGCCGGTATTCGGCGCGGCTGGTGAACATGCGGTAGGGTTCGGTGACGCCCTTGGAGATCAAGTCGTCCACCAACACGCCCAAGTAGGCCTGGTCTCGTGCAGGCAACCAAGGGGTGGCGCCGCGGCACTGCAAGGCCGCGTTCACGCCGGCAAACAAGCCTTGGGCCGCAGCCTCCTCATACCCCGTGGTCCCGTTGATTTGACCTGCAAAAAACAAGCCTTGGATCTGGCGTGTTTCAAAGCTGCTCTTCAAGGCGCGGGGGTCAAAAAAGTCATATTCAATGGCATAGCCAGGTCTCAGGATGTGGACATTTTCCAAGCCCTTCATCGATCGCACCAGATCGTATTGAATATCAAACGGCAAACTGGTTGAAATGCCATTCGGGTAATACTCGTGGGTGCTCAAGCCCTCGGGTTCCAGAAAAATTTGGTGACTGTCTCTGTCTGCGAAGCGGTTGATCTTGTCTTCCACGCTGGGGCAATACCGCGGGCCCACGCCCTCGATCTTGCCAGTGAACATAGGGCTGCGGTCAAAGCCCGAGCGGATGATCTCGTGTGTGCGCTCATTGGTATGGGTAATCCAGCAAGGCATGTGCGCCGGGTGCATGCTGGCCTTGCCCATGAAACTGAAAACGGGCACGCCCCCCTCAGGGTTCATGCCGCCAGGCACACCATCGCCAGGCTGTTCAGCGCATTGGCTGAAGTCAATGCTGCGGCCGTCCAAGCGTGGCGGCGTCCCGGTTTTCAAACGCCCCTGCGGCAACTTCAACTCTTTCAAACGGGCAGACAAACTGACCGCCGGAGGATCGCCTGCGCGCCCAGCGGCATAGTTTTGCAGGCCGACGTGAATCTTGCCATCCAGAAAAGTACCGGCTGTTAACACCACCGTTCGCGAACGGAATCGAATACCCACTTGGGTCACGGCGCCCACCACCCGATCGCCCTCCACCATCAGATCATCAACCGCCTGCTGGAACAGCCACAAGTTGGGTTGATTTTCGAGCATGCGGCGAACGGCGGCCTTATACAAAATGCGATCGGCTTGCGCGCGCGTGGCACGCACCGCAGGACCTTTGGAGCTGTTCAAAATCCGGAACTGGATGCCCGCCTCGTCTGTGGCCAAAGCCATTGCACCGCCTAAGGCGTCAACCTCCTTGACCAAGTGGCCCTTGCCGATGCCGCCGATTGAAGGGTTGCAGCTCATCTGGCCCAGGGTTTCTATGTTGTGCGACAAAAGCAAGGTCTTGCAGCCCATGCGAGCAGAGGCCAAAGCCGCTTCGGTACCCGCGTGGCCACCACCGACCACGATCACGTCGAATTCTTGAGGGTAAAGCATGAAATATCTGCCAAAGAGGGACGAAATATAACGCCAACAGGTTTCAGAAAGAACTCAGAACCCACAGCGCCTTGTGCGGGAAACACTTGGTGCTGCTTATTTTACAGGCAGCACCGAAAACTTGTCTCCTCCTTCGCGCCCATGCAATCGACGCATAAGTTCAAGCGCAATCCGCCTTGGACACCCACGTAACAAACTTCTAAGCTCCTCAAAGACAGTCTTTGTCAGTTTCAAGAAAGGGAACAAAATGTCCGCCAACACATCACACGCCATTCCGTCGTATTTGAACGCTGCCCAGCTCGGGCCGTGGGGCGATTATTTAAAACAAGTCGACCGCGTCACGCCCTATTTAGGCTCACTTTCACGCTGGGTAGAAACGCTCAAGCGCCCCAAAAGGGCACTGATTGTGGATGTGCCCATTGAGTTAGACAACGGGACAATGGCGCACTTTGAAGGCTACCGTGTTCAGCACAATACCAGTCGCGGCCCCGGTAAAGGGGGGGTGCGCTTCCACCCGAACGTCACCCTGTCAGAGGTCATGGCCTTGTCGGCATGGATGTCCGTGAAAAACGCAGCCGTCAACCTCCCCTTTGGCGGCGCAAAAGGGGGCATCCGAGTCGACCCCAAGACTTTGTCGCGTCGTGAGCTGGAGAAACTGACTCGCCGCTATACAAGTGAAATCGGCGTGATCATTGGCCCCACCAAAGACATCCCGGCACCCGATGTGAACACCAACGAACAAATCATGGCCTGGATGATGGACACCTACTCCATGAACGAAGGCACAACCTCCTCAGGTGTTGTCACAGGAAAACCTCTCGCATTGGGGGGCTCCCTGGGTCGGCGTGAAGCAACAGGGCGCGGCGTGTTTACTGTCGGCTGCGAGGCGGCCAAGCGCATGGGCCTGCCCATAAAGGGCGCGCGAATCGCGGTACAGGGTTTTGGTAACGTAGGCGGTATTGCCGCCCTGTTGTTTGTCAAGGCCGGTGGGCGACTTGTCGCCGTTCAAGATCATGCCGCCAGTCTGTACAACGGTGCGGGCATCGACGCCTCGGCCTTATGGGACCACGTGCAATTGCAAGGCAGCATCATGGGCTATGCCGATGCAGAAACCGTTACAGCCGACGCTTTTTGGGACACCCCTTGCGACGTGATGATACCGGCCGCGATGGAGCAACAAATTACGCCAGACAACGCGCATCGCATCCAGGCACGGCTGGTGATTGAAGGCGCCAACGGCCCCACCACGCCAGAGGCTGACGACATTCTGCGTGACCGCAACATTCTGGTTGTGCCCGATGTCATTGCGAACGCGGGTGGTGTGACCGTGAGCTACTTTGAATGGGTGCAAGACTTCTCCAGTTTTTTCTGGAGTGAGGACGATATCAATGCAAGATTGGTGCGGCTCATGACTGACGCCTTTGAAGCGGTCTGGCAAGTGGCACAAGAACTCAAGGTCAGTTTACGCACCGCGACATTTATTATTGCCTGCAAGCGCATCTTGCATGCGCGCGAGTTGCGCGGACTGTATCCGTAAAAAGCCAGCTTTCGGGCAAGGCCATTGCTCAGGTTAGCATCGATCTATGACATTTTCTTGCCGAAGTGGTTGCGGTGCCTGTTGTACCGCGCCATCCATAAGCTCACCCATCCCTGGGATGCCCTTAGGCAAACCCGCGGGGGTGCGCTGCCTCCAGTTGGCGGATGACTTGCGGTGCATGATCTTTGGTCAAGACACAAGGCCGCTGGTATGTGCACAACTGCAAGCATCACCAGACATGTGCGGCGCACAAGATGATGGCGGTCATTACGCGCGGGTGTACCTTGCGCGACTGGAAAAGCTGACTGCGCCAGATTAAGCTTCACAAAGAGCACATGTTTCTCACATGTGACATCATCCAAAGGGGCTCCTCCATGCACTTGACTATTCCCAGTGTCAAAGACCGCGTTCATGCCGATGAATGGCAATTGCGTTGCGATTTGGCAGCATGCTATCGATTGGTTGCCCTTTACGGCTGGAGTGACTTGGTGTTCACCCACATCAGCGCCAAATTACCGCACAGTGTGGCCGGTCAGGCGCATCAGTTCTTGATCAACCCTTATGGCTTGATGTTCGACGAAATCACGGCCTCTAGCTTGGTCAAAGTGGACATGCAGTGCAACAAATTGGATGACAACCCTTTTCCCGTCAACCCGGCTGGTTTTGTGATCCACAGTGCGGTCCATGAGGCACGCGAAGACGCTGGCTGCGTGCTGCACACCCACACCCGTGCTGGCGTGGCGGTAAGTGCCCAGCAGCATGGCGTGCTCCCTATCAGTCAACAAAGCACCTTTGTGTTGGCCTCACTGGCCTACCATGCCTATGAGGGTGTCGCCATTCGCGACGAAGAAAAAGCACGTCTGCAAGCCGACCTGGGCCATGCCAACTATTTGATGCTGCGCAACCACGGCTTGCTCACCTTAGGAAAGACCATTGCCGATGCCTTTTTGTCCATGTACACATTCGAAAACGCGTGTCGCATCCAGGTTGATGCCTTGGCAGGCAACATGACAGCGAATGGGCTCACGAACGTAGATCCTGACATTTTGAGCGGCGTGGCACATGCCATGAAAGTTCAAACCGATGGACTCGGAGGGACGTTCGTTTGGCCCGCCTTGTTGCGCAAACTTGAACGCGAACACAGCGACTACGCAAGCTGAACGTCAAAGGCTGATGTCTGCATGCGTTTCTAATTACTGCAGACGCATTGAGGCGCCATTCAAGCATGAACCAAGCCTTTATGGATACACGAAAACACAACAACCGCGAACTTGAACGCATCATCATCGGCCGCGCTACACAAGATGGTGCAGGCGTGAAGCTTACACGCGTCTTAACGCAAGACCTCCAACAAAGGCTCGATCCTTTCTTGATGTTAGACAATTTTGCGAGCGACGATCCGAATGATTACGGCGGCGGTTTCCCCGACCACCCCCACCGAGGGTTTGAAACCGTCACCTACATGATTGCAGGGCGAATGCGTCATAAAGACAGTGCCGGCCATGAAGGCTTGCTTCAAAACGGTGGCGTGCAATGGATGACCGCTGGCAAAGGCGTGATTCACAGTGAAATGCCCGAACAGGAAAAGGGTGTGATGGAAGGTTTCCAGTTGTGGTTGAACTTGCCAGCGCATCAAAAAATGTGCACCCCTTGGTACCGCGATATTCAAAGCCATGAAATTCCAGAATTCACAACAGCACAAGGTGTTTTGGTGCGTGTGATTTCGGGCGAAAGCCACGGCAAAAGCGGCGCAATGAACCGCTCAGCAACGCTTTATCCGACACAAGCGCTCTTCCTGGACATTCATTTCAATCAAGACGGTATTTTTGAGCAAGCGCTTAAGGCTGAGCACAATGCATTTCTTTACACCTACCGCGGCGCAACCGAGGTGATAGGTCGTGAAGGGGAGGGAAACAATGTGGCACTTCATCGCATGGGGATTTTGCAAAATAAAGGTGACCAGGTTCAGCTGCGTGCCAAATCGGGCACGCGTGTCCTATTGATTGCTGGGCAAGCCTTGAATGAGCCTATTGCGCAACATGGCCCCTTTGTGATGAATACACGTTTAGAACTGATACAAGCTGTTGAAGATTATCAAAATGGCCTTTTCACACACTGAACTTTACAAAGGCATACACAACAGATGAAAACCAGATACATCAGTTGCTGATACTTGTCATCGCCTTGAAACTCAATTCAGGTTTTTGCACATGAAAAGGAACACCATGAAACGCCGTCACATTCTGGTTTCTACCAGTCTTTTGCTAGGTTTGATTGCTTTTGCACAAAGTCCGCCTGTAGCCGAGTCCCAAGTACCGGCGGCTGGTATGGCTCATATGCACAACCCAGGCATGATGCAAAAGATGCGTGACATGAAAGGTCATCGTCATGCCCAACACTTGGAAGCGCTAAAAACCGCTTTAAAAATCCTACCCGAACAAAACACCAACTGGGCTGCATTTGCCAGCAGCATGAAACCAACAGGGCCACGCCAAGACAAGCTTTTTTTAGAAGACATAGACAAACTGACCACACCTGAACGCATCGACAAAATGATGGCCTTCAAAGCACAACGTGATACAGAATTAAACAAACGCGCAGAGGCCACTAAAACTTTTTACGCCGTTTTATCAGAGGAGCAGAAAAAAATATTTGACCAGCATACGGCCAAGTTCATGAGCAAGATGGCACACAAACAACCCGGTAGTCATGAGAACATGATGCCGCACAATTAATTTTCAAATGCATCAAAAGGGCAGTTGACCATTGCTCATTTGGCTTAGGAATCAGAAACCGGAAAATTTAAAATTTTTTTGTATAAGCTTGTGGATAAATAAACTTGAAAAAACAAGTTATCCACAACTTTCTTTAAAAATGAAAAGTT
>Ga0114968_10004465_pt1 | contig 10434 bp, 10 predicted proteins | sample M_130807_EF_Meta_FD_87020 | JGI IMG/M metagenome (GOLD analysis project Ga0114968, IMG submission 87020) | Freshwater microbial communities from Lake Montjoie, Canada to study carbon cycling - M_130807_EF_MetaG | ecosystem: Environmental > Aquatic > Freshwater > Lake | place: Lake Montjoie... | reverse complement strand
GCTTGAATATGTGCTAACTGATCTTGTCTTGGGTATGCAAACGCTGGTCGTCCTAATGCCATAGCTGCGTTCTCATGTGAAGCGTCTTGCTCAACAGGTTTAGGAGCGTTAGGCATAAGCTCATTCACATTAGGTACCTTCATTTGTTTGAGTACACGTTGCAATACTGCATTGGTATCAAACGATTGAGGGAACTGTGTCATCAATTGAAGTATCGCTTGGTTTTGCGCCATGCGTTGTGTTTCAGAAAAAATGTGTGGATCAGATACAGGTACTACATCTGAGTTACGTTTAAAGTCTTCGCGTGAAATTGGAAGGTCTTCAACAATCTCGCCCTTCTTTTGTTCATCAAGATACCAACGATTGATACGGCCTAATACTTTAAGTACGCGGCTTTGTGAATCGTGAAGTCTTGCGTGAATGGCTGAGAATACTTTAGAGCCTTGTTCAATCAATGCCTGTGTTGTTCCTACAGGTGAGTTTTGATTCATGTCGGCAATTTTTTCTTCTGCGGTTGAGACTACACCTTTTGCAGCATTATCTAACCAGCCAAGTAATTGAAATAGTACTGGTGACGGTGGATTGAATGGCATAGGCATTGCAATCTTACGAACATCATCAACACCTGGAGCGCCTTCTATTTCAGAGACCTGAGTAACTTCGATTTGCTGAGAAGACCCGCTAATCTTCGCACCCTTGAGTTTAAGCATGGTAGCGGAGTTATTAATATGAGCAGTGTCCAGTAAAGCACGAAGAGCGCCAGTGAGAGCAGCACTAAGGCCGCCAATAAGATGAGGCAGACCGATTGCATAAGCACCTCTCCAAGGTATAAACTTGTATTCAATAAGCCAGTCAAGCTTGGTGAATGTTTCATCGCCTTCCTCCCAGTTTCTATATAGACCTAATACTTTGTGATCAAGGTCATCAATCATTAAAATGTATGGTGCTGTTTCGCCATCTGTACGTTTGTCATCTTCAAGGTCTAAGTATGTGTAGATGTGATACACGCGGCGTAAACCGTCTGCACCGTCTTGATACTGACGGCCTTCTACTTTGTTAGAGGCTTGTTCTGATCTTGTTTCTTCAGGTTCAGCCGTTGCACGAATGTAATTGATGTCGCGATATAATCCGCGAGTCATACGTTGTTGGAATTCCCAGTCAGTAATATCTTGTACTTCAGTCACACGTTGTGCTGTATAGAAGTTAACTGATGCGAACGGTAATAGGATGTTGTCAATAGGCACAAACTCTGCACACGGACGTTTCTTTTTATCGTCATACCACATCTTCATAAACTGTGAACCACCTAATGGCAATTGTGTCAATAGTTGTTCTTCTTCGTCACGGAACTCTTCAATCTGTTCTGTAAGCTGCCAGTTCATGTAGTCGCGTTTGCGTTCTGCTACTTCTTGTTTTTCTTTTGTAGCTTCGCCAAGAATCTTTGTACGTGTTGGGCCATCAGGCGGAAATAACTCTTTAATTGCAGACGATGCGAAATCAACGCAAGCCTCTGCCATAACAGGATGGACAACGCGAGAAGCTCCCATAAAATTCGCGCCCCCAGGAGCATCATCACCCAAGCCAGTTCTGCGAATACCTTCTTCATATTGTTTATCACGTTTTTCTCTAGCCTCTTTATCTTTTTCAATAAGATCAAGGTAGCGTGTTGAAATACTACCAAGATCAAAAATGTTGACAGTCTCTGCTAAGTTGGAATAGAAATCCTCATCCTCAGCTGGTCCTTTATAATTATCAAGATGCACAATAGCTGAACCATCTTCTAGCTCTTCTACATCAGACTCTTCGTCATATTGCATAAGATCAACATCAGCGCCTCCGTCTGCATTCATCTGCGGTTGTGCGTTAGGATCAGGCTGGCCTGGTATGTTTCTACCAAACTCTGGATCAATAGGCATTTCTGGGTTTAAAGCCATAATTAATATTTCCTTGTACTTTTTGTTAGATTGATGTATAATTCTTTTTCGGCTGATTTATCCCCAATTGCGGCCGTGTGATTAACTAAACAGCTAAAGGAGAGCATATGCCATGGGTAAAACATAAAAACTCTAAATTGGTCACTTACTACGGTAGGTGGACTAATCAAGAGATCAACAACTTCTTTGATGAAGTTAGCTTTGAAGATTGGAAAGGAAGCCGTCTTATTCCTCATTCTTATTCTCCGAAGCAAATGGAACCGCGAGAGCCGCAGGAAGATAAGCACCTTCTTCCAAGGACTTCTTAAGGCCAGACAATCCTGACTTAGAAATAATATCTCTAGCATTGAGTATGTCTTTGCGTGGTGCACCTACGCCATACTTTTCTTGCGCAGCGATATCTCTTGCGTTTAATTTTCTTAAGTGTTCAGCAAGTACTGGGTTTGAATCCATAAGTCTTGCTGCAACATCTGGGGCGCTTTCTTTACCTTCTTCTAGGTATTGTAGTAATCGTTTTGTGGCAGCGCCTGTGCCTTCGTGTTCTTTACCTAACACATCTTCAAAGGATGGGTAACCGCCTTCTGTTCTTATGCGTTTAATCTCTGTAAGTTTTTCGGGGAAAATGCTATTAAGTTTTTCTTCTAATCCTGAGCCTAATAACTTCTTAAGATCTTGTCCTGATTTGATTGCGTCATTGAATCCTAGGATCACGCCGTGGTCACCAAGATCCACTACGCCATTAAAGCCGTGTGATGATGCAACGTTGTTAAGCACTGACATCTCTTGTTGATTGAGCGGCTCTGTAAGTTTCAAGTGTAATGATGTGGATGGTGTAACCTTGCCTGGTAATGGTTTAATCCATGGTGATGCGCCTTGTACGTCAAGGTATCCACGCAATGCATTCTGTACATCCATTAAAGCTTTTGATTGCGGTTGAAGCTCAACACCTTCTTTTCCAGGCTTGAGTGCGACAAGTGATCGCGCTTGTGATTGTGGATTAAGTTCTAATTCTTTAGTCACTGGGTTTACATAAGCGCCGTAACCTTGTTTAGTTTCACCTGTCAACATGCCGTGTCTCTTACCTACTTGTTGAGATAAGATGTCTTTACCAAATTGATCAAACCAATTTGCTTCTTTGCTAAATTGTTCTTTGAGGTTATACGGAACCTTTTCCATGCCTTCAAGGTGTCCTGATGATGCAAATGGTATCTGCTCATAGGTTGAGTAGGCTGTATGTTTTGGCGCGCCTTCAAGATATGTCTTGTTAGCTTCTTCCATAGCTTTGTCTAATGTTGGGAAGCGACCAGGTGATCCCTTCATGAGTGACTCTGCCTTTTGTAATACCCATGGCGCCGCTTGTACTTCCTCTGGCTTCCAATCTGTTTTGCCTAGCAATGCTTTCTTATTAGCACGGTCTGTAGCTAGAATAGTTTCTGCATCCATGAATGCATGTTCTTGTGGTGATAGTCCACGTGAGATAGGAACGACTTCGCCAGTCTTCAAATCTTTTTGTGTGTAGCCTAAGTTTCGTGCGTGACGGAAATCATTTACGCCTGTAGATCCTATGCCTAAATTAGGGTCAATGTATTTAGCATAGATGTCTGTCTTCTGACCTAATGGGATTGGCTTGCCTTGCTCAATAGCGTTGTAATAACGTCGCGCTGCTGGGCCTGTGCGAACGATAGGTTGTTTAGCGCCAGCTTCTAATGCATTATGTGCTTGTAATGTAAAGCCAAGGTTAGATATAGGATCAGCTTGTGCAGAGAACAGCGCGTTAGCTCGTGATAGCTCGGTTGCTGCTTCTGGTGAATGTGTATATTCTTTGTGGAATTGTTGAGCGCGTTCATACCAATCACCGCCCTTTGCACCTTCCTCTACCATCTTGTCATAGTTCTCACGGATCTTCTTAATGTCTCGTAATGATGTAACGCCTCTTGGTGCGCCAATGAATTGTCCGTTGGTATCTTGTTTAAGATGTACGCCCTTCTGCGCAAATGGTAATGCGTCTTCATACGGCATGTGACGTAAGTCTGATTGGATTGCTTCTTTCTTTGTATACTTTGCAGCGCGTTTGCCTGGATCTGCTGCGTACATACGCGACTCAATTAATCCAGGGAATGTGCCAGCCTCAATCTTTTCTAATGCGTGTGTGCCTACGTTTTTAAGTAGCTTCTTGGCTGACCCTGCAAAAGGTGCAGCTGCCATCTGTAGGTCTACAAGTCTTGGGTCAAATGTTGTGGTCTGTATATTTTTTGTGCCTGACACTGGAGATTTGCCGTATGACATATCTTTAATAATCTCTGGCGATTGTTGCAATAAGAAACTACCAATGTCTACAGGGAATGCTTCGTCTAATGCTGATCGTGTTTTGGATAGTGTGTCTGCAAACTTTGAGCTGATAGGTTCAGGCTTCCACTCTTCAATAGTCTCGCCACCTTTGGCCATGTGAACGGGGCCACCTTCTTTAAAGAAGTCAGGCAGATAAATGTCTGGTCTTGTTTCTTTTTCGTATGTATCTTCAGGCCTTACTTTTGGCTTGTCACCTAACAATTCTTGTAGACCTTTCTGATATTCTTCCTGTGATCTTCTTGGTAAACCTTCTCTTATGTTTTGAGGTAATAAATTAATTAGTGTAGTCTCATCACCTAATTTATTTAATGCTCTGTTGCGATGTCTACCTTCATGTCCTGCAATTCTAAATGTACCACCTGACTCTTCGCCAAGCATCAAGTAAGGTAACCAATCAAATCCTTTGTCTCTTGCTATACCTCCTAACAGATCAAGGTATTCTTCAGGATGCATTTTTTTTGAATCCCAAGTGGGACTTCCATATTTATCTAAGCCAGTCTTAATGCTGTATTGATGTTCAGGTTGAATAATTGTTGGCACTTGTTTGCCATTCTCAAACTTAATAGCGTCTGTAGGTTTATCATAGTAATCAGGTAATGGCTTTGCATACTTCTCAAAATCGCCTGGGTGTATAACCATTAATGATTTGGCATTGTCACCATCAAAAGCGTCCTTCAATGACTTAAGGTCATACTGCTTCTCAAGGTTAGGGACAAGGTCTGCTGCACGCTCTACACGTTGTGCGCCATAAGATCCTTTGGCATCCTTAATATAATCTTTTAATTCAGAGATCATGCTTTTAGTTGGCACGTAATTCTTTGCGGCTCTCTCTGCTGTTTTCTTTGCGGCTGCCTCCGCAAGCTTCTTGCCTAACGCTTCAGCTAGTGCGCCTCCTCCAGCCATGTGTGGTGTCAAGTCTTTGAACGGTGACTTGTGCATATGCATGCGTCTATGTGCGGCTGCTTCTGCTGCCTTCTTAACTTCTATAACAAGTGGATCACTGTCTTCACGAAGGCCTGCCTCGTAGTCTTTAACAATCTCAATCTGTTCAGGCGTGATACCTTCAAAGATCATAGGAATAAATGGTTGACCTTTCTCGCCGCCGAGTGACATCTCTGTCATCTTGTCGCCAGTCAGTGTAGGTATCTCTCCAGCCCAGCCAGCAGTCTTAGGCATCATCTCGCCGCCATAACCTTGTGCGGTATCGAATGCTCTTAGTCCATAAGGATTAGGATAGTCGCCATAGCTCATGCCGCCTTCGCTTGTAGGCTTTGACATTAGCTCTGCTACCTTAAACTGATTTTCTAGATCTGCCATTGCTTTCCTTGATACGTTTCATTACCTCTTTGCGTTCTGCTGGTGTGTAATCTAACCATCCTGCTATCTCGTCCTCTGTTCGTTTACATGTCTTGCATATGTTGCGTTTAGTATCTAGCTCACATATCTGTTTGCACGGTGTTATTATCTTGGCCATGTCTTTGATCCCATCTACTTGCGTCCCACCACCATAAGCGTCTGTATGTCTGTACTCGTATGTCGCGCCTTGCGTTACTGTCTGACGTACGTTTCTTTATCCATCGCTTGAGTATTAACCTTCCACCTACGCCACGCTTTGTTGCATAAACAATCATGCTGCGTAAGGATTAACTCTTGGCTGATGTCCATATGCATCAGCGTAATCCTCATACTCGTCTATTGGCGCTGGGTCTATGTTCAAGAAGCCACCGTCTCTTAAGTACCTAAGTGCTTGCGTACACGCATCCACATAGTCATCATGCGTTGCTTCAGGGAAGCTGCATATCTGACTGACGAATCCTTCAGCCCAATCTCGTACGTATCCTCGCTTAACTGTCGACTCAGGAATCCACACGCGTCCGTGAGAGATAATATTTGCAACGATTGAAAGTCTTTGCACTTTGTCCGCACGTCCTGGATTGTAAGCTCGCACTGGTAGATGCGCCCTTTGCATATCCTGTATAAGACTGATCCCTGATGCTTTGTCTTCGACAAGGATGAGATCAACTCGCTTACCTTTGACAAACTCTCCCGTGTCATTCTCGCTGTCGGCTCCGTAACTAACTTCATACTCATCGCGTACCTTCTTTCTTAAGTCAGGGTATTGCATTCTCTCTTGCCATGCGTCTATAAGCATGACGGCCATTGGGCCATCCATTGGCTTGAAGACACCAAACACTAGACAGGCTGTCGGGTCGTTAATGGTCTTCTCTGTATACGCGCAGTCATAACTCTGTATGATGTACTCAAACTTGGGGAACGGCTTTGTTGCTGGCCAAAGCTTGAACATGTCGCGCTTGACTATGCCACCTTCTTCAGGGTCTATGAGTTCCGCATAGATCTCCTGACGTCCGAGCTTCGTTCCCTCATACTGCAGGATCTGTTGTTGAAATGACGGCGCGAGGTTCTTAATGTTCGCGTAGGTTGATGCAGTCGTTAAGACTACTTCACCTGTTCCATCTTCAGCTCTTCCAACTAGATCAACGATCAAGTCTTTAGGACGTGGTGTCGTTGACGCTATGATCCTTGTCTGTTTACCTAACCGCACTGAGAACGCAATCATGTCCCAAGCGTCTTGCAAGTAATCCCATGCAGCTAACTCATCAAGCCATGCGCCGTGGTATTGTCCACCACGGAAGCGATCTGGTTCACTGGCCGATATACCTTTGATCAATGATCCGTTAATCAACTTCAGTTCGAGCAGCGACTTGTTATAGTCTGCAATGAATTGAGGCGGGATCACATTAAGCAATCCAGACTCACCTTCAATACATGTACCGCGTACGTCCATTGCTGTTGGCGCGGATACTAACCATCGTGTGTTAGGTTGCGTCCATGCCCACCAGCCAATCTGTTCAGCAGAGGTGCGTGTCTTACCTGCGCCCCGTCCTCCGAGTAGTAACCATATAGCCCAGTCACCGTGAGGAATGATCTGATGATCATGGGCCTGTGTTAACCATTTTGTGCGCCACGCATAACCTAACTGTTGATTGATAGGCAATGCCTTAAACTTTGCTTGCACTTCTTTATTTTTAAGAAGCTTTACTACGTCATTCATTTAAACAATGCGCGCGCAATAATGTAGTAAACAACAAATGCTGCAACTAACAAGCCTAATAGTTTTAATCCGTTTGCGAGATCACTCATCGTCTTTAAGCTGTCTCTTCATCTCTAAGTTCTTTAGCATCTCATCAAACACGTTGACATCCATTGCAACAGGATTTTCTTTGTCGCCTGACATAATGGTGCGGTCACCATACTTCTTAGGGTTCCACTTTGATAAGAGTTTGAATCGTGTCTCGACTTGCAGCTTGCGATGGCCTAACATGTCTTCACGTGTGATCACGCTGCCGTCTTTGCCAATCACTTCCTTAATGCCGAAGTTAGGACTGTCAGCAATCTCAAGTGTCTCTTCAAAGATTGCGTCGCCGCCAAGTTCTCTCGCGCGCGCGAAGCGTGTGGAAAGTTCGGCGTCTTTCTCGAGCCAATCGTAAATCGTACGCCACGAAGGTTTTCCTTCCTCACGACAAATAGCACGTAGAGGCGTTCCTTCGCTCATGCGAAATAGTATTTCGTCCATCATTTCTTTATTATATTTGGTAGGTCTACCAGTAGGTAAGAAGTCCTTCGGATCTTTCTTAGTAGTCATTAACAACACTCCACGCATATGTTCGTTTGCAACTCACACATATGTAAATTGACATAGCTATCGTTAGCAATCATGGATGTATCCATAGAGGATTGTGATAAGGATAATAGCTTACTGTGCAACTTAGACATATTTTCAGTCCTTGAGTTATGTTCCTTAGGAATGTAAGCACACTTGAGGCTTATGTCAATGTATTTGTTACTACTTTGGGAGGTTTAGTATAGTGATTGTATCTATGTCGGAGAATTTTATGAGGGTGACTTTGTCTTGTCTGTTAGGTCTTGTATAAACTTCATATAAGCCTTTGCCAGTTTTGTTTCCTTTGCGGCGGATTTTTTCCGCGGTCCAGCGTAGTAATTCGGCGCGATTGATGATGGTCCAAGCGTTTTCTCGTTCAAAAACAATGTAGTCAGCCTTTCCTTTGATCCAACCAGGATTGCCTCTGACATTGGTTCCTTCGATCCAGGTAATCTCGTCACTCAGTGACTCGTCATTACGATTAGCCTTCTTCAATGCCTTCACATCAAACTTGAGCCTGTCATTGCTTAAGTCTAGTAGTATGCCTTCAACATCCCAGTGTTCAAACATGTCTTGATCCTGGGTAGCCATCACAAAGTCTTTTAGATATGTTGTGGCAAATTTGTTTTCGGCGATTCGGCCGCGCGTGAAGTCATTCATGATGCGTTTACTATGCGATCGCATTGCGTTTGCATTGCCATTGCATCAATCAACTCACGCTGTAAGTATAGCACGTTAATCAAGACTATGCCAGTAGTTATCGAAGTCTTCAAGGCCTTGTTTACGTAACAAGTACTCTTCAGTTTGAGTCATTGGAGGATCAAACGTCTGACTAGCAGTGTCCAATTGACCATCCTCTTCCCAGTGATTCTCCCCGCAACAACCACTTTTATCGTTGCGAGGCTCTTTGCAATAAATACATATCCAGCTCATTCTGCACCTCCTGCTTTTAAGATTTTGTCGGCAGCTGAGAATATTCTCTTAGCTGATTTGTCGTCAATCGGTTGGCCATCTAACCAGTGTTGGATGTATCCGCGTGATTCAACCTCGCCTGGTAAACCTAACAACTGACATAAAATGTAAGCCACTGACTCAGCCTCAACCTCTTTGATGTCTTTAGGTGTGTGCTCTGAATCTGAAAGCTCATGCTCTAATGTGTGTCCCAACGTGACGTGCGCGAGTTCGTGAAAAAGTGTCTTATGAGGAAGCACAGCAATATCACTGACAGCAACACTGCGCCCACGCGCAAAACCCTGGCAGTTACCGTCCGCTTTGTCAAAGGGGATCTGAGTAATATCCAAAGATTTAAGAGCTCGTTCTTTATTCCATACAGCAGACTTAACTTCCGCAACATATTCTTCTCCTTCAGTTTGTGATAAGAAAAACCATGCTTTCTTAGGTAAGAATAAGCGTTTTTGTTTGCCAGTCTTGTTACCGTTGGCATCCTTCTCATCAATGATTACTGGTAATGTTAAATAGATAGCCTCTGAACCTTTTTTAACTTGGCGGCCAAGAGATTGCCATTGCTTATAAGTAGCAATAGGTCCAAGGTCTAAGTCATGTTCGAGGGATTGTAGCCATGCCCATAATTGATTGCCTAGGCTGTAATTATGGAATCGGCTGTAGCATTTACTTAAAACACCTGGTTTATTCACGGCATCTTGTAGTAATTGTGTGTAGGGTACTGCTATTCTTGCTGTTGTCATGTCGTTCTCCTTATTCGTTTATATTCGTATCCGATCAATTGATCGTAGGTATAAGATTAAACTTAAAGTTAAAGCGTGTCAACACTTTTTTCAATAAATTTTTGTTTATCTTCTTGATCATATCCTGTAGCCTCAAGAGTCTTAACAACTAAATCTTTGCCATTTCTGCTAATTTCATACTTGTAAGACAAGTCACCATGCCTATCAGGTCCGTGGGTTAGGTATACATCGCCACCTGCTTCATTCTTATTGGCCTTGATAAACGCGGCCGCAAACTCTGAGGCATCAAACCTTGGTAGATCCCAGGCAAACTTCTTGGCTTCTTTGATAAAGCCATGAGCTCCCTCTGGATAACCATCATAATGCTTGTAAACGCTAAACTTACTATCTTCATCTATAAATGTATATACGGCTCTTGTACTCAATGTCATTCTCCTTAATTAAAATGGGCCTTCGCAAATACCGTCATCGATAAGTGCTTGAGCTGTGCGGCCATACCATCCTTGGAGACTCCAAGCTAGGCCAGTGTTGATAAGATATTGCCATGCTGAAATGATCGTGTCTTCATCGTGCTCGATACCATCAAATCCTTCTACTGCTGCTGATGCGTCATACGGTGTCCATGTTGTCATGTTATTCTCCTTGAAAGAAGTGACCGCTTATGCGGCCACCTTTGGTATTTCGATAAAGTTAAGAGAGCTTTCTTTGTATCCACAAGCTTTTAGTAAAGCTTTTTTAGCACCCTCTAAAGTTTTAAAATTGC
>Ga0114968_10004462_pt1 | contig 10438 bp, 11 predicted proteins | sample M_130807_EF_Meta_FD_87020 | JGI IMG/M metagenome (GOLD analysis project Ga0114968, IMG submission 87020) | Freshwater microbial communities from Lake Montjoie, Canada to study carbon cycling - M_130807_EF_MetaG | ecosystem: Environmental > Aquatic > Freshwater > Lake | place: Lake Montjoie... | reverse complement strand
GTGCACCAAGTGGCGGTCGATGTAGAGGATGGCGGTGCCGTCTTCTTCGGTGTGGACGACGTGTTCGTCCCAAATCTTGTCGTAAAGCGTGCGTCCCATGAGGGGTCCTGGTCGGTCTGACGAGTTTGTCAGCGGGCTATTTTAGGTTTGCCAAATACTGCTTGAATTCTTCGGCGGTTTCGGGGTGGCGCAAGGCCAATTCCACCGTGGCTTTCAAAAAACCTATCTTGCTGCCGCAGTCGTAGCGCACCCCTTCATAGGCATAGGCATACACCGCTTCTTGTTTGAGCAGGCTTTGAATCGCATCGGTCAGTTGGTATTCGCCACCAGCACCGGGCTGCAGCTGGTCGATGTGTTTGAAGATGGAGGGCGTGAACACGTAGCGGCCCACCACGCCCAAGTTGGAAGGCGCTTTTTCTGGCGCTGGCTTTTCCACGATTTGTGACATCTTGGTCAGGCGTTCGCCCGCCGGGGAGCCTGCCACCACGCCATAAGAACGGCTTTGGGCGGGCGCGATGGTTTCCACCGCCACCACCGAGCTGCGGTAATGCTCGTACAAGCCCACCAACTGTTTCAAGACGCCGGGTTGGTGGTCCAGCAAGTCGTCAGCCAGCACCACGGCAAAAGGCTCGTTGCCCACCAGCGACGCAGCGCAGTTGACCGCATGGCCCAAACCCAGCGCTTCTGGCTGGCGCACATACACACAGTTCACATGGGCGGGTTTGATGTTGCGCACCAAGTTCAACAACTCGGTTTTTTGTTTGGCTTCCAGTTCGTGTTCGAGCTCGAAAGATTTGTCGAAATGGTCTTCAATGCTGCGCTTGCTGCGACCGGTGACAAAAATCATTTCGGTGATGCCGGCCTCAATGGCTTCTTCCACCGCGTATTGGATGAGCGGCTTGTCAACCACGCACAGCATTTCCTTGGGGCTGGCTTTGGTGGCGGGAAGAAACCGCGTACCCAAGCCCGCGACTGGAAAAACGGCTTTGCGGACTTTGCTCATTGGTTGCTCAACGTTTGTTCAAAGCTGGCACATCTCGCTTGACAGAGCCGGTGAACAACTGACGGGGGCGGCCGATTTTGTACTCGGGGTCGCTGATCATTTCGTTCAACTGGGCAATCCATCCGACGGTGCGGGCCAAGGCAAAGATACCGGTGAACAAATTCACGGGGATGCCGATGGCGCGTTGCACGATGCCAGAGTAGAAGTCCACGTTGGGGTAGAGCTTGCGCGACACGAAGTACTCGTCTTCCAGTGCGATTTTTTCCAGTGCTTTGGCCAGCTTGAACAGTGGGTCGTTTTCCAGGCCCAGTTCTTTCAGCACTTCGTCACAGGTTTCTTGCATCAGCTTGGCGCGCGGGTCGTAGTTTTTGTAAACACGGTGGCCAAAACCCATCAGCTTCACGCCAGAGTTTTTGTCTTTCACCTGCTCCATGAACTCGCCGACTTTGGCAATGCCGCCGTTGGCTTGAATCTCTTCGAGCATGTTCAAGCAAGCTTCGTTGGCGCCGCCGTGTGCGGGGCCCCACAAACACGCCACACCAGCGGCGATGGCGGCAAACGGGTTGGTGCCAGATGAGCCGCACAAACGCACGGTGGACGTGGACGCGTTTTGCTCATGGTCGGCGTGCAAGGTGAAGATGCGGTCCATGGCGCGCTCGAGCACGGGGTTCACGACATAAGGCTCGCAAGGCGTGCCAAACATCATGCGCAAGAAATTGCCCGCGTAGGACAAATCATTTTGCGGGTAGAGGAAAGGTTGACCGACGCCGTATTTGTAGGCCATGGCCACCAAGGTGGGCATCTTGGCAATCAAGCGAATGGCCGCCACTTCACGGTGCTCGGCGTTGTTGATGTCGGTGCTGTCATGGTAGAAGGCCGACAAGGCACCCACCAAGCCTGTGAGCACCGCCATGGGGTGCGCGTCACGGCGGAAACCACGCAAGAAGAATTGCATTTGCTCGTGCACCATCGTGTGGTGTGTCACGGTTTGCGTGAACTCGTGCTTGCGCTGTGCGTTGGGCAACTCGCCGTACAAGAGCAAATGGCAGGTTTCCAAGAAATCACAGTTGGTGGCCAGTTGTTCGATGGGGTAGCCACGGTAGAGCAACTCGCCTTTGTCGCCATCGATGAAGGTGATGGCCGATTGGCAAGAAGCAGTGGACAAGAAACCGGGGTCGTAGGTGAACATGCCGGTTTGGCCATACAACTTGCGAATATCAATCACGTCCGGACCAATGTTGCCTTGGTAAACCGGCATGTCCACGGCGGGTTGGCCGTTGCTGAACTGGAGGGTGGCTTTGTAGTCGGCGAGTTTCATGGTCATTTCCTGTGTCAATCAATTTCAAAAATTCACGTTCTCAATAAGGGCAACAGTGTTTGCACTTCACCCAGGGCCAGCACCTGCTGCAACACTTGGGCTTCTGGATCGGCTTCGGACAAGGCCTTTAAGGGGCGGTTGAGCAAAACGTCCAGCAAATCGTTGTCGGCCAAATCCATCAATGCATACATGCCACGCGCCATGCCCACAGTCATGGTTTCAGCGTGACAGGTGAAAAACCGTTCGATGAACAAGTCGTTTTCCAGCAAACCACGTCGGCTGCGCCAGCGCAATTTGCTGAGGGCCGCCGCAGACAAGGGCGCGTCTGCGGGCAGCCCAACGAGTTCATCGTCGCCCATCAAACCGCGCGGCTGATCATCAATTCTTTGATCTTGCCAATCGCCTTGGTGGGGTTCAAACCTTTGGGGCACACATCGACGCAATTCATGATGGTGTGGCAGCGAAACAAGCGGTAGGGGTCTTCCAAATTGTCCAAACGCTCGGTGGTGCCGTGGTCGCGGCTGTCCGCGATGAAGCGGTAGGCCTGCAACAAACCGGCGGGCCCGACAAATTTGTCGGGGTTCCACCAAAACGACGGGCAGCTGGTCGAGCAGCTGGCGCACAAAATGCATTCGTACAAACCGTCCAACTCTTCGCGCTCGGCGGGCGACTGCAAGCGCTCTTTTTCAGGCGGCAGGCTGTCGTTCATCAAGTAAGGCTTGATGGAGTGGTATTGGTTGAAGAACTGGGTCATGTCCACAATCAGGTCGCGCACCACAGGCAAACCGGGCAGCGGCTTCAAGGTGATGACACCAGGCAAAGTGAGCATGTTGGTCAAGCAGGCCAAACCGTTTTTGCCGTTGATGTTCATGGCGTCCGAGCCACACACGCCTTCGCGGCAAGAGCGGCGAAATGACAAGCTGGGGTCTTGCGCCTTGAGCTTCATCAGGGCGTCCAGCAACATGCGCTCGTGACCGTCGAGTTCCACCTCGATGGTCTGCATATACGGCTTCGCGTCTTTTTCGGGGTCGTAGCGGTAGATGTTGAAAGTGCGTTTCATTAGAAGGTCCTGACTTTGGGTGGGATGCTGTCGGTGGTCAGCGGTTGGAGCTTGACGGGCTTGTAACTCATGCTGTTGCTGGCGCTGTGCCACAAGCTGTGCTTGAGCCATTGTTCGTCGTTGCGACCATTCGGATGCTCGGGTGTGTCGGCGTAGTCGTCCACGGTGTGAGCGCCACGGCTTTCGTGGCGCGCAGCGGCAGACACCATGGTGGCTTGCGCGCACTCGATCAGGTTTTCAACTTCCAGCGCTTCAATGCGGGCGGTGTTGAAAATTTTGCTCTTGTCTTTCAAGCCGATGTTTTTCACGCGCTCACGCAGTTCGGCAATTTGCTGCACACCTTCGTCCATGCTGGCTTGGGTGCGGAACACGCCAGCGTGCTTTTGCATGCTGGTGCGCAAGTCGTTGGCCACGTCTTGCGCATACTCGCCACTGGTGGTGTTGTTCAAACGGGCCAAACGCTCCAAGCTGCGGTCGGCAGCGTCGGCGGGCAGGGGCTTGTGGTTTTTGTTTTTCTCGTGGAACTCGACGATGTGGTTGCCAGCGGCTTTGCCAAACACCAGCAAGTCCAACAAGGAGTTGGTGCCCAAACGATTCGCACCGTGCACCGAGACGCAAGAGCATTCGCCCACAGCGTACAAACCATTGACCACCGCGTTGTGGTCGGTGGCGGTTTGGGTGACCACTTGGCCGTTGATGTTGGTGGGGATGCCGCCCATTTGGTAATGGATGGTGGGCACCACGGGGATGGGCTCTTTGGTGATGTCGACGTTGGCGAAGTTGTGGCCAATTTCGAACACCGAAGGCAAGCGCTTCATGATGGTGTCCACGCCCAGGTGGTCCAACTTCAGGTGCACATAGTCTTTGTTGGGGCCGCAGCCACGGCCTTCCTTGATTTCCTGGTCCATGCAGCGGGACACGAAGTCGCGTGGGGCCAAGTCTTTCAAGGTCGGCGCATAACGCTCCATGAAACGTTCGCCCAAGCTGTTGAGCAAAATCGCGCCTTCGCCACGGCAGCCTTCGGTCAGCAACACACCAGCACCGGCCACGCCCGTGGGGTGGAATTGCCAAAACTCCATGTCTTCCAAGGGGATGCCCGCGCGTGCCGCCATGCCCAAACCGTCGCCGGTGTTGATGAAGGCGTTGGTGGAGGCCGCAAAAATACGGCCAGCGCCACCGGTGGCCATCAGCACGGTCTTGGCTTCCAAGATGTGCAGGTCGCCGGTTTCCATTTCCAAGGCCGTGACACCCACCACATCACCTTCGGCGTCGCGGATCAGGTCTTGCGCCATCCATTCGACAAAGAAATTGGTGTTGGCTTTCAAGTTCTGCTGATACAAGGTGTGCAGCATCGAGTGACCGGTGCGGTCGGCCGAGGCGCAAGCGCGTTGCACTGATTTTTCGCCATAGTTCGAGGTGTGACCACCAAAAGGGCGTTGGTAAATGGTGCCATCGGGGTTGCGGTCAAAGGGCATGCCCATGTGTTCCAACTCGTAAACCACTTTCGGGGCTTCGCGGCACATGTATTCAATGGCGTCTTGGTCGCCCAACCAGTCCGAGCCTTTGACGGTGTCGTAGAAGTGGTAGTGCCAGTTGTCTTCGGACATGTTGCCCAAAGACGCGCCAATGCCGCCTTGCGCAGCCACGGTGTGCGAGCGGGTGGGGAACACTTTGGTCAGCACCGCCACGTTCAAGCCAGCGCGTGAGAGTTGCAGCGACGCGCGCATGCCAGAGCCACCGGCTCCAACAATGACCACATCAAAACGGCGGCGGGGAAGGGAAGAGCGTGTCATCTGTCAAAGTCTCCAAAGAACCTGAACCGCCCAGCCCAAACATGAGAGCAACCAGACGATGGTGAAAAGGTGCAGCGCCAGGCGTAAACCGACGGGCTTGATGTAGTCCATCCAGATGTCGCGCATGCCGACCCAGACGTGGTAGGTCAGGGCCAAAAAGATCGTGAAGGTGAGGGCCTTCATCCATTGCGGGCTGAAGATGCCCGCCCATTGGTCGTAACCGATTTCACCGCGAGAAAAAATCAGCTGGGCCAGCACCAAGGCGGTGAACAAGGCCATGAGGGCGGCGGTAAGGCGTTGCGCCATCCAGTCGCGCAAACCGTAATGCGCGCCGACCACCAAACGTTTGGAACCAATCTTGTCTGTCATGTTCGAGCTCCTTGATTCAATAAAAGCCAAACAACTTGGCGCCCAACAGCACGGTCAAACCGATGCTGGTGGCCAAGGTGAAGATGGCGCTGGAGCGGCCAAACTCTTTGCTGACCGAGTGGGTGGCGTCCATGTAAAGATGGCGCAAACCGGCGATCAGGTGGTGCAAATAGGCCCAAATGAGCGCCAATGTGACCAAACTGAAGAACCAACCAGGGTACCAACCAAGGCCGCCGTTGTAGGCCGCTTTGAATTTGGCAAACGAAATTTCGGAGGAAACGGACTTGTCGAACAGCCAAATGATGAAAGGCAGCAACAAGAACATCAGCGCGCCGCTGACACGGTGCAGGATGGAGACCCAACCGGCAGGTGGCAAACGGTAGGTGGGCAGGTCGTTGAAGGCGTTGATGTTGCGAAACTCAGGCCGTTGTTGGGCTTTTTCGGTCATGCGTCAGGCTTTCTCGGGGTCGTTTTTGGGACGGTAAACGTGCTTTTGGGGGGCTGAACAAATCATTCTATTGCAATGCACAAAAATGACGGGTTGCTTGCATTCAAAGGAATACCAATCAATTCAAATCGTTCAAATAGTGGTGGTGATCGGTGCGGTAAACACCAATTCGCCACTCCATCGGGGTGTCTTGGTAGGTGAAGGACAGGCGCTCGACCCGCAGCAGCGGGGTGTTGCCAGCCACTTGCAGCAGGTGCGCCTCGTCCGGTGTGGGGTTCACCGCCCGCAGTTTTTCCTGGGCGCGCAGCATGCGGATGCCAAATTCGGCTTCAAACAAGGCGTACATCGGGCCGGTGTCGGTGCTCAAACGATCTGCGGTCAGGCCTTTGAATGGGGCGCCAGGCAGCCAAATGTCCTCAAAAATGGTGGGCACGGCACCAAAAGACAGCACCCGCCGCACCTGGAAAACCGGGTCGCCGCTGGCCAAGGCCAGTGCTTGCGCCACGTCTTTCGGGGCTTTGAGGCGTTTGCAGTCGACGATGTGGCGCTGCGCCGGGCCCTGACTGATGATGTCCCCGTCATCGGGTTTGAGCTTCAAAAACCGAAACTGCACATGCTGCTCGGCATGGGTGGCCACGAAGGTGCCCTTGCCTTGGCGGCGCACCAGCAAATGGTTTTTCGCCAGCTCGTCAATCGCCTTGCGCACCGTGCCTTGGCTCACCTTGTAGCGGGCTGCCAGCTCGAATTCGCTGGGAATCGGGTCGCCCGGCTTCCACTCGCCCAGCTGCAGGCTTTGCAGGACCAGGCTTTTGATCTGCTGATAAAGTGGACTGAAAGCAGGCGAGCCCAACACGGGTGTGTCGGGTGAATCGGTGCTGATTTCGGCAGGTGTTGAAGGGCTCACGGTGGACGCGTCAGGCGCATGTCATGGTCGAGCCGCTATCATATCTTCTATAAGACACATGTCTACCGGCTGACCCCGGCGGGCAGGTGCACCCCCGCTACAGTCCTTTCATTTTTCAATTTCGGAGATTCCTCATGAGCAAAAAGCCCGTCCGCGTTGCCGTTACCGGCGCAGCAGGTCAAATCGGTTACGCCTTGCTGTTTCGCATCGCCTCAGGCGAAATGCTGGGCAAAGACCAGCCCGTCATCCTGCAACTGCTGGAAATCCCCGACGAAAAAGCCCAAAAATCCCTCAAGGGCGTGATGATGGAGTTGGAAGACTGCGCCTTCCCCCTGTTGGTGGGCATGGAAGCCCACGCCGACCCGATGACCGCCTTCAAAGACACCGACTACGCCTTGTTGGTGGGTTCACGTCCTCGCGGCCCCGGCATGGAGCGCGCCGAACTGTTGTCCATCAACGGTGCCATCTTCACCGCCCAAGGCCAAGCCCTGAACGCCGTGGCCTCGCGCAACGTCAAAGTGCTGGTGGTGGGCAACCCCGCCAACACCAATGCCTACATCGCCATGAAATCCGCGCCCGATTTGAAGCCCGGCAATTTCACCGCCATGCTGCGCTTGGACCACAACCGTGCACTCTCGCAAATCGCGGCCAAAACCGGCAAAGCCGTGGCCGACATTGAAAAACTGTGCGTCTGGGGCAACCACTCGCCCACCATGTACGCCGATTACCGTTTCGCCACCATCAAGGGCGAGTCGGTGAAAGACATGATCAACGACCAAGAATGGAACGCCAACGTGTTCCTGCCCACCGTGGGCAAGCGCGGTGCCGCCATCATTGAAGCGCGTGGCTTGTCTTCAGCTGCATCTGCTGCCAACGCCGCCATCGACCACATGCGCGACTGGGCGCTGGGCACGCACGGCAAATGGGTCACCATGGGCATCCCATCACAAGGTTGGTATGGCATTCCCAAGGACGTGATGTTTGGTTTCCCCGTCACTTGTGAAAACGGCGAATACAAAGTGGTGGAAGGTTTGGCCATCGACGCGTTCAGCCAAACCTGCATCGACAAGACTTTGAAAGAGTTGACCGACGAGCAAGCGGGCGTGGCCCACTTGGTCAAGTAACCCGCGCACATCGGACGATCTGTATGAGTCTGGCAGCACCCCCTGACGGTTTGGTTCGGGTGGGTGCGCACCCGCGTGATGTGCTGCAAGGTGCGCAAGCGGGTGCCATCACGCTGCCTGTTTGTGACCACTACAGCGGCGTTGAAGTGCGCATGCGCAAAAGCTTGCAATTGCAGGCCGAGATGACGCAAGAGTTTGGCGTGTGCGTGTTCGACGTCACCCTCGATTGCGAAGACGGCGCGCCGGTGGGCGGCGAGGCCGAGCATGCCGCGCTGGTGTCCGAACTCGCCTTGGCTGCCGCGCCACAGGCCCGCGTGGCCGTGCGGGTGCACCCGGTCGACCACCCCGCGTTTCATGCCGACATCCAAACCATTGCAGGCCGCGCCGGTGCGCGTTTGTGCCACATCATGGTGCCCAAAGTCGAGTCGCTGGCCGACGTGGTGTTGGCGGTCCAAGCCTTGGATGCCGCTGGTGCCCCGCACTTGCCGGTGCATGCCCTCATTGAGTCACCTGCTGCGGTGCACCGCGCCTTTGACATCGCCTCGCATCCGCGCTTGCAGTCCTTGAGTTTTGGTTTGATGGACTTTGTGTCTGCGCATGGCGGCGCGATTCCCGCCGACGCCATGGGCAGCGCGGGGCAGTTCAGTCATCCGTTGGTGGTGCGCGCCAAACTTGAAATCGCCAGTGCGTGTCATGCGCACGGCAAGGTGCCGTCGCACAGCGTGGTCACCGAATTCAGCGATGCCACCGCCATGGAGAACGCCGCGCGTGTGGCCTCGCAAACGCTGGGCTTCACCCGCATGTGGAGCATCCATCCGTCGCAAATTCGACCCATCTTGCAGGCCATGGCACCTTCTGAAAAAGACATTGCGCTGGCTTGCGAGGTGTTGCTGGCCGCGCAGCAAGCCGCTTGGGCACCCATCAGCCATGGCGGCCAGTTGCACGACCGCGCCAGTTACCGCTTCTTTTGGCAGGTGCTGGAGCGCGCTCACGCGACAGGCCGCGCCATGCCCACCGAAGCCCAGCCGTTTTTCAAGCCGTGAGAAACAAGATGACATCGACCATCGTGCTGTGCACTTGTTTGCTGCTGCTGTGGCAAGCGTCGTTTGCCTTGGCGCAAGACCGGCCGCATGTGTACCTGGGCCGTTTGCCTTGCGAGGCCAATCAAATCGTCAGCTTGCAAGAAGTGCCGAATGCACCTGGGCAGTACCTGTTGCATTTCAAAAAATTCAAATTCAAATTGGTGGCGGTCTCTACCCATTCTGGCGTGGTGCGCTTGGAAGACCCGTTCAGTGGCGCCACCTGGGTGCAGCTCAACAGCAAGTCGATGCTGATGGACAGCCGTCGTGGCCAGCGCTTGGTGGACGACTGCCAGCACCCCACCCAAAAAGCCATGGCCGAGGCGATGAAAACCACGCCGGACCAACCTTTGATCGAGGTCGACACCTCGACCCGATGACCGATTTATTTTCAGGAGAACCTCATGTTGAAAGCTTACCGAGACCATGTTGCAGAACGCGCTGCCTTGGGCATTCCACCCCTGCCGTTGGACGCCAAGCAAACCGCTGAATTGATTGAACTCATCAAAGCGCCGCCCGCTGGTGAAGACGCTTTCCTGATGGACTTGCTGACCCACCGCGTGCCCCCCGGCGTGGACGACGCCGCCAAAGTGAAGGCCTCGTTTTTAGCCGCAGTGGCGCATGGCGAGTTGAAAGTGGGCTTGGTCTCCAAGTCCAAAGCCACCGAGTTGCTGGGCACCATGGTGGGCGGCTACAACGTGCACCCGCTCATCGAGTTGCTTGATGACGCTGAAGTGGCAGGTGTGGCCGCAGACGCCTTGAAGAAAACCTTGTTGATGTTCGACTTCTTCAACGACGTGGCCGACAAAGCCAAAGCGGGCAACGCCAAAGCCAAAGACGTGATGCAAAGCTGGGCGGATGCCGAGTGGTTCACCAGCCGCCACGAAGTGGATCAAAAAATCACGGTCACCGTGTTCAAGGTGCCCGGCGAAACCAACACCGACGATTTGTCCCCCGCGCCTGATGCTTGGAGCCGCCCCGACATCCCCTTGCACTACTTGGCGATGCTGAAAAACACCCGCGAAGGTGCAGCTTTCAAGCCCGAAGAAGACGGCAAACGCGGCCCCATGCAGTTCATTGACGATCTGAAGAAAAAAGGCCATTTGGTGGCCTATGTGGGCGATGTGGTGGGCACCGGTTCCAGCCGCAAGTCGGCCACCAACAGTGTGTTTTGGGCCACCGGCCTAGACATTCCGTTCGTGCCGAACAAGCGTTTTGGTGGCGTCACGTTGGGCGGCAAGATCGCCCCCATCTTCTTCAACACGCAAGAAGACTCGGGCGCGTTGCCCATCGAAGTGGACGTGACCAAACTGGAGATGGGCGACGTCATCGACATCCTG
>Ga0114968_10004461_pt1 | contig 10440 bp, 19 predicted proteins | sample M_130807_EF_Meta_FD_87020 | JGI IMG/M metagenome (GOLD analysis project Ga0114968, IMG submission 87020) | Freshwater microbial communities from Lake Montjoie, Canada to study carbon cycling - M_130807_EF_MetaG | ecosystem: Environmental > Aquatic > Freshwater > Lake | place: Lake Montjoie... | reverse complement strand
TTGGAACGGCCTGTCTTAAAGTAGATAGCCTGTTGTTCTGGCGTACGAGCTAGTTCACCACCAGTTACCATAAAACCTTGGTCGGTGGCGTATTGAATTAGTTTGCACATGTCCAACAGGAACGCGGCTTGCTCTTGACTAAGGCTCATTTTTTGCTCCTTAATTCCGCCAATTTTTCGATGGTACGTCCACCAAAGTACGCGCCCATTATAAGCTGACCCCACTGTCCAAGCAAGGTGACATAAGACTCACGGGCGTTGTAATCAAACGCCGACATCATTGCAAAGAGGAAATACCCTACAAAAATTGCAATCAGGGACAAAGGGCGGATGTTTTTAGACAGCCAAGAGTCCGACGACATATCGGCAGTCCAGCGATTTGAGACATTGTTGTCTTCATTCTGGGCGGCTTTGGCAAACAATTCCATCTCGGCCAACTCCATTTTGGCCTTTTCAATACCCAACTCCAATAGGCGCTCTTCGTGTTCAAACTGCAATTCACGCAACTTGGAGACTTCCTCTGGAGATGGGTTGTCGGCAATCTTTACGCCGAGTGTGTTTTCAACAACTTCCTTACCCTTAGCTTGAATAGCGGAAGACAAAAGACCCAAACCATTTTGAGCTAGGGTTCCTAAGAGAGAGGCTATGATTGGTATCATTTTTCATCCTTTTCACATTTTGCCGAACACTTTTCAGCCCGACGAATCATTACTTCAACATCCCTTTTGGCTGTCAAAATATCTAAATACATGAATGCGGTGACCGGCAGAATCACAGTGAACAGTGCCGCCAAAACAACCAAAGTGACTAAAAACCCCAACGTGTCTGTCTGTCCAGAACTAGAACGTAAGCGAACACCATCATATACACTACGACGAAAAAAACCGCCGCTATGTAAAGCGCTTTGTCCTGCAGGCTGTCGATTAGCTGACGTCTTTTCCATTCCCGCTGTCTTTCAATTTCGTCTTGCTCTGCTCTAGCTTGTTCTTGCTCATCTTGAATAACTTTTCGCATAGCAAGGAAGTCTGTATATACAGCACCGAGCTCAGGTGGCGAATGATAGATAAGAGTTTCTCGTAGTTCAACTTCCATTTGTTCCATACGGCGCTGGGCGAGAACTCTGTCCAAAGCTTGTTGATTAAGCGATTGAGGTTTTTTAATAGTTGTTTTGTCAACTGTTTTAGCTTTCTTTTGATCTTCTCTAATACCAACTTGCAAATCCTCATGGGCCGTGAAGAAGTTACCCAAGTTTTTGCTGATATCAGAAATGACGTCGTGCGCTTCCTTACCGACTGCCTTATATTCTTTATAAAGAGCACAGCCTTTTTTAATGTATCCAACAGCGGTTGAAGCAGCGGCAAGGAGGGTAAGAGGATCAATTTTTTACCCCTTATGAGAAGGTACCAACAGAAGATGTCGGCAAACGAGTAATTTTTGCGTAACTTCCAGCAATAATATCCAAAGTGCCTGAACTACAAGATACTTGTAAATTCATAGTAGCCGCCGAAGAAATTGACATTAACGCTTTTATTCTGTAATGATTGTATGTTGAAGCGGTTAAGCTCCCTGTGGTTGGTAGAGCAATCGTTGTACCGGTAGAGTTTACGACGCCTGCAGAGGTTGCGCTTCCTACAGTAGGTATACCGCTAGTTTGTTGCCCGATATAATACGCATGCAAAAATCCGGGAGAAACGGAATAATAAAAAGCCCAAGTCAACGTACCACTACTACTGCTTTTATACAAATAAACTTCGGCTTCGTATTCATATAAAGCACCGCTAACTAAACTAAGTGTGCTAGATGGAAAAACGGGGTATAGAGTAGTAATGCCTGTGCTATTAGATCCTAGATAAATAAATTGAGAGATGGAAGCTACTCCGCGCCCAGATGTAGTATCAATAGTTTGAAAATAATTAGACCCATTAAATTCAAAAGCCCCGGCAACTGCTGTAGTTAAATTTGTTCCGGATGTAAGTTTTATAGGCGCAGTTGCAGTTGTACCCGCATCCAAAATCAAGTTAGAAAAAGTAGTGGGGCTTACAGATACAAAGTCGGTTCCATTAAACACTAAAAAAGCTTTACCCCCTGCAGCAATGGTGACGGGGGATGAACTTCCACTTGCTTTAAATTGGATGCTTTGTGTGCTACCTGTTTTATTAACTACAACGTATAGTTTTGAAGTAGCGGGGGCAGTGATTGTTCTTGTTACTGTACCGTTTGCCGTCCATAAAATAATGGCTTGACGCGCTTGATTGGAAGTACCTGTTGAAGTTGTAAGAGTGACGTCGGCGTCACTGCTAAGAGTTGTTGTACCCGCAATTGCCGTATCCAGTAAAGAGGTAACGGAATTGTTTACCAAATCACCCCAAGTGTTGACGTTTTCGTTGGTGACTGGAAGGGCGAGGCCAAGAAGCGAGGTGTATGAGGTTGACATGTTTTTTCCTGTCTGCTGTGTTTATGTTTGTTGCGTGTCTATATCAGTCCAAAGTACTGTTCCACCCGTGTTTATCAATTGCCATCCTGTGTTTATATAGTTTAATGTTCCAGTGCTTGCGGCAGCTTGTGCGCCAACTAACTCTAAAAATATTGGGAATGAAGATGTTTGACCACTAGCAGAAACACCGGTTAAAGCTCGCACAGCTATTTGTGAGTTTGTTAGTGTACCACCATAAGCGGCGGCGGATGCGGAATTTAAACCCACTATTTGGTCGGTAGAAGTTTCAAGAATTCCCGCTGAGGCTAACGCAAAGGAACCAGATAGTGCTTGTGTGAGCGCTTGCGAATTTGTTAACGTGCCTGTTGATGCAGTTGCGGATCTACCGGATAGCGTTTGATTTAATGTCTGTGAGGGTGATAATGTACCGCCAGAAACAGATGAGGCTGATCCTGTAAGTGCTGCAGTTTTAGCGTTACTAACCGTATAAGTAAAAGCAATTATACCCCGACCAGATGATGAGTAACCTCCACCACCATTTCCACCATAAGAGGTGTATCCACCATTTCCACCACCGCCACCGTAAGCATTAATTACTCCGTTATAATAATCACTGCCTGTACCTCCACCTTTTGTGTTAGAAAAACCTCCACCTCCGCCACCACCCAATATACCATTCCCTGCAATTTGTGAACTAGAAGCCGCAGTAGCGTTATTACCCCCTGTAGCGGCACCACCAGTACCCCCAGCTGTACTTGTACTTGCCCCCGCCGCGCCACCCCCATTAGCCGCACCTCCACCTCCGGCACCACCCGTTGCTGTGCCAAATGCAGAACTACCATTAGCTCCCGCGCCTGAAGGGCCCGCCGCGCCACCCCCACCACCAGTAGGTCTATTAGCAGTAGTTAAATTACCGTTGCCTCCGTTACCGCCAGCGTATTTTGTATCCCCAATGCTAGATGCAGTAGCACCTCCAAGACCACCAACACCAGAACTAACACTTCCGGCCCTACTACCCTCTTTAGCTAGCACACCAGTAGTAACTGAAGTAGGGGCCCCACTCGTTCCTATGTTTATATAAGTACCAGCGCCGAAAACGCTAACGCCAAAATAAACAACTGTTGACCCCGCAACCATAGAGGCCGTAACGGAAGATCCGAGGGTTTTTGCATATGCTCCACCACCACCACCACCATTAGAAAACGGGCCGCTACCCCCCGAGTCACCGCTGCCACCACCACCTATTGCTTCCATCGATATAAGCGAACCAAAATCAGACGGTAAAACAAAAGAAGACTCTGCATTAGTGAAGGAATTATAAACAATAGATTTAATATTATCTAATACTGTTATTACTACAAAACCAGATATTTGTTCTAATGTAAAATTTTGGTAGTAATTATAACCACAACCACAATCGGATATAAAAAAGGCAGTAGCTCTGCCGCCAGATACTACTCCATAATTAGTACCAGCACCAGTACCAGCATTAACCGTACTAAATTGATTAAATTGATAAGTACCTAAAACATCTTGAGTGCCCCTGCTGGTAATACTTTGTCCATAAATAGTAATGCCATTAGTGTAACCACCCATTCCGGCAGTGCCAGACCCGCTTCTGCCATAACCCGGTACACCCAAACTACCTTGAGATCCGCCGTTAGCTCCGCCGCCTTGCAAAAATAGATATGGCCCATACCCAGACGAGGAAATCGTAGTATTAGTGTAAGGAACACCAACATCAGCGCCGGAGCCGTTTGGCCCAGCTTGACCTCCCTGAGCCGTTGCGGTAGCGGTAGCATATCCAGAAGTATCTACACCACTACCTCCAGCATATTTGACATTTCCACAATTTGCGGCTATTTGAGACGCAGAAGCAGTATTGCCACCCACGGCTAAACAAGCAGAAGAAGTAGAGGAAGATGAGGTAGGCGCTGTGCTTGTTGTGTTAAACCAAGTATCACCACCATTGAATCCAACGTTAAAATAAACCCTATTTCCGGCAGTAACTGCTATAGTATTACTTTTTGAGTATGAACCGCCGTTATAAGCTGTTGTGGGCAGAACGGACGTGTACTCGGTTGAATTAGTTGTTGCCCCCGGGGTAGACCCAAAACATTCCACTTGTATGCTAGTAACTCCCGGGGGCACAACCCAAGATGTACCACTGCTAAAATAATAAGTATTACCAGCCATATTATATGTTCTCTATTGTTATGGGGGCATTTGGATATTTAATAAATTCTTGTTTTTCTAAATCCCAATAGTGGTACTCAGGTATTAATTGTTTTGTGCACCCGTCAGGAGGGACGTCCCATTCTTCGCACACAATAGAGTTGGAATATTTGCCTTCGGCATCAAAAATAATATAATTAGGCATCTTGTCCTCCACTTACGTTAATAAAAACCGTATTGTCTTCAAGGATTTCTATTTCATGCCATTCAAGTTCTTTTAAATTAAGCGGATGATCCCCGGGCAAAAGTTCCCTATACACATTTTCTTTGCGAATACAAGTTTTTCCGGAAGCAACGAATGTCAAATGAGAAAATGGATGCACATGTTTTGGCAGCCCTTGCCCTTTATTACCAGAGTAATAAAAAAATGTAATCCCGTTATACACAAATTTATAGCCAACGGTGATTCGCTCCAAATTTTGATTTGGTTCTGCCATGACTCATAGCATTAAGTTGTAGCCAAACGCAAAAGGGCGGTAGCGGCTGCGTTAGTGGGCATGGTCAAAGTGAACGTACCGGCTGTAATTGTCTGGTCAGCAAATGTATAAACTGCAACGGCGCGGTTACCTTGGGTCGAGTTATACATCAATGCGCAGTTAAAGGCCGTACCAACCGTCAAAGAAGTCCAAGACGCGGATGCCGAGGGAGTCCAATAGCCGGTGCCAGCGGTTGTGCTGGTATTTGTTGAAGCTGGTGTGTTGGCGTTTGTCAAGGTGTAGCCGCCAGCAGTGTATCCAGAGCCGGAAGTGTTTGTTACTTCGTTTGTTGATGAATACGCAGTGGTAGATGCGTTTAAAGTAGCCGAGCTAAAAAACAAAGCCAACTTAAAGGTATCGTTGGTGGGCGATGTTAAGCTGGTGCGAGAAGTCAAACTAGGCTGACCAAACTGATGGTAACCCTGCATAACCTCAGCTAAAAATGATGTGCATACCGATTGTGTATTTGCCATGATTAAAACTCCTGAATTTCACCGACTGCTTCTAGCGGTGCTTTTAAAGTGACATGGGCAGAGCGGTGAACAAGTTCATTATCCAACCAATACTCTACCCAAGTGGTTTTTTCGTTGTCGTCTTCGAATCCGCCTTCTTTCTTCTCCAGAAGGTTTTCGTCCATTTCGCCATACGTTGTGTTTACTAACATGTTTACCTCAGTTTGAACTACGAATCAATGCTGTCGTTGCCGTTGCTTGCGGCATTGTTATTGTAAATGTGGTGGAACTTGACTTGTCTGAACCAAAATCTAGCACAGCAATCGCACGGTTTGACTTACTAGAGTTATATATCAAAGCACACCTAGCTGTCAATGCTGAAGTCCAAGAAATATTGTTAAATCCAACATATGCGGTATAGTCGGCGGAATTTATTGTGATACCCGTCATCGTCTGCCCACCTGCTGTATATCCAGATGCTATTACCTCGTTGGTAGTGGAGTAGGCTGTTGTGCTGGCATTTAAGTCGGCGGAGGCTGTATATAGGGCAATCTTTATAACATCCGTAGTCAAGTCGTGGATGCCTTGATACAGCTCCGCCTTAAAGCTCGTAGTTTGCGTTTGAACAATACTCATTGGACTTGTGTCCTTACTTGTCCGTCGCGGTGCGTATCGGCGCGTTGTTTACCATCTGCCAAATTCTTGAGTAGGGTAATAGCTGATATATACAAAGTGCTGTACAACTGAATCATGTCTGCCTCGCCTTTCATGTAGCGAATAGCCTCAACCAAAGATCCATTCAACAACGCGGAATCAAAGTTTTGGCCAAGCCAAGTAGTCCCAGCGGTAACAATAGATTCGGGATAGTAGTAATAATGCAATTCAGCGGAATAGCTTGTGTCAGGTGTTGGCCCAACAATAAAGGTCAAATACAGAGGACTTGTGCTTTGAGGGCCAAAAATGGCGTAGTGCTTCGGTTTGCCTGTGGTGCTGTCATATGCTTCACGGATGAAATCCACATCCTTATTTAAGAGGTAAGTGTAGTCAACCGGTGTTGCGCTTGGGGTGTATATAGCCAAGGAATATACAGACAAAAAATCTGTGGGGCAATTTAAATAAGCATTACCCCCGGTCAAGTTACCTGTCACGTTTTTGCGTAAGTTGGAGATCTGCACCGTGTTATAGATGCGTTGCTCCGTCTGCTTAATGAACCTATTAATTATCTCCGGGTTAGTAGAGTAATCAAACGAGTTTTCAGCAGTCTGCTGTATAGCGGTGACAAGCTCTGTGTACGTCATTACGCCATCGGGCCTCTGGCCATCATGCCTTTGGTCGCCGCTCCTGTGCCACGAATTTTAATGCCGTCGGTTTTTGTAGGTACCACTGGGCCATTGTTGTACATGCCGACACTCATGCGCATGCGATTGGTACCTGTAAGTTCAGAAGGTTTGCCGGGAATTTCCTCAACTTTAACTTTCTTACCTGTCATTGTGTGGGGTTCAGCGTACACAGCTGCATCGCCGACTTCTTTGCCCATCATTTTCTTGCTGTATTTAGCCATTATCCGCCCCTTGAAGAACCGCGTTGATTTGCAGCGCGAGCCAGATTGCGACCCATAGATTTCATTTTTGCACCGATAGAGCCGCCGCTTTTGAGTTTGAGCTTAGTGCCCTTACCGCCCTTGTGCTCTTGCATATCGTGTTGTTTAAACGCCTTTTTAATAAGGGTTTTGTCTTGAGCCATGTCGGCTTTGTCTGATTCCATTTTTGCCATGTTCGTCTCCTTAAGACACTGTTATCGTTACTGTACCAACATTCGTAGTAGAAACCAAATAGTTTTGAGTTAATACTGCGTCGAAATTGCTTGACCCACCTACAGGATACCATCCCCACTGAATGTTCCTTGATCCACCTGTTGGATTGCCGTCTGCGTTAACACCGGCTGTGATATAGGTAGTATCTATCCTTGGCTCCCTCAAAGCGATTGCCTCAACGATTGGCTGCATGCCCAATAACAACTGAGGATGATCCGGATCCCAACACTCGGGGCACACCTTCAGATTATACTTTTTTGTCTTGACAATTTCAGTCTTCAGCTTTTTTAACGGAAACTGCATGCCACACCGATCACATTCGGCAATAGCTTTGCGGCCTGTTGCAAAATTAGCCATTAGGTGACGCTCCCGCCAATGTACTGCTGTCTAGGTACAAAACGTAGGGCGGCTTTTTCTCGGTCTTCACCAGCGGCCAGATTGAACTGCTCATCGACGCAGCCTTCAACATCTCCAGCCTGATCTGCATTTCGGGCACTTTCATCGCAATATGGTAGGCCAGACCCGCTACTAGGCAGGGCAGGAAACGGAAATTCATGTCGGCAATCGTTGTACCTTTACCAGCGTCTTGAACCCTGCGCATACGGTAGTAAACGAATTGGTAGGTTTGCGCGTTATCTGGGGTTGGCCACAAAGTAATAGCTGGTAGTTGCGGCACATAAATTGCCGTTCCTGCGCTGTATGCGGTGGCTGTTGAGTTGTTTTGACCCCGAAAACAGTTGCTCAAGGTATTACCATCTATATAGTTGTAGTATACAAACTCACCGCCAGCGCCTAACTGAATATACCCAGACCCCGCCAAACCGTCCGTAGTGCTTAATGTTATAGAAGTGGAGGTTGTGGTTATTGCAGTAGATAGTGTTCCGCTGTACAGATTTGTATTACCGCTTAATCTTTGAACCCATACCTGCAATGGACGGCCCGGCGATAACTTGTTAGGAATAGTAGCGTAATCAGAAACACTTATCCGGGTACACGTAAGATCCGATTGATTATATTGCTGCCCCGCGCCAGTGCGAATTACATGATCCAGCAAATCAATAGTATCCAATGGCAAAGAATAAGTATTCAATCCAGAAGTTATATCAATGACCCCCTGCTCGATTGTCCACATATTCAAGCCACGATTTGCCCACTCGATTGTCATCAGGTTCATCGAACGCCGAGCGGTTTTTAAATCATAACCAGTTCTCATTTCACGACCGGCACGCTCCCACGCTTCCTCGGCAATCTCCGTGAAGTCCATATTGAAAGCAGTAGTACCGGTGGTGTATGCCATTTAGATTTTCTCCGCTGTTTCGTATGCCCGCAGCTTTGCGTTGAGAGCAGAGATTTCTTTATCCCGCTCGGCGAGCTTTTTCATCAGGCTTTCGTTCATGTCAGCCCACATAACAATTTGTTCCATACGCTGCTTGTGATCCCTGTGCATGAGTTCAAACATGCGTTCAGAAGCTTCGAGTTGTTTTTGGATGAATGAAATCATTTTCTAAATCCCGCTGTTTTCTTTGCTACCGTTTTTGGTTGCGCTACGAATTGTTTCCCTGCTTTTTTGCCAGCACGTTTTGCACGCGTTGTTGCAGCATACTCAGAAGGGCTGAGAGCTTTGATTGCATTTTCAGGAAGATATCTTTCACCTGTGTCAGAAGATCGTTTACCACTTTTGGTTCTCCATTTTTGATCGCCCCAATTTTTAAGGGATTGTTGAGGCGCTTTAAGTGCCATCACCGTAACTCCCAAAAGCGTCAAGGTATTCTACGGCGCTACGCAAAATAACGGGGTTGTCTTTAAACATCCCCAGTGCGCGATTGCATTGTTTGCACAATATGCCACGAAACTCTCCAGTATCGTGATTGTGGTCAATTGCGCTCTCTATCAACGCAACTTCAGTTTTGCAAATAGCGCAGCAGCCTTCTTGCCGCTCATACCTGTCCACAAGCTGTTCCGGAGTAATTCCACGACGGGCGCACCGTTTAGCTAACGTCCACGGGTCTCTTTCTCTGTATTCAGCTACCCGATGCTGATTGTTTTCAGCCCAATCCTTGTGTCGCTTGTAAAGGCAGGTATTGCAGTGGCTTTTGTACAAGTGTGCCATTTGACCGCCGCGACTACGAAACGCAGACAACAACTTTGTCTCGCCGCAGTCTGTACAAGTTTTTGTTGGCTCAGTCACGGTAGCCCCCGCCAGCGGCTTTATATTTTTTTGCCACTAATTGACTTTTTCTGGCTGACCACTGCCCTGCGCCTGTTCCTTGTGTTGCCGCAGCTTTTACTTGAGACAAAATCCGCTTACGTAACTCTGGCTTTGTGTAGTTACCCGCTGCATTTACTTTTCCGCCTTCGGCATACTGAGTGAAGTCGGTGTTATCCCGACGCGGTTTCTTTTTTGCGCCGGGCATTTTCTTGGGGTTAATGGCCCCCATACCACGGCTCGCCATCATTTTGCCATCCCGCCGCCGCACATCACCATTGTGCCTTTGGTCTTACCACGTTGGGCGCAGCCATCAGCGCGAGAGGAAGCGGAGCCACCCTTTGCCATCTTCTTTACGGGTTTTACAGGTTTGCCGTCCACGCGAATATCTTGACCAAGTTGCTCAGGCATACCGGGTTCTTTAGGGTTAAGTTTGCGCCCCGCAGATGCGTCATCGGGTTCTTTGGGGGGTGGCCCCATATCTTGTGTGTAGACTTTATCTTTTGGCATGATTTACCTCATAGTTCCACGTGTTTTACCGCGTTGTGCAGCGCCATCGGCTCGGCTGGATGCACTAGAGACTGAACCGCCTTTGGCGTACTTCTTTGTCATACCGCCTTTTTTCATACCATTAACGGATGCCATAGCTCTTGCACGGGTTTCGTCGTCGATGTTTTCATTTCGGCCTTCGCGCACGCTACCGGTTGGGGTTGGGGTTGGGGCGGATTGTCTGCGCGGGCGAGGAGGGGGCATAGGTGCTGGTGGGGCGGATGATACTGAATCGGAGTCCATGCTAGGCTCCATCTCGGCATCAGAATTCATTTT
>Ga0114968_10004458_pt1 | contig 10446 bp, 13 predicted proteins | sample M_130807_EF_Meta_FD_87020 | JGI IMG/M metagenome (GOLD analysis project Ga0114968, IMG submission 87020) | Freshwater microbial communities from Lake Montjoie, Canada to study carbon cycling - M_130807_EF_MetaG | ecosystem: Environmental > Aquatic > Freshwater > Lake | place: Lake Montjoie... | reverse complement strand
TTACAATTTGCTAAGTCTATATTAGTAGTAGACGCGTAGCCTGTCCCGTCGGTGTCGATAAAAGTAATATCGCCAAAAGCATCAAAGTTATTGTAAAAAGAAAGTATATTTAATTTTGTATTTGCTAATCCTTTATTACTGGCTTGCGCGGTGTCGTACATTGTTACGCCATCTTTTAAATAAATTGATGCGCTAAGATATGTCCAGTAATCATCTAGCCCCGCATATTCCAAAGACTTGCGGATTATGTCTAACGCTGTAGCTTGCCCATCTGTAAACCAAGCGGGATCTATATTAAAGCCTTCGATTAAATTAAAAGCGTCAACAGCCGCAAGATCAAATATCATAGCGCCATCTACTGACTCGCGCAAATAACTGGCTTGATCTGCAATAACTCGGCCAACATAAAACAAATCTGAGCCACGATAAACAACTAAGGCGTATTTATTCTCTTCGTTATTTGCAATATTTACAAAGGCAGTTTTAACAGTATTATTTGGAATTTCCCAATAGCTTGTAATCTTTGAAGGCCTTACAAAATCTTGGTAGTAAGTAGAGCCATCGCCCTGCCTATCAATTTCAAAACCTTCGCCTGCTAAAATCAATTCGGTTCCTGAGCTTGTCGAACCAGTAGGCCCGTCGTATAGTTCAACTCTATAGGTAATATTTTGAATGCTCTTGAATGAGCCAAAGTAAATACGTGCCATTATCCGCGCTTGCTATCTTTATTGTATCGTTCCAAAACTATTGCCAAATCCCTGCCTTGGATTGAAGTGCTAGCTACAAACCCGCTGCTACTGTCTCCACTCTTTAACATACCTTTTAATTTATCCAACGGCGCTATTACTTCAGGGTTAGAACTTGCCCCGGGATATTCCCCCATAAGGCCAAGCGTTGGACCGCTAACTATACCACCGTCTGCAAATGCCGTAATATTTGGCCCCTCGCTTAACTGTGCTCTAAGTATAGCAGCCCCCGCTACCAAGGCCACACCCGCCGCAGCCGCTGCTACTGGGTTCTGCAATATCAATTCCTTAAACGCCTTAGACGCTATGGCCGTAGTTATTAACGCTGCTCCGACTGATTGCATAAAGTTCGCTATTGCGCCCATCATACTTTTACCAAAGTTTTTTCCTGCGTTTGCATCGCCCGCCGCAGTATCCGCAACGAACTGAGCAAAGGAGTTAGCCGCGTCAGTTTGCAAAGAGGCAAAAGAGTTATTAACCGCATCCGTGGCGTTTTCCATTTTGCGCTCGTAATCCGACATTACTTTTACTTGGTCGTCGGTATTCTTTTTAAGCTCCTTAGTCATGTCGTCGGAAGCGTACGCTCCCTGAAACTTTGTAACCGTCGGGGCCTTTGGAGCGGCAAATTGCTCCATCGGTTTAAATCCTGCTATAAATTCTTGCTGTGCTGCATATAGCTTTTTGGTTTCCTCTAGCGCTTTAGCCTCTTCTGCTAAGTCCTCTGCCCTATCTTTTTTGCGTTGGGCGTTGGCCGCTTTAGAAGCCGTAATTTTTATGTCTAGCCCTTTTAATGTTATAGAGTTTTCTGTCTCTTGTATTTTTTGAGTCAGGTCTAGGTATAGCTCTGAATCAATGCTAATATCTTTTTGCATTGACTTGTAAGCCTTAAGCCTTTTCTCCAAAAATCCCGCCTCTATTTTTTCAATTTCTGCCTGAGTTTTACCTGCAAGCTGCGCCTCTTTAATTGCGGCCTCTTCACGAAATTTTAACTGGCGCTCTACAAACTTAATAGCCCTGTTATTACTTTCGTCTAATCTATCGTTATACTTCTTTTGCGCATCCTCGGCGGCCTTGGCAGCGTCGGCGTTCTCATTCATTGCGCTACCTATTGCAACGATAGCAGCTAATACTAAGCCCGCTCCAGTAGCAACCAACGCGGCAGCATAAACTCGGGCGGCAATTGTAGCCTGCCCCATTACAAAGGTCTGAACTTTAACGGCTGCTGTATTCAATCCAACCATAAAAGCACTCTCTGCCTGCAAGGTATTTTGTACCGCTTGCAAACCAGTTACCAAAGCCATAACGCCTTGAAGTTTTACCATAGTAGCTTGGAGGTCTTTATTCTCCGCACCAAATAAAGCAGCCGCCCCTTGCGCTACTCCAAAAGCGCCAGCAACTCCCTGTATACCACCGAGCACCGCATCCAGTCTACGCGTATCGCTCGCAAAATAAGCAACCTCTCCGCGCGTGTCGGCTATCGCATCCTTCATGCGGCCCGCCTGTTTAATTATTTCGTTTGCAACTTGGGCAAACTCTGGGCCCAATGCCCGGGCTTCCATTGCTAATTGAGTCAACTGCCTTACGCTTCCCATCGTTGGGTTACGCGTGGCAATAGCCGCCAATCGTTCCTCCATCCCTTTAGCGGACTTCGCAACTTCGGCGCTCATTTGGTTGCTGCTCTTTTGAACTATCGCAATGGCTTTATTAAACCCTTCGCGCAGCTTCTCAATGTCGGCGCCTATAACAATATTTAAACTTTTAGCCATTAGATTATAATTTTATCACCAGTTTCTAAAAGCACAAAGTCGCCAGATTCCAACAAAATTAAAGACTCAACTACAGGCGCACTATAAATATAATTGATTAAATAATCTTGGCTCACTTGGTACAATCCTGCAAATGCTGCCGTATCGTCTGCTGTATGATTCTCGCCGTCGTATTCAATTACTTGCACGTAAGAATCGTTATAAGTATCTGGAGTGCTAGCGTCATCAAACGCAACCCGCACCTGCGCAGAAAGTTCTACAGCATCCGCAAAGCTTGTAGTATAAACATTAACTTGCACCCTTGCAAACTCTGTGCGACTGTGCCCTGAGTTAGTTGGGTTGGCTGCAATGGAAACGAGGTTATAACTGATCGCGGGAAATGCTGACTCTTGCGGGATTCTAACGGGGTTTATCCGCGTGCCTACTAACGAAGTGACCCCCGCCGCATTGCTTAAAATTGAATAGACTATTTTTATAGGTGCGCTCATGCTTTCGCGTCTGGGGTTAACTTATCAAAGACATGCGAATATAACTTTAAAGCGTCGTGAATAGATAGGTAATCGGACTGCTCCCAAGGAAATGTTAACAGACGTTTGGGCTCAATAGGTTTCTTTAAGTGCGGGGCCATACCAGTAGCAACCGCCCAGCGGGTTATTTCCCATTGGTTGCGATACTGCTGCTGCTGAGCTTCGCGCATCCCTTCTAATTTCAAACGCCAAAAGCGAGGCGTTGACTTTAAAAAAGCCTGCTCACTTAGCATCATTTCGCCATAAGCTATGCGCTCAATCTTGCGCCAAGTTAGCGGGGCGCTGTCGCCCTTGGCAGTTACTCCCCCGTTGACTCTTCAACAGGTGCAAAAAATTCCGTAATTGCTGCGGTGAATCCTTCCAACGCTGGGCTAATTTCTTGAAACTTTTTAATCGCCGCGCCTAACTTTTGGACTGTCGGGTAAGGCGTTGGTTTATCCTGTGCCTCATAACCTTCCAAGATTCCGTAAAACGCGCAGCTTAGAGCAAAATCCATAGACTTTGCTAAGTCCTTTTGCAGGTTTAAATCGGCAAAGGTTTCCATCCCGGCAACTTCCATAATGTTGCGCAAGCTATTCATGTTAAATAAAAGGGGATGCTCAGCACCCCCTAGTTTAATTGTAGTGCTCATTGCACAAATATAATACTATTAAGCAACAGTGCCAATAGTCAAAGTTCCAGACCCTTGTAAGGTTCCTGTCCAACTTGCCTTATCGTTATTTGGTGCGCTAAGGCTTAATGATGTAAAGAAAGCAGTACCAGTATATTTTTCGTCGCCTGTTACGTTTGTGCTCATTACAATAGTCAACAAAGTACCTGCTAACAAATCGGTAGCCAAATCTTTAAAAGATTGTTGAGACGCTCCAACGCTTGCGTCATCTTCAAAAATTGCTTCCACGTTTAAAGTGTAGCCATATTCGCCGGCAATAAATTCCTTTGCGCCTGCGCTGTCTTTACTTGTTACGTCGATCATGTCTTTAGAAATGTCGATTGAGTGAGAGGTCGCGTTTGCGATTTTCTTTAGTGAGCCGCTTACATCTTTATAGATGCTTATAAGCGTGCCGTTTACTGGTCCAGTAGTTGCCATCTTATTTGTATATTAAGTTATTTTTTTTTGCTAATTTAGAAAGTATTTTGTCTACTCCGTTAATAATTCCGTCCGTTACCTTGCCCGCGTTTTGGTCCAATGCAGGGCGCATAAAAGGCCGCGCTTCAATGATGCCAGTATAGCGGCCTGTCTTTTCCTGTATACGTGCAACAGTCCCGTATTCAAACATCGGCCCCAAGTAATTATTGTAATATTCTTTGCGCAATCCAATCAGCACTTTTGTTTTATTGTCCTTGTCCTTGCCAGTAATAAAGCCGATTGATGCCGCCAAGTCTCCGCTATCTTTTGGCGCTAAATTCCTTGCACTTTGAATTATTGGTACTGCCTGAGCTTTGAGCATGCGCTGAAATTCGGGGTTGTCAATTTCGACCCCCATCGCTTTTAAGGCGTCTATCACCTCGGCAATATTTTCAACGTTTTTGCTCACTCTGTTAATTCAGTTTGCAACTTCAAATATAAATTCCTTGCTAGGTTTGCTATGTTAACAATGTTATGATTAAGGCCCGCGTCAACGATTCTATGCTTGACGCTTACCGCTGAATTATAGCGGATGGTATAGTAAACGATTTGCTTATGCTCTCTGCGATCCGCATTTACTTGCTCGCTTCCGCTTTCCTGTTCTACGCGCTGAGCCCAAGCCGTTGCGTATTCGGTCCACGTTTGCAATTTCTCGCCTGTATTTGCGTCGATAGTTTCCGCATAACTCTGCAGGCTTACCAATACGTCCATAGATCCCGATTGCATTATAGTATGATTTGGATTTTATAAGGGTCTAAAAGATACTCAAAGCCTAGGCCCATTGGCGCATTATTAGTGCCAACTATTACAGCATTCCTGTTATCATAGTATTGACCCACTAATAACAAAGCAGCGTGTTTAATTGCCATCGGAAAAATAGTATCTGGGTCTACTGCGCTAGTTCCCACTGGATTAAATCCCTCAGATACTTCAATAATGTATTTAATTGTATCGTCTGTAATTGAGTCGGGCGCGGTATTAATAAAAATATTTCGTGAGTAGTTGCCCATTGGGTCAGGCGCTACTATCCAATCGCTGCCCGCAAATGCCGTCACCGCTTGGCTGCTGTTTACATAGCTCACAGAGTTCACAGCCAATACGCGGCTATTTACGCGCAGATAATTGCCGCTCGGTATATTGAGCCCGTTAACGGGATTGATTAGCGCAGGCGAGCCCGTAAAGCTATCAAAGCCATATTTAGCCGTACCCTTCTTAATCGAGTATCCTAAGTAATTGCTACAGGCGTCAACGGCCATACTAATTAAACCGCTAATATAACTGTCGTCATCGGAAGCCGTAACGCGCAAATGCTGCTTAGCGTCGGCTAAACTCAAGTAGTCTGTGGCTACATTTGCAAAGGCTGTATATCTTCTAGATTTAAACATTATTCGGCGTCTAATTCAATTTCTGGGTTAGTCGGTTTCTTTTTGGTCTTAGGTGCAGCTACAACTTCAACAGCCCCAGCCTCAAGTAATAACTCGGCTTGCTTTGTTTCAATGTCTACCACTTCGCCCAAGTTATAACTAAGGTTAAAGTGCCCTGTTGGATTAATCAAAAATTTTACTAACATTTGGCCCGAGGGGGGTACAGTCAAGACCCCCCACAGCACTCGGACTTTTACGCCCCCGAGCGGGCTAGTTATTAGGCTACGATGTCCTTACAAACCGCAAAGGCTGTAGGGTTCAACAAGTTGCAATCCAAATAAGCGTTAAGCACAACGTTAGTCAAGCCGGCAGTAGCTCCGCTATACGGGTCAACTGTCAACTCCATTCCACCCCAGTTAGCAATAGCCATTTTGCTGAAGTCTCCGAAGATCATTGCAGACAAAGTAGAGCTAGAACCTTTAGATAAGTTGCTAGGAACTAAGGTAGTTGTTTGAACATTGTAACCGTTCAAATCAGTACCACCAGAAGGCCAAATAAAGTTTCCTTCAACACCAGAAGATTGGCGGGCAGTAGTTTGCAATTTAGCTTTCACCAATGGATTAGTCAAGTAAGCAACACCGTTTCCGTTTGCGTTCTCAACCGCTTTCATCAAGTTAACAACATCGGCCCAAACTGGAGCGATACCGTTAGCGTTAGTAGCGTTAGAAGTTGCGCCACCTGCAAAAGTTACGTTTACGTTAGCATTACCGATAATACCAGTAGGCTCGTTAGAACCACCGCCTTTAATAGCAGCAGTTTCCAAAGATTGAGCCATAGCATTAAGCAACCAGTTTCTTACATACCCATCAATCGAGTTGCTAGATTGCAACATCAACTGGTTTGAAACTTGGATGTAAGCAGCCAAACGCTTAGGAGAAAAAGTGATTTTAGAAAAAGCAGGGCTCTTTTCAGTAGCTGTGCCGTTCTCTGTATTCCAACCCGCGCTTGGCAAAGTTGATGCTGTTGGTAAATCCAAGTTTCCAACCAATCCGCTCAAACGCTGAACGCCCAAACCTGCTAATACTGTGCGAGGCAACAAAACGTCAATGATAGAACCAACAGAAGTTTGGATATTTACTCCACCTTCAGAGCCTGAGCTTCCGCCTGTGGCAGTCATGTCACGTGTGAATACTTCAGAAGGTATTTTGATAGAGTGAGCAGAAACGCTTACACCTGAGCGCTGAAATTCAGAACCACCCATTGCAGAAAATTCGCCCTCAACGCCTTCACGACGGCCAGTGATAGCCATTTCCATTGCGCGCTTAAAGCTGTAATCTTTAGCCATGTTTGACTTTTCTTTTTCTTCGCTACGGCTTGCGCTGTGGCCCGCGGCCTGAGCTGCAAGATTTTGCAATTTCTCTAAGGTTTCAACCTCTGCTTTGATCGCGCCTAAACGGGCTTCGATTTCAGACAAACGGTTAGTTTCAGTGTCAGCCATAGAACGTGCTTCACGCTCGATGGTAGATTGTAGGGTAGACAATTCGCCTAGCAAACGTCCACGCTCTTCTTTTAGGGCTTTAATTTTATTCATGATTTTTTGTTTTTTAATAGTTTGTGTATCTGGCTAAAGCAAGTTTTAAAATATCTGCGCTAGCGTTGCTACGCTTTGCGGCTTCAATTTCTAACTCTTGGTCTCTGGTTGCTGCAATGCTGCGGGCGTCCGCTTCTGTATCCTCATAAGCGGGATAAGTTACAGGGCTAACATCGTACAGGTCCTCAATAATTGTTATTTTACGCTTGCCCATAGTTCCGTACTTTTCGGACTCGCTCCAAGTCTGCTCTTTGATTGTAAATGCAAATGAGCTTTGCGTAATGTCTCCGCGCATAATGCTGCGAACTACTGACATGTGCGTTGGATTCTCGTAATCAGGTATCCAAGTATATTCTAAATTTCCGTCGCCATTTACAAAAACTTTGCAAGTGTCTGCTTTAGTGCGACCCAAAATTAAATCGGCTTCGTGGTTAAACAAACAACGGATATCGTAATCTTTACTTAAAGCATTGTCAAACGCCCCCGCCATTATAACCTCTTCAAAATATCCAAGGTCGGTAATTGAATTAACTACGGCAGCAATGCCTCCAACTTCCAACGGCATGCCATCGCCCGCCGCTCTATAATTCACTGTGCCTGTGTAGGTCCGCTTCTCTTGTTTCATTTTAATTTATTGTTTGATTATTTACGCCGTCGGGGTTATTATTTTTATCTGCCGTAGCCATAAGATTTGCAATCTTGGCATCCATATACTCGTTAATCTGACTGCTAGGCATTAAGTTGGCTTCAATTAAATATTCGTCGCCGCCATCAAACGCGTTTACATCCTCATAAACCCGCGCCTCGTTACGTGAAAGCCAGCCGCCGCGGATGCCTTTATTATAATAGTCTGCGCGCTCATTGGCGGAGGCCCTCAATAGTGAGTTGAAATTAAATTTAAAGTAATATGTAAGCTTGTCATTTTCTGTTAACAGCTTGCGGGCTAATTCCTGCTCGATGTTTATTGCGTAGCTCATCAAAGTACGCGCATAAAAATCTTGATATTCCTGCTCAACGCTTGACTTGATGCCTGCCGTTGCGCCTATCATAGAAGCAGGCACTCCAAAGATTCGTGCAATTTCCTCGCTGCTAAATTTACGGGTCTCAAGATACTGCGCCTCTTCAGGGCTTAGGCTTAACTTCTCCATCTTGATGCCGTTGGGAAGCACAGCGCTACGGCTTGCTCCGTCTATAACATCGTCGAGGGATTTTTTCAAAGGGCCTGCTTGATCTATTTTTATCTGCGCGTCTGACGTTAACAAAAATTTCAATACTCCATTTTTATAAACTCCTGCGCTCTGGCTGATTGCTGCTAAGTCAATGCCTAAAGTTTCGGCGTGCAATACTACAGGGCTCAAACCTACTAGCGGATTGTCGCCACACATTCCTTTAAAGTGTAGCATTTCCGTTGCAGGGATCATGCCCGGGTATCCTGCGAGTGTAACCTTGTAAAATAAAAGGCCGTCCTGCATTACTGGCGTTACATACTGCGGCGCGATTGGGTGCAACTCTGTGCCAATGTTTCGCACATCGCGATTAATAAAAGCGTAAGCGTTACCAGTTAGCGCCAAGTGGCTAGTCATATACTTGGTAAAATCGTATTTAGTTTGATAGGGATTCGGCTCGTTAATTAAAGCTGTGGCGTAGTGGATTATAATTTGGTCTCTGTTCTGCCCGTCGTCTTTATACAACTTCAACCCTAGCCCCGCGATTCCATCAGCAATTACTCTAACGCAAGCGTGCACGGATGCAATGCTTAGCGCCGTTGTATTATTTACGGCTTGGCCGCTTTTGGTTTGATAGCCAAAAATATTGTTTAAGGTATTTACAAACCAGTCCGCGGGCTGCGTTAGCATCGAGCGTTTTTCTGTTTTCCTTTCCCAGAATCTTAAATTCATCGGTGCAAATTACAACTCCTTAAATTCTGCCTTGTTAACAAATCTTATTTATTCCGCCCCTGGGCTAGCCACCTGCTGAGGGCCGAGCGAAATACATCGTAGTTTTTATAACGCGGCACTCCGTACCTTTCCAGATACTCGGCCTCCGTTGCGTTGTAGGCATCCTCGTAAGTTCTAAACTTAGGAAGGTTAAAATAATACTTGTTCATAAAATCGTCAACGAATCTCATAAGCTTATAAACCAAAAGTCAGATTCTTTTTCTTTGGCAGCGTCTTGCATAGCCGTGCCCAAAGCCATCACAATAGATACAGGCCCATCGACCTTGTCACCGCTCTTTGCTTTGTTAATCTTGATATTGCCCGCTGGGTCGTTCGCAAGTAATACGTTACCCATCATCCAACGCGTAACTGGGTTGCCATCGTGTTTAAGCCTGCCGTCCTTTACTAGTCGCTCCAGTTCTTTGGTCGGGCTGCTCATTGAGATAAACCCCTGCCCAAACGGATACATTTGCAAGCCCTCGTTTTGTAAATCAATTACTAACTGGCTAGCGTTAAATCTATCGTAAGCAATATCCTTAATTTCAAACTCCAATGCCAAATCTAATATTTGTGCTTTGATAAAATTATAATCCGTTACGTTGCCCTCGGTGGCAATAATTTGCCCGTCTGCAATCCATTGCCTAATAGAAGCCCCTGCTGCGTCCTTTCTTTTGTAGGCTGCCTCGCTTGGCAAAAAATACCAAGTTCTAATCGCTGAACACTCGGGCCAGTACAAAGTAAACGCGCAAAAGTCTCCAGTGCTCGCCAAATCCAAACCGCCGTAACAAATCCCGTCTAGTTTTTGCAACTCGGCGCATTCCATCCAAGTACCGTCATTAATCCAAGTTAGGGCCGTATCTGTCCACACATTTAGTAGCTTAGTTTTAAATTCAACTTCTTTGTGTACAAATTCCTTAGCCTCGGTAAGCGCCTGCTCTAACTGACGCGGGTAAACCGAAATGCCCCAATTAGGATTAGCCTTGGCCCAATTCGCCGAGTCGGTCCAGTCGTCGCCTTCGTCTAGCGTATAAATGACGCTAAACAAAGCATCGTCTACAATAGCCCCAGATAAAACTGAGGTACAATAGTTGCGGTGCTTATAGCAAGGAGACTCACGATTAAAGCCCGCCGTCGTAATTGTAAATAACAACGGTTGCCTCCTTGCCCCCATCGAGTTGCGCAATACGTTGTAAAGCTCATCGTTGGGGTGCGCGTGGTATTCGTCAATAACTGCAAAGTGCGTATTTAGTCCGTCCTGTTTACTTGGGTTCCATTCGAGGGGCTTATAGATACTTTGCCCATAAAGTATGCGCCGATTGTTTACACTGTTGTTAACGGTTAACGATTATGCTAGCCAGTCCACAATTAGGCAAACCCTTACGCCTTCAG
>Ga0114968_10004456_pt1 | contig 10453 bp, 8 predicted proteins | sample M_130807_EF_Meta_FD_87020 | JGI IMG/M metagenome (GOLD analysis project Ga0114968, IMG submission 87020) | Freshwater microbial communities from Lake Montjoie, Canada to study carbon cycling - M_130807_EF_MetaG | ecosystem: Environmental > Aquatic > Freshwater > Lake | place: Lake Montjoie... | reverse complement strand
TGAACTTTGGTAGGGAACCCCATATTCCATATACTAGTTACATAACTAGACTTATGTCCACACAAAAAACAGACTTTTTGATCACTGCGCTACGGACTTATCTAGTCAAAGGCCAAACTCCAGCGCCAGCCTTCCGGCTGGCTTGAAGTACGACAGACACTCCTGTCTGTCGATCAGCGCCACCTCTATCTCCTTCGCCCCCGCAAGCCTCAATCAGAGCATCCTCTTCCTTCTCCTCCTCATACGCCTCCACTTCCTCCCTCGGTCTTTCTGATTACCTACCATGGGCTCCCGGCAGAGCCGTAGCGAAGCGGAGACAGCCGAAGGCAAAGCAGAGAAATGAGCCGGTGGTGAAGCGAGGCTTGGCGGGCGAGAACCACCGGACCACGCCCAAGACACCATCCCAATCAAGGTCGCATGCCGGAGGTATGCGAGAAACGTTTGGCCGCCCAGCGCACGCACGGAGTTTGCGCACGGCTGTCGCATACCACCAGCATGCGGCCCTCACCCAGCGCCGCCGTCTCATCCCGAAACACCTTCTCCCACAGCAGATTCCCCTCTCGCGGCGCAAACGCCGCGCATCTTTTACGCTGGCACCGCTCGTTGGCCGCATTAACCTTCCCCATCCTCCCATGACCACCCCACGCAACGGACACACCTCATCCCCGCTGACACGGATGGTGAACGTCCTATTACTGCTTGGCTGGTTGCTCTCTTCGAATGGGCTTGCCCCTGCTTTAACACTCCTTGCCGCCAGCTTGGATCGCTGCCATCACGTCAAAGTCGGCAATTCCTCCGAAGGCCAGGTCCGGGTCGTTCTCACCCACGAGGGCATGGATCCATCGCAGGGCGTCCATCTACACAGCCGCTTGACCACGCTGATGATGGTCTTTGCTCAAGCGCCCACTTCCCAGAAGTCCGACCACATCCTCGCCTTCCAGTCGATAGCAGATCTCGGCCGCCCCACAGAGCGCGATGTGCTCTCAGTCGCCACGACCATCCCTGCCGGTGCCTTGCAGTACGTGCTGGCAAAGCGGCCCGCCCTACCAAGGCGCGAACGCATCCTTCCCCGTGAACAGGCCCACATATGGTCCCCGGGAGTACAACTGAAAGCAGGCAAGACCCTGCTGCAGTGTTGAAGACAGGGCGCTGACCCTTTCCCCCCGTGACGCCATCTGCCTGCGGTGGATCGCGCCCCTGGCCACGCCTCTCGGGCAGAACACCCAGCCCCTCCCGGAAGAAAAACACCCCGCCACCTTCCGCACATCCTCAAGCCCTCATCCTCATGAAAAACCTTCGTCTCGCACTCCTCCTCCTTCTCGCCGCATGGCATATCCCCATCACAGCTTCCGCCATGCGGCCAAACGGCACCACCATGACAGGCATTGTCACCAGCGTCGATCACTCCACGCACTCCGTCACTTTCGAGCACAGCCGTGGCAAGGAAATCCGCCGCTTCGTCTATGCCCGCAGCGCAAAATTCTGGCACGGCACTGCCGATACCTCGCCTGCGGCCCTCCGCGCCGGAATGCAGGTGCAAATCGATTTTCACAATCCAGTCTTCGGCCCCGATTTCGTGACACACATCGTGCTCATCTTGTCAGCACCTTCGGCCATGGAGAAGGCGAATAAACAGCCGTGATGGAAGGGTAGCTTATTTCCTTCTTCACGCGTTCGTTAATCCTGCGAGACATGAATTTTACCGCAAGGGCGGGAGCGGGATTCGTGGCTAGATGACAACATCATCATTTGCCGCGCCTGCCAGCCCCCTCTTTCTTCGCTCCCATGCATGTCCTGATTGTCGAAGATGACCCCAAGACCGCCGCGCTGCTCGCCAGCGCACTGCGGCAGGAGGAGTTCGCAGTCAGTCATGTCGCTGATGGCGAGAGCGGTCTCCAGCGTGCCTTGGCGGAAGTCTTCGACGCCCTGCTCGTGGACATCATGCTGCCAAAGCGCAACGGCCTCAGCCTCGTGCGTGAGCTGCGTCAGCAGGGACGCACCACACCTGTCATCATGCTCTCCGCCCGTGGCGAGGTTGAGCAGCGTGTGGAGGGCTTGAACGCGGGCGCGGATGATTATCTCCCAAAGCCCTTTGCCATGTCGGAGCTCCTTGCGCGCCTGCGCTCACTCCTGCGGCGGAACGTGGTGCTCAAGCCTGCCGTGCTGGCACTCTCGGATCTAACCTACGACATCGGCACCCGCGAGACCAGGCGTGCTGGCAAACGCATCGAACTATCCTCTCGCGAGAGCCTCCTGCTGGAGTGCCTGCTGCGTGCCGAAGGCCGCGTTGTCAGCCGTCGCGACATCATTGTCAGCGTGTGGGAGTATGATTTTGATCCCGGCACCAATCTCGTGGATGTCTATGTGCGTCGTCTGCGGGAAAAGATCGATCGCGATCACTCCCCCATGCTTATTCAAACGGTGCGCGGCTTCGGCTACGCGCTACGCCTTCAGCCATGACTCTGCGCCGCCGCATTTTGGTTTATTATGCCGCCACGCTCAGCGTGTCGCTGGTCATCGTCGCGTACTGGAGCTGGTTTGAATTCGACGAGCAGCGCGATGCAGCACTGCGCGGCGGTGTTGAGGCCGCAATGAAGCACAACCCGTTGGTTGAAACCGTCGAAATCATCCTGCTCGGCGGCCTGCCGGCTTTGCTGCTCGGCATCATCGGTGGCAGCCTCCTCATGCAGCGCGCCCTGCGGCCCATCGAAGAACTGACCGCAGCGCTGGAAAAAACCACCGCCTCCAATCTCGCCGAGCCCGTGACGCGCAGCGGCAACGGTGACGAGCTCGATCGCATGTCCGCCGTCTTCAACGGCATGAAAGAGCGCTTGGGCGCATCCTTCACGCAGGCACGCGAGTTCACCTTGCACGCCTCGCATGAACTCAAAACTCCACTCACCATCCTCCACGGCACGCTGGAACAAATGATGGGGGACAACTCCACGCCAGTCGCACATCGCGAGCGCCTCACTTCCATGCTGGAGGAGGTGCAGCGCCTCTCCGGCATCGTCGGTCAGCTTGCCTTCCTTGCCAAAGCGGACGCCGGCTTGCTGGAAACTGCGCATGGCACCGTAGCCCTGCATGAACTCGTGCGCGATCTCGTGGAAGATCTCACGCTTCTCTCCGCCGCGCAAAACATCACCATCACGCTCCATGCATGCCAGCCCGTGCATGTCACCGGAGACCGCATGCGACTCCGCCAGCTTCTGCTCATTCTGGGCGACAATGCGGTGAAACATAATCACAAAAATGGCAGCATTACGCTGGCGCTGCATCAAGGCGAAGATCAGGTCTCCTTCCACGTCACCAACACCGGCCCCGCACTCCCCACCGAATTGCGCCCCCGTGTTTTCGAACGCTTCCTGCGTGGCGATCCCTCTCACAGCAGCGCTGTCGAAGGCAGCGGTCTCGGCCTGAGCATCGCTGAATCAATCGCCAAGTCGCATCGCGGCAGCCTGGTTTTTCAGGTCCTGGAAGACGATCGCACGCAACTCACTTTGACCCTGCCGACTGGGCAGAAGTGACGAGTTTAATGACGGTTCTTTCATTGGTGAGCGGCCAAAAAAGTCGCTTCGTGACACCTGCCCGTCATGAAATTCACCTCATTACTGATTCCCCTCGCGGCTGCTGCGCTCACCTCGTGCGCACACTATCAGCCCCGCCCGCTCTCGGCGGAGGCCAGTTCTGCGGCGTTCGCCGGTCGCTCGCTGAATGACCCCGGCCTGCGTCAGTTTCTCACCGAACAAAAAGCCGCCCAGGGCACCTGGGAAGTCAATCGCCTGGCACTGGCCGCAGCCTATTTTCATCCCGATGTCACCCTCGCTCGCGCAGAAGCAGACGAAATGACTGCAGCCATCAAAACCGCCGAACAACGGCCAAACCCCATCTTCACCTTCGGCCCGCAGTATGCCAGCTTTCGCCGCAACACGATCACTCCCTGGTTCCTCGCTGGCAACGTGTTCTATCAAATCGAGACCGCTGGCAAACGCACCCGCCGCACCGAGCAGGCCCTCGCTGCCGCAGAAGCCGCCAGATGGCGTGTGTCGGCGCGTGCTTGGTCTGCTCGCTCACGCGTTCGTGTGGCCATGCTGGAACTGCACAGCGCCCGCGAAAACATCCGCCTGCTGGAGACAGAGGGAAACCTGCATGATGAGGCGATCAAGAAACTCACCGCTCAAATGGAAGCGGGAGATGTGTCGCCGTTTGAGCTCACCCAGGCACGTCTCGCGCTGAACCGCACTCGTCTTGCACTCCAGGATGCTCAGCGCCTCGCTGCCACCGGCGAGGCCAGACTCGCTTCCGCCGTGGGCGTGCCGTTGTCGGCCTTGAAAAGCATCTCGCTCGATTTCTCATCAATCACTCGCCTGCCTGACCTGAGCATCAGCAGCAGCCGGCGTCTTGCGCTGACTCAGCGGGCCGATCTGATGGCGCTCCTCGCCGATTATGCAGCGGCGGAATCTGCTCTGAGATTGGAATACGCCAAGCAGTACCCCGATGTGCGACTCGGCCCCGGCTTCGATTACAACCAAGGGCAAAACCGCTGGCAGCTCGGCGTGACCTTGGAACTTCCCATCAACGGCAATCGCGGCCCCATCGCGCAGGCGGAAGCTAAACGTAAATCTGCCGAAGCACGTTTTCTTGCGCAGCAGGACACGATTCAAGGTGAGCTGAACATTGCACTCGCGGCTTACACAGCCTCGCGGAGGAAAGCACAGACTGCTGCCACCCTCTCGCAGGATGCCGTGGCTGCTGCTGGCACCACAAAACGCATGGTCGATGCCGGGGAGCTCTCGCCCCTCGAACTCACCCGCCGTCAGATTGAAGCCAGCACCGCCAGTCTCGCCCGCATGGCCGCCGACATTGAGGCACGAACCGCCGCAGGTGCCCTTGAAGACGCCATGCAGGCCCGCCTTTGATTTTTACACACATGAAAACATTTGCTCCCATCGCACTCCTGCTCGCAGTGAGTTCGCTCCACGCCGCCGATTCAGGCGGTGCCGCCCCTGCCGCCGTGACCAAGGAAGGCGATCTCGTCGTCATCACGCTCAAGCCCGATGCCGAGCAGCGCCTGCGGTTGAAAGTCGTATCAGTGGAAAAGCGCCGCGTCCCCGGCACTCGTCTCTTCTCAGGTGAAGTCGTTTATCCGCTGGGCGGAGAAGGCGGCGGCGTCGCACCCGTTCTCGGTGGCACGCTGGATGAGGTTCTTCGTCTCGCTGATTTGCAGGCCGCTGCGGATGGTCGCGTTCTCCAGGCCAAGGTGCAGATCGATGCCGCGAAAATCGCCGTCGAACGCGCGCAAAAAGTGCTCAATGCCGAGGCTGGCAGCGTTCGCTCCGTCGATGAAGCCAAGACTGCCCTTTCTCTCGCTGAAGGCGCGCTGGCCACCGCCAAAGCGCAACGCGATATCCTCGGCGATCCCGTGGGCAAAACGGGTGGCAGCAAGCGCGCCTGGGTGCGTGTGGCGATTTACAGCGGCGAGATCAGTCTGCTCGACGCCAAAGCACCAGCAAGCATTCGCACGCTCGGGTTTGATGCCAAAAGCCAGAACGCCGCCCCAGTCGCAGGACCACCCACGGCCAATGCTCTCACAAATACCGTGGACTGGTATTATCAACTGCCTGCGGACAGCAAGTTGCGCGCGGGAGAACGCATCGCTGTTGAAATCGCCACACCCGAAAGCCAGGAAGATCATCTCGTCATTCCTTTCAATGCCGTGCTGCATGACATCCATGGTGGACAGTGGGTCTATGCCCAGACCGCTGAGCATGCTTACACTCGCAAGCGCATCCAAGTCGCCCGCCTTGCCGGTGCCGACGCTGTCCTCACCAGCGGTCCAGCCGCTGGCACCAAGATTGTGACCGACGGCTCTGCCGAGCTCTTTGGAACGGAATTCATGACCGGGAAATAACGCCATGCTGAATGCCATTGTCTCCTGGGCGCTAAACATGCGCGTACTCGTTGTTGCTGGCGCACTGGCGCTGCTGCTCGTTGGCATCAATGCGACGAAGAATGCGCCGCTGGATGTGTTTCCAGAATTCGCACCGCCCTTGGTCGAGGTTCAAACCGAAGCCCCGGGCCTTTCCACGGAAGAAGTCGATGCCCTCGTCACCGTGCCTCTGGAAAACTCGCTAAACGGCCTGCCATTCCTCAAGACCCTGCGCTCAAAGTCAGTGCTCGGCTTGTCATCCGTCGTGATGATTTTCGACACCGGTACGGACATCCTCAAAGCCCGCCAGCTGGTGCAGGAACGGCTGAACCTCGCGCAAAATCACCTGCCAGCCGTGGTCAAGCCCCCGGTCCTCATGTCGCCGTATTCATCCTTGAGCCGGGTGCTGAAAGTAGGCCTCACGTCGAAGACATTGTCGCAGATGGAGCTCAGCGAATTGTCGCGCTGGACCATCCGCCCTCGTCTCATGTCCGTGCGTGGCGTCGCCAATGTCGCCATCTGGGGCCAGCGCGACAAACAGTTCCAGGTCCTCGTCGATCCCCAGCGCCTCCGCGCTGCCGGCGTGACGCTCGATGCGATCACCAAGGCTGCGGGAGACGCCGCAGTGATCAGTGCCGGCGGCTTCATCGACACCCCCAATCAGCGCCTCAGCGTGGCCCAGCTTGCCTTGATCGTCACACCCGAGGATCTCGCACGCACCGTGGTCGAGTTTCGCAACGGCGCACCCATCCGTCTTGGCGATGTCGCGGAGGTGAAGATCGGCAATCCCGCACCGATTGGCGATGGCGTCATCAACGATGGTCCCGGCATCCTGCTCATCGTCGAAAAGCAGCCGTGGGGAAACACCCTCGATGTCACGCATGGCGTCGAAAAGATGCTCGAAGAACTCAAGCCCGCTTTGCCCGGCGTGGACGTGGACAGCACCATCTTCCGCCCCGCCACCTTCATTCAGCTCTCCATGGATCACCTTACTGAGGCCCTCTGGCTCGGCTGTCTGCTCGTCGTCGTTGTGCTGGCCTTGTTTCTTGGCGACTGGCGCACCACCGTCATCAGCCTCACGGCCATCCCGCTCTCTCTCGCCATCGCACTGCTCTTCCTCGCCTGGCGTGGTGAAACGATCAACACCATGATCCTCGCAGGCCTCATCATCGCGCTCGGCGAAGTGGTGGATGACGCGATCATCGATGTGGAAAACATCCTTCGCCGTCTGCGGCAGAACGCCACGCTGGCCACGCCCAAACCAAAACTGCGCGTCGTGCTCGATGCCTCACTGGAGGTGCGCAGTGCGGTCGTCTACGCCAGCGTCATCATCGTGCTCGTGTTCATCCCGGTGTTCTTCCTGCCAGGTCTGGCAGGCACATTCTTCCGGCCCCTGGCCCTCTCCTACATTCTCGCCATCAGCGCCTCGCTCGTCGTCGCGCTGACCGTCACACCCGCACTGAGTTTGATGCTGCTGAATGTCAAAACAGGCCATCATCGGGATGCCTTCGTCGCACGCGGTCTCAAGGCCGCCTACCGCGCTATCTTGCCAATGTTTGCGCGCAGCCCCTGGCTCGCGTTGCTCATTCTCACCGGTGCCTTTGCCTTCACCGGCTTCATCTGGCATACACAGCTCAAGGAGGAGTTTCTGCCCAACTTCAAAGAGCGCGACTTCCTCATGCACTGGCTGGAAAAGCCGAACACCTCCGTCGAGGCGAGCACCCGCATCACCATCGCCGCCAGCAAAGATCTGCGCGCGATCCCCGGCGTGCGAAATCTCGGCGCTCACATCGGTCGCGCCGAAGTCGCCGATGAAGTCGTGGGCCCGGACTTCACCGAACTGTGGATCAGCCTCGACCCCAACGTCGATTACGATGAAACAATTCACAAAGCCCAGTCCGTCGTCGATGGCTATCCCGGCCTCACCCGCGACCTGCTCACCTTTTTGCGGGAACGCGTGAAGGAAGTGCTCACCGGTGCCAGCGCCAGCATCGTCGTGCGCATTTTCGGCTCCGATCTCGATGTCCTGCGTGATCGCGCTGCAGCCGTCGGTGCCACCTTGAAAGATGTTCCCGGCGTGAGCGCCTTGAAGGTTGAATCCCTCACCCTCGTGCCCCAGATCACCGTCAAGCTGCGCCCCGAATCCGCCGCATTGCACGGCCTCACCGCAGGCAAGGTGCGCCAGGCCGTGACCACCCTCATCAGCGGCAGGAAAGTCGGCGAAGTGTACCAAGATCAGCGCGTGCATGATGTCACCGTCTGGAGCCTGCCCTCCGTGCGTGCCGACTACACCACACTGCGCGAGCTCCTCATCGAAACACCCGCCGGCGGCCATGTGCGCCTCGCCGATGTCGCCGACCTCGCCATCGTCCCCACCCCCAATGCCATCAAACGCGAAGGCGCTTCACGCCGCATCGATGTGACCTGCAACGTCACCGGCCGCGCCCTCGGAGAAGTCGCAAAGGAGATCGAAGCTCGCGTCAATAAAGTCCAGTTCCCCGCAGGCTATCATCCTGAAATCCTCGGTGAATGGGCCGAGCGCCAGTCCGCGCAAAGCCGCCTCGGCTGGCTCGCCCTCGCATCCTTTGCAGGCATCCTCGCCCTCCTCCTCGCCGATTTCCAGTCACCACGTCTGGTCCTGCTCATCGCACTCACCCTGCCCTTCGCACTCATCGGCGGCGTTATGGCCGCATGGCTGGGCGGCGGCGTGCTGTCACTCGGTTCACTCGTCGGCTTTGTCACAGTCCTCGGCATTGCTGCACGCAATGGCATCCTGCTCGTCAGCCATTACCGCCATTTGCAGACCGACGAAGCCCGTCCCTTCGGTCTCGATCTCGTGCTCGAAGGCAGCGCCGAGCGCCTCATCCCCATCCTCATGACCGCCTCCACTGCCGCCCTCGCCCTGCTGCCCCTCGTTCTCAAAGGCAACGTCCCCGGCAACGAAATCGAACGCCCCATGGCCCTCGTCATCCTCGGCGGCCTCATCACCAGCACCCTTCTCAATCTCTTCCTCCTCCCCGCCTTGTATGCCCGGTTTGGCAGAGTCATCCACAAGGATATTTGACTTGGCTTAAATCATGCCTGATGGACTAGCTTTCAAAGGTCCAGCGTGGATAGCTCAGTGGTAGAGCGGCTCGTTTACACCGTCATCCTAGGAATTGAGCTCATTTGTTCTGATGTCACCTCACTGCGAGAAACGGGCTTTTTGCAAATTGCTCGGAGACTCCAAATCGTCCCAAAAAACCTCATTTTAGAGGGGCGAGTATACAAAAGAGTATCAGCAGAATCGCGCGGCCCCATTCTTCACAAATGACCGCTTTCCCTCCTCCTCAAAAGCCTGCTTTAGAAATCAAACACGGCTTCTTCACATCATTGTCCGCAGCGATACGGCTCATGAACAGGACGCTGATGATGGAGGTGTGATCGACCGGTGCTGAGAGCTGGACGGCTTTCGTGTTTTGATGAGAAAGCACCGGCATTAAGATGCAGGTCAAACGCCGTGGAAAAGGCTGCAGGAGGAGTTTGCGATGCCTTTGGAGCCTGGTCAGTGAACGCCAGCCGTGATTGAGATGTCATCCCTCCACGACATCCTGACACCTCGCGACAAAGAAATTCAATCCCTCTTTGCCAGAGGAAAAGCACCCGAGATCATTGCGATTCGGCTTGGCATCAAAATTTCCAAGGTGTTGCTGCCGATTGCGATGGTTCCTGGTGCCGAATGGGCCTCGTCTGCATCTCACTTTGCAGTGCGCAACTCCTTGCCTTCGGATTCATACCCGGCTTGAATAGGTAAATCACCACATGGCCGAAGACACGAAGAAGACCCTGCAAACCCAGTTCTGGAACATCGCCAACTTCCTCTGCGTGCTGGACCGGAAGATTGACACGACCATCAGGACACTCGTCACCCTCAGCTCGATCTTTCGCACACGGATGCACCCGTTGATGACGGCGCAAAATTCGGGTGAAGGCACTTTCACTGCCAAAAACATGTAATAACCCATGAGTCTCGACACCAATCTTAAAGGCAGACTTCGCAATACATCACTGCCGCTGAGCAGTGGACTCCTACCCTTGTTCGAAGCTGTTGTGAACTCAATTCACGCGATTGAAGAGACGGGTGTGCCACTTGATCAGGGCTTGGTCCGAGTAGAGATTCTTCGAAAAGGCAAAACTGCGGACTTGTTCGCTGATGACTCGAAGCGGCGCGGCCCAGATGCCAAGGGAGATGTGGCTGGGTTTCGAATCACAGACAATGGCATGGGCTTCAACGACGAGAATATGAAGTCATTCAATACTCTTGATTCGGATCACAAGATTTTGAAGGGCGGACGCGGTGTGGGACGACTCCTGTGGTTGAAGTCATTCAAGTTGGTGAAGATTGAAAGCGTGTTCACAGATGTTGATGGCAAACTTAAACAGCGACGGTTCCGCTTTGACGCAGCTTCGGGTGTCTCCAGCGAGGAAACCATGGATGATTATGAAAAAGCTCCAACAGGCTCAATCATTCATCTGGATGATTTC
>Ga0114968_10004455_pt1 | contig 10455 bp, 9 predicted proteins | sample M_130807_EF_Meta_FD_87020 | JGI IMG/M metagenome (GOLD analysis project Ga0114968, IMG submission 87020) | Freshwater microbial communities from Lake Montjoie, Canada to study carbon cycling - M_130807_EF_MetaG | ecosystem: Environmental > Aquatic > Freshwater > Lake | place: Lake Montjoie... | reverse complement strand
GGCTGGCTGCGTTAAAAACATGTGACGTGCGCTGAGGTACACGTAGGGGTACAGCACACTGCCTAATATGAGAATCGCTCCGAACATTGAGCGTGTGTCTGGCAGCCGAAACTCGCGCGGCGAGCTGTAGCCGAGCATTGTGCGGATGAAGCTTTGGAGTGGACCGATTGGGTGTAGTAGGTCAAGATAAGAGTAGGCCACGACGTAGGTGGGGACAGCGAGCGGTAACAACAGCGCCCAGACCATGATTTTGCGACCAGGAAACTGGAAGGCGGTGACAAGCCAGGCTGCGCCTGTGCCGAGCATCACCACGACAACACCTACGCCTAGCAACAGCATGAGCGTTGAGAGCGCTGCGTCGGGTATGACGTAGCGTGATAAGTGCGCCCATTGAGTGTTATTTGTACTTAGGGCAGACACGAGCAAAGACGCGATGGGTGCGAGCACACAAATTGCAATCAAACAGGCGAGCGCGGTGGGCCAAAAGCCGGTCGCGAGCCACCTGTTGCGAGAGGGTATCAGCGTCATCGTGGTGTCGGGTTACCGGTCAAAGCCCAGGCGATCTACGAGTAAGCTTGCTTCTTTACGATGCTTGGCAATCTCAGTGAGTGGTGTGAGGTCGGCCGTGAGCAAGCCAAAGCTTTCAACGGTCGGGTCAAGCGCAACACCTTGACGCACGGGGTATTCAAAATTGACGCGGGCATATAGATTTTGCGCTGCCTCAGAGATCAAGTACTCAAGAAACGCAACGGCGCCTGCTTTGTTGGGTGCATGGGCCGCCACCCCAGCGCCTGAAATATTGACAAAGGTGCCGCCGGTTTGCGCGAAGGTTGGGCGAATCACTTGAATGGCATCCCCCCATTTGCGCGCGTCACTACCTGCTGCGGCCGTTTTCATTTGACCTGCGTAATAGGCGTTTGCTAAGCCGAGATCGCAGATGCCACCTAAAATATCTCGCGCTACATCGCGGTCACCTCCGGCCGCTTTGCGGGCGAGATTTGCTTTGACCCCACGTAACCATTGCTCAGTTTGTGCGACGCCTCGGTGTGCAATCATTGAGGCAATCAGGGCGTTGTTGTAAGGATGTTGCCCCGAGCGAATGCAGACTTTGCCTTTGTAGGCGGGGTTGGCTAAGTCTTCGTAACGAAACGACTCAAGCTTAAGGCCTTTGTCGGCATAGAGCACGCGATCACGTAGCGAAAAGGCAAACCAGGTGCCGTCGCTGCTGCGAAGTGGGGCGGGGATCGCTGCGCTTAGCACCTCAGAGTCAATCGCTTGAAATAGTTTTGACTCTGACAAATCTAGAAGATTACCGATGTCAACAACCATTAAGACGTCAGCGGGCGAGCTCACACTTTCGGCTTTGACGCGCTCAAGTAGCCCGTCTTTTAAAAACACCGTTGCGACTTTAATCCCTGTCTGAGCGGTGAAGGCCTCAAGTAGCGGTTTCATGAGCCCGGGTTCGCGGGTGGTGTACAAGTTAATGGATTGTGTTTGTGCTTGGACACCTGAGCATAGGGTAAGCGCGAGTGCGGTGAAGGCGACTGCGGTCATTGCGGTGACTTTAGAAAACCAACGCGCTGCGGTGGCTGCAATATTGTTGAGCTGCGCAGACAGACTTGCGAGGCGATTAAAACCTAGATAAAAACGATGCAACACGGTAAACCTTTAACGTAGAGTCATGAATACTGCGGTTTTAGTTATAAAAAGGAAGTTGAGATCCTAAATGCAAATGCGAATGATTCGCAACAAGATTAAATCGTAACACTTTTTTCTTTTTGTTGCTTCTGAGTGTTCTGCTTGCCGAACTGCGACGACCGGTTATTTAGATGAGCCCTCGGCCTGCCGAGCGGCGTCGACCCGATGTTTAACGAGCTTTGGCCTGCCGGGCTCAAACAGCCACTTGGCTAAAGATCCCTTTTTTGACCTATTTCGGGTAATGTTGGGTTTTCGCAAAATAGCGATGAGGGCGGGGTACATCCGCCTGATCTTCAGAACAATGCACCCGGAGGCTTTTTTATGCTGTTTCCCACCACAATCGTTGGCAGTTATCCACAGCCCGACTGGCTAATCGATCGCGAGAAACTGGCGGGGCGGTTTCCGCCGCGTGTGCGTGCAAAAGAGCTGTGGCGTGTGGCCGAGCCATATCTTCAACAGGCGATGGAAGACGCCACCTTGATCGCGATCAGAGGCCAAGAGCAGGCTGGCCTAGACATCATTACTGACGGTGAGATCCGTCGCGAAAGCTATTCCAATCGTATCGCTACAGCGCTTGAGGGCATCGATATCGACAACCCTGGTACGGCGCTCGATCGTTCAGGACACCCAAATCCCGTGCCCAGAATTGTCGGCAAAATCAAACGTGCGCGTGCCATTGAAGTCGAAGACTTACTGTTTTTAAAGGCGCACACCACGCGCAAGGTCAAAATTACAGTACCTGGCGCTTTTACGATGTTGCAGCAGGCGCAAAATGATTTCTATGCATCTGAAGAAGAGGCTGCCATGGACTACGCAGCTGCCTTGAATGAAGAGATTAAAGATTTGTTTGCTCACGGTGCAGACATCGTACAGATCGACGAGCCCTACATGCAGGCGCGCCCAGAGAAAGCGCGCCAATACGGGATCAAAGCCTTGAATCGCGCCTTAGAGGGTGTAACAGGTCAAACCGCCGTGCATATCTGCTTTGGTTATGCGGCGGTGATTCACGCGCGTCCCTCTGGATATGATTTTTTACCAGAACTCGCGCAGTGCTCCTGTCATCAAATTTCAATTGAAACCGCGCAATCTAATCTGGATTGTCGCGTGCTTGAGTCGTTAGGCAATAAGCAGATCATGGTGGGCTGTTTAGACCTGAGCGATATGGCGATTGAAACCCCAGAAGTGGTGGCAGCGCGTATCCGCAAAGCCCTTAAATACATCAAGCCCGAGCAAGTCATCTTGGCACCCGATTGCGGCATGAAATATTTGCCACGTGAAGTGGCCGATGGCAAGTTAAAAGCGATGGTTGAGGCAGCCCAGTTGTTGCGTGATGAATATGCCAGCCATTGATTACGGCGAACGCTTGCGTCTAGGCGTCATGGTGCCTTCGGGCAATGTGATTGCCGAGCCGCAGATTCATGCGATGCTGCCGGCGGGTGTTGTGGCCTACATCACCAGGCTTGAATTACGGGGTAGCTCAGAGGCTGAACTCATTGAAATGAGTCGCCATGTTGAGTCAGGCGCCAAGCTCTTGGCCGATGCGCAGGTGGGCGCGGTGGTGTTTCACTGCACCGCAGTCAGTACGTTCAGCGCGCAGATGGGGCAAGAGATTCAACAGCGCATTGAACAAGCCAGCGGTTTGCCCGCGTTTTCAACCTCAGAAGCCATTGTTGCAGCCTTGAAAGGCTTACGAGCAAAAAAAATTATTTTGCTGACGCCTTACATTGAAGAGGTTAATGTGCGCGAGTGTGCCTTCTTGGCACATCATGGCTTTGAGGTCATCGCGCAAATGGGCTTAGGTATCGATACCAATGCCGAGATGGGAAAACTGCCCGAGCAGGTGTGGGTCGATGAGGCCTTGAAGCTTCAAGATCCGCAAGCCGATGCGTATTTCATCAGTTGTACCGCAGTACGTTCGGCCGAGGCGATCGAGCGTATCGAAGCCTTACTCGATCGGCCGGTGATTACCAGTAATCAAGCGATGGTGTGGTTTGGCCTGCGTAAATATGGGATCAACGACCATGCCAAAGGCTATGGTCGCTTGTTTGATTTGCAGAACGTTTAGTCGAAGGCGGTTCGTCAGTGTGGCCTGAGAGAGGCTGAAGCCTCTGTCTGGCCTCGTCGAGGCTGAAGCGTTCGCCTTACTGGTTTTTAATCCCGGCGGCTTTGATGACGGCACCCCATTTTTCAAGCTCGGCAGAGAGGTGCATGGCAAGCTCAATAGGTGCGCCGCCCATGGGGGTTGCGCCAATATCGGCAAGTTTCTGTTTAAACGCAGGGTCTCTTAAAATTTGATTGACCTCGGTATTCATTTTGTCAATGATTGGCTTTGGAGTGCCTGCAGGCGCTAACAACGCAAACCATGTTGACGACATCAGCTTCGGAAAGCCTAACTCGGCGGTTGTGGGCACATCGGGCAGGGCAGGTGAACGCGTCGGTGACATAATCGCGAGTGCACGGACCTTATTGGCTTTAACTTGCCCGGCGATGCCTGGCACCAACTGAAACATGGTTTGAATTTCGTTGGCGATTAAGTTGGTGGTTGCTGTGCCCGGGGCGTTGTACGGCACATGTACCATTTTGGTTGCCGTCTCACGCATAAATAACTCGCCAGCCAGATGCATTGAGCTACCGATGCCAGTTGAACCAAAGTTTAATTTTCCGGGATTGGTTTTGGCATACGTAATGAATTCTTGAATGCTTTTGACGGGTTGATCATTGTTGACGACCAAAATATTTGGCACGTCGCAGATTAAGGCGATTGGGTCAAAATCTTTTTGTGGATCGTAGTTGATGCTGGCGTACAAGCTTTTGTTGACCGCCAGTGTGCCTGCCCACGAAAACAAAAAACGGTAGCCGTCAGGCGCATATTTAGCAGCGGCGGTTGCCCCGATGTTGCCATTGGCACCTGGCTTGTTTTCGATGATGACGCTAGTTTTTAAGCGAAGCGCAAGTTGCTCGCTTAGCATGCGTGCAATCGTGTCTCCCGTTCCGCCACCGCCCGGTGCGGGTACGGTGATTTGAATGGCTTTGTCGGTGTTCGGCCAGGTGCTCGCAAACGCAGAGAATGACAGGCTAGAAAGTAGCGCAGTGCTCGAGATAAGAAGTTTGGTGCTTAAGCGCATCATTAGCCTCATGTAGAAAATATTGCACGTTGTTCGGTGATGTCCCGCGCCCTCGGAACTGGAGAATTTCTGCACGACTTGTTCAAAATCAGAGCCACGCCTGTCGCGTTATTAAAGTATCGCACGCGAAATGAGCGAATCGTGGTGCTCGTGCCGTGGCGCCTCAAGGAAAGACGGGCTCGCCAAGATTTAACATCAGTCGATTCGCCCAGCCAAAAATTGCGACTGAGTGCATTAAATCCAATATTTCAAGCTCGGTTAAGCCAACGTCTTTCAGCGCCTGTATATCGGCCGACGATACGGCATCTGGAGCGCTGGTCAGCGCGATCGAAAACTGCACGATTGCGCGTTCACGCTCAGAGGTACCCGCCGTATGCGGATCGTTAAATACCTCAACAATCGCGTCTGTGCGTTTAGCCAATTGTTCAAAGCGCTGCGCATGTACCGATGCACAGTACACACACCCATTCATACGCGACACCACTGTGGCGCCGAGTTCGCGTTCTGCGCGGGGCATCCCGCCTGGCGCATACATGATGGCGTTGAAGGCCACCGAGCGCTGCTTAAGGACTTCGGGTTGGTGCACTAAAAAAAGATAATAGTCAGACACCTTGGCTTTGGGGTGGCTTTCTTCTAGTACGGCGATTTGTTCGGGCGTTGCCGAGTCAAGACTCACCACGTCAAGCCAGGCCTTCCAGCCAAGAGTCGCGTTCGTGAAGCCTTTGATTTCGATGAGGTCGCTCATGCTTGTTGCTCCAGGAGTTTCATTGCTTTGAGCCCAGCGACGACTCGGACCTGATAGGACACAAACGCGATGAGTTGCGCCAACGTGACCACTTCGGGAGTTGAGAGGCCTGCTTTCGGCAGTGCTTGTAAGGCAGCTTTATCGGCTTTGACCGGATCCGTAATCAGGGTGTGCGTAAACGTCAAGATTGAACGCAAACGAGCGTCGGTGATTTGCTCGATGGCGCAGTTTGAAATGTGATCGATCAGGCTTTTTTCAACGTTCAAGTCTACGAGGCGTTGGCGATATTCAGTAGCACATAACGCAGAGGGCGTAAGCGTACAGGCGAGTAATGCCACGAGCAGACGCTCGGCGAGAGTCAAGCCAGGTAACGCGGGGTCAAACAAGCCGTCTTCACTTTTTTGCGTTGCGGCAACAACTTTGTCGCGCTGATGACGTACCGAGAAGGTATTGAGTGTGGGGCTGAGTCCGACTAAGCGATCAATCGTGTCGGTCGGTTGAGTATTTGTCATGAAAAATCTGGCATCCATGTAAAAGTAAATCGAGTTTTAAGCAAAAATTCAGAGTCTATTTCAAAGCGAGTCGAGCCTAAAGTAAAAAAGTCAGATTCTCTTTCGAAGTCAATTAAGCTCAGACCAAAAAAGTCAGTGTCCACTAAGCCGTCTTTGTCGCGGGCGTCCACTCATCGCCCAGCAGCTCGGGGTCGTTGTAAAGCTCCATGCGATGATAATGCTCGGCAATGTCTTCGCGGTAAAACAAACTGGCAATACCTGCCGCCAAGCGCTTGGCGCCTTCACTGATCGCGGGGATGTCACCCGAGACAGTGCCGTGTGATAGCGCAGCCGGATAGCAAAAGCAATGAATGCTCGAGAGCCCAGGGCAATCGCCAGGTGTCACTTCTTTGAACTCAAAAGCGGGCCCAAGATCAGGTGAGTCGAGCATCTCTTGGCTAGCAGGCTCGGTGAGTTCAAGTGTGCGATGTTTCCAGGCCAGTACATGTGGTGCGATATTCGCGTATTCGGGCCGTGCCCACCAGTCGATTTTGAATCCTGTTGAGAAGATCAGAAAATCAAGTTCAAACGGACCTTTTGGCGTGTTGACTGTCAAAGCATTTTGCTCGACGTTGATTGACTCGATCGGACAGCTCAAATTAAAACGGGCATTTTTATGCTGCGATACCCGAAGGGTGCTACCGCGTGGCGCAGGCACTTGTTCGACCCCTAAATAATGGCGGATGCGCCATTTCCAGTCGTCGGGCAAATTGACGAAGCCAATATTCATGCCGGCATGACCTGCGCCTTTGCCCTTGTTGATTCGGGGTAGATCAGGGCGACGGATTAACAGATCTACACTGGCTGCACCGGCCTCGAGTGCAGTCGCCGCGCTATCCATCGCAGAGGCGCCGGCACCGATGACGCCAACGCGTTTGCCTGCTAGCGTGCCGTAGTCAAGTGTGTCAGACGAGTGTGCCCAGAGCGCGCGCGGCAGGGTGGCTGCAATCTCTGGCAGGTAAGCCCCGCCTAAACCGTCGCGTCCGGTGGCAAGCACCACACGGCGGGCATAGATGTTTTGCTGTCCTGTTTGTGTTGTCATCATTAACTGCACCAGGCCATCAGCACGTGGTGTGATCGCAGTGATGTGGTGTTCGTTGCGCACCTCAAGTTTCAACGCCTGACGGTACCAGCGCAGATAGTCCATCCATTGCGTACGGGGGATTTTGTCTAGTGCAGTCCAGGCATCTAATCCGAACTGAGCTTCAAACCAAGCGCGAAAGGTGAGGGCGGGTAAACCCAGTGCGGGCCCCGTCAGTTGCTTGGGTGAGCGCAGTGTCTGCATGCGTGCGGTGGTGACCCAAGGACCTTCAAAGCCTGCGGGCGCTCGATCAAACATGACGGCTTGGATACCCGTCAATGTGAGCGAAGCTGCGGCGGCCATGCCGGCCATCCCTGCGCCGATAATCGCGACTTCAAGTACCGGTTGACCCTCGTGTTCTTGGGTGACCACCCAGCGTTTGGCCGGTAGCTCAAGCCACGCTAAATCTTGCTCAAGGCGAGCCTGTAAGCTAGCTAAACCAAGAGCATGTAGAGAGGTGCCCGCCATATGAACCTTATTTATGTATCAATGTGAATGAACTAGCGTCAGCGTGAATTTCGGACTCATCCAACGACTCAGTTGTAGCGACCCAACGACTAAGGATAATAGTCTAAGTCTAAATTGCCAAGGGCAAGCTCGACTGGCATCAAAACTTGCTAGACGCCACCAAGAATATAGTAAGCTTGCCTTCGCAATCAAGGCTCAGGCGCGAGCCTTCCGATCATTAGGCAAGCCGTTCAATCGTTGAATATCAAGGGATCATTATGTTAAACACGCACAGTCTGAGTCGACAGGCCTTTGGGATCATGTTGCTGACGCTTTGCGCAGCGATGACCCCGGTAAGCGCTGCTTACCCCGAACGTCCGGTTACTTTAGTCGTGACCTATCCGCCTGGCGGCACTGCAGATTTGGTGGCCCGCATGTTAGCGCCTGAGGTGTCAAAAGATTTGGGCCAGAACGTGGTCGTTGAAAATCGAGGCGGTGCTGGCGGCATGATCGGTGGTGCCAGCGTCGCCAAAGCTGCACCCGATGGTTACACCATCATGCTCGATGCCGCCAATCACGCGCAAAATCCGGCGGTGCAACCCAAGATGTTGTTTGACACCTTAAAAGACTTTGCACCTATCACCTTGATACAGCGTGTGCCCAACGTGTTGGTGGTGCGCACTGATAATCCCTTGACGACGGTGGCCGAGGTCATCAGCGCCGGTAAGAAAAAAGAGCCCTCGCTGTATTACGCATCCTCTGGCCCAGGCGGGGCGCAGCACTTAGCCGGTGTCTTGTTTAATGCCTTGGCGGGTACCCATCTCGAGGCGGTGCACTACAAAGGCGGTTCGTTGGCGTTGACCGATGTGATCTCAGGTCAAGTGACGATGATGTTCTCAACGGTCGGCACCTCGTTGCCTCATGTTCGTGCTGGCAAACTGCGTGTCATCGCGGTAGGAAGTGATAAACGGACTGCCGTGTATCCCGACGTTCCCACGATTGCTGAAGCGGGCGTACCGGGCTATGCAAGTTACGAATGGAATGGCGTGTATGCCCCCGCGGCAACTCCGCCTGAAATCATTGCGCGTTTGAATCAAGCCTTTGTAAATGCCTTAAAACAACCGTCTGTGATTGCGCGCATCGGTGAATTTAATGGCGAGATCATCGCGTCTACACCGCAAGAGCTTGATACCTTCAGACGTGCCGAAATTGCAAAATGGCAACGTGTGGCTAAAGAGTTTAATCTTCAGTTGTCGCAATAACGAACTTGATCGCTGTAGCTTCAGAAGGGCTGTAGCAAGCCCTTCAGTTCGCTTCGGGTAGACTCAAGTGCGCCTGGGCTGCAAGGGCAACAAGCGCACCGTCAGACTCGGTTGTTGAGATGGCGGTCGCGCGAGTTAGCTGCTTGCCCTAGGAAACTGCATGACTAAAATCTCGGCGCCCGAGATGTCTGTGGTCAAGGTGGCTGCAGGGTCGGTTGGTGCGATAAAAATTGCTGTACCGGCTTCGTGCGTTTGCCCATCAAACTTAGCCGCGCCTGCAGCAATATAAATAAATTGCCCGCGTCCAGAGGTTGGCTCAGGCCCGACAATACTGTGGTGCGCTGGTGCCTGATATATCGTGGCAAACAAACCATCGTTTTGCAGAGCGATGGCCTGATGCTCGACTGTGCTCGCCAAAGCAGTGCGCTTGACGTCGTTTAAACAGCCGACAGGTGCGCCCATCACATGGCGACGCGGTAGATCTTTCATGTCGCCGCGCTGCTCTGGCAAATACCCCGCGCCTGCGTCTTTGCCTAATCTGAATACCATGTAATGCAAGCCTTTCTCACCCGCAGTGATAGGGCCGTAGCCGGTGTGCTTAGCAGCAAAATGCACTGTGTAAGGAGCGACCTGATGTTTGCCTAGAAGGCCGTCACCCGCCACCATAATCTGAAATTGGTCGACGATATGGAAGTGTGATTGCAGCACACCATGCGGCTGCTGCTCGATCAGTTTGCAGTTTGGTGCGTCGGATTCAGCGTCGCCTGTTTCAGGAATTAAGTCGCTTCTGAAAATATGTCCGCCGCTCACACCGGGTGCCGAACGAATGGGACGCTCGCGGCGATTATTGCGGGCTTCAGTAACAGTGCCGATTAGGGACATATTTCAGATCTCCGGTGTGGCCCAGAAACACAAGGGCTCTGGGCTTTTTTGATTGGTTGCGCGGCAAACTTAGCTTTTTAGGGCAGAAGATGGAAACGCGCTTATTCGGGCTTTAATCCCACGTCGTCGAACGCCTGTTTCCAGTCTTTGAGCTGCGACACCATGTAGGTTCCAAGTTCTGCAGGCGTTGTGCCTGCAAGATCAAACCCTTGTCGTTCGATGCGTGCGCGTACTTCGGGGTCGGCGATGGCAGCGCGGACTGCGTCGCTCATCCGGGTGGCGATCTGTGGAGGTAGTTTGGCGGGGCCAAAGAGCGCGGCCCAACTTGCGGCGCCCAAGGCTGGCAGCCCCGCTTCAGCAAAGGTAGGCACCTGAGGCAAAAGCGAAAGTCGTTTATCTAGCATCACAGCGATTGGAGTGAGCTTGCCATCGTTAATATGCTGCAGGGTACTGATTGTCGAGACCAGGTTGAACTGCACATGTCCACCTAGCAAATCATTGACGTTTGGCGCTTCTCCCTTGTAGGGGATTAAGTTCATTTGCAGCCCGTTTTGTTTAGTTATACGGCTAAACATCAATTGCGTCACACCGCTGTGGCTGCCGAAGTTGAGCTTGCCTGGGTTCGCTTTGCCATAGGCGACTAATTCAGTGTATGTTTTATACG
>Ga0114968_10004452_pt1 | contig 10458 bp, 6 predicted proteins | sample M_130807_EF_Meta_FD_87020 | JGI IMG/M metagenome (GOLD analysis project Ga0114968, IMG submission 87020) | Freshwater microbial communities from Lake Montjoie, Canada to study carbon cycling - M_130807_EF_MetaG | ecosystem: Environmental > Aquatic > Freshwater > Lake | place: Lake Montjoie... | reverse complement strand
CCTTTTACATTATAGATACTCTTTGGATTTTTACGATTAAATGCTTGGCGCAACGCTCCAGCAACTGCAACAAGATTTGCAACAGCCTTGGTCAATTCAGCATTAAATGCCATAATTTCTTGACTGGTCGCTTCCTTGAGATATTCCTTGTCACTTTCGAGTTCCTTTTTAACGGCAACAGGATTACCAACACTTTGTTGAAACGCTGCCGAATTGCGAGAGATGATACGATTTATAGAACTCAAGAAACTACGCAGTGCCATGAGACTACGTGCATCATTTGGTTTCGCAACCATCAATACACCCAAACGTTGTGCCAAATTCTTGAACACAACATCGTTCTTCAACGCACCAATCAATTTACTCAATTCTGGGTTGTTGTAACCAGCTTGTGCGGTTGTATCAGCTTCGGCAAATACATTGGACATTGGTTTTGCAGGCTTAATTTCTGGTTGTGCTCCAAGCAAATCTAAACCTTGAGTTGCTTTATCAACAATAGGATTGATTTTACCATCAACTTTTTTATTGACCATGACATCACCAATGGTATACACACTAGTCGCTAAATCACGCAATGCAGTCTTGGTCAATGCTACTGGATTTGTACGATTCAACAAATCACCCAAGTCAATCATACGTGACAAGAATACTTTAACATTTCGGATCTTATTTGCATCCAATTCGGTTTCTGAAGCACCAGGCACTGGTGCCGTTGGAGGCGCAACCGGCGCATCTCCTGGCTTTGGAGGATCTGACGGAATTGTTTTTGGATCTGTAGGATGTGCTGGATCTGGATTTGGATTGCTTGGTGTGGGCGTTTCATTTGGTGGAACTACTACTGCATCCGGTAATGGTTTGTTGGATGCTGGTTCTGGTCCATACAACCAAGTTCTGACTTTAGACACATAATCATAAACGCCTGGAAATACTTTGTCGTAGCGTTTCAATGAGTCCAAAGTATCTTTTTCTGTCTTGGTGCCAAGTTGAGTCTCCATGTTATTCAAGAATTTCAAATAATCACTTTCAACTTGTTTGTAATCCAAACGACTATTGTCGCCGCCTACTTTTGGACCACCCAACATAAAGTTCTTTGCGGTTGTAAATGGATTGGCTTCATTTACCAATGTAAGTGCAGCTGCCCCGCCCATCAATTCTGCCTTCAAATAATCCAATTCAGCTTGCTCCTTTGATACACTAACTTCATTTATACCAAACTTTTGCTTCAACATCCCCAACGCTCCTTTGCGCATCAGTTGATTCACAAGATTTGGGTTTTGCAACATTGCTTGTGCTTCTGGTTGAGTCACACCATTGACCCAATTTTGAACAGCTGTGCGTGCCGCTGGTGCCGTAGCACCTTTTACATCCGTTGAACTAATCAATGAATTCAACGCATTAATCTTTGGTGTCAAATTAAGCGGTGCCGGTGCTTGTGGAATATCCACACCAGTAACAGTTGGTTGTTGTGGTAACACATTACCAGGTGACACTTGTGCAGGTGCTACTGGTGCTACTGGTGCTACTGGTAATTGACCACTAGCAGATGTTGCATCATATGGGGGAATGTCGCCATTGAATTGAAATTGAGCATCCAAATTTTTAACTTGTTGTATGTAAGTTTGATATTCTTCCGCACTGGCCGCATTTAATGCTTTATTGATCAAATCGCCTCTGTAACTCGACAAATATTCTTCTTGACCCAAATTACTTGTGTCCACATCCATTGCAACTGGTTGATATGGCGTTGTAGGTTGTGGAACTGGTAATGGTGAACCATCCGTGGGTCCACTCAACCACGCAGCCAACTGATCATAAAATAATCCTAGCAGCTTACCAATGGCAATACCGGTACCAGATACGGCAGCACCTTTTGCAGCTGCCTGAGTTGGTTTTTCTCCTTTAAGAACACCAATCAAAGTTCTGAGTGCTGTACCAATTACCCACTTCTTGAGTAATGGTAAACCTGCAAGCCAACCAGGCGCAGCTACAAGTGTCATAACAGCAACCAAACCAGCAACAATGCTGTTGGTCAATACTGGATGTTGACGAGCAAAAATACCAATTTCATCAATTACATTATCAGCACCCTTTACAAATCCAGAACTACGCAATTGATCCAACATCTGTTGAATACGACCCATACCAGCCTGAGCTTCCGCCGACGTTGGTTGTTTCACCAACTTTGGATTTGTTTGAATATTTGCAAAACGCTTACCAAACAAAGCAGAAATTTGTTGAATACGTGCTGGAGCATTCTTTTGATCTTCCTCGCTGGGTGTAAATGGACTGGGACCATGACCCACAACTTTATCGGTATTCTTTTTGAATGTATTAAACAGATTGTTGATCATCTGTTGATTCTTGGCGTCGCCAAAACCTCGACCCAGTGGCGTGGTCAAATATGCCTTGGTACGAGCCAAACCACGCTGAAAAATGTCTTCCTTTAGAACTGGGTGCTCATTAAGATATGTACATAACATATCTATCTGAATATCTTTACCGATCTGTTCACCCAATTGGATAGCATAATGTAGATTGGATTTCGGGTCCACACCATGATATGTCTCGGAAATTAATTGGTTTTGTGTGTATTGTGTCGCAATAAACTCAGTGATTACATTGCGGACCACGGTATCTTGTGCCAGTTGCTTAAATTTTGTCATATGATGCTAGATTTAACATATAAATATTCTAGAATACAACAAATCAGCCAACAATTTGGTGGCCAAATTTTGAAGAGTGTTTGGCGTGAGACTTCCGTCGGTGCCGTTGACCGTCAGTTATTGATATTTTTGTGGTGTAAGCTGTTCACAAAATCTTTTTGAGAGACTGAAAATCGTAACCTTCCAGCTTTGGCAACTTGGCTTTTTTTTGCCTATAAGCATCTACAGTTTCCAAAACTTTTTTGTTATTTTTATGAAAATCTCCCTTGTGACCCAAATGCAAATGATGGTTATCATCTGTGATATCACCATTATCAATAAATGTTTCACACAACGTAATCAAATTGCTAGGCTCTAATTCCAGTTCCGGAAACAAATGAAATGGTCGAATGTGATGTACCTGAACACCGATCTTTGCACCACACGCAGCACACACCGGATTATTTTTCAAATGTTTTTTTCTCACAGAACCCCACTGTGGACTACGCTTGACCGCAGGTTTTCCACGTTTGATGTCCTCAGCCAATTGTGAATCGGTATTCTTCATCACTTTCCCACTTTCAAATAATGTTTCATAACCTCTTTCACCATCTTTCTAAGAGGTATTCCAAGACGACCAAATTTTTGCCGTATCTGAGCAATACTCATGTTTGGAAATACTCGTTCCAACTCAACATTCAAATCATACTTCTGACCATGATCTCGCTTCGCCATCGCCCTTTCGACCGCAATCTTCATTCCGTTAACTAAAAACACATCATCCCGCTTCATTGATATATTGAGACTCGTAGCCATTTTTTTAGCCGCTTCCAAATACTCAATCTCAGCAGCCAACTTATCTACTTCAATTTGCAATTGTCGCTTTTGTGCTGGCGGCAAAGTTGCTCCCTTTACATGCAAATCTGCACTCTTTTGACTGTACTGCTCGTCTTTCTCCCGTATCATTTGATCCAATTCACCAGTGTCGGGTACAGGCACAGGCACAGGAGTAGTTGGTGCCGCAACCTTATTCAATGTGTTGGTGGGAAACTCTATTTCACTGCCCACTCGAACCGAATCAAAGTTGTTGTTGTCTATAATTTTAATTCTTGCAACTTTACCATCATTACCCACGCTCACTATGCTTCCAATAGGACTATAAGTACCCAACCCAGTGACCTTAACAGTGTCTCCAACCTTTAGTGTCTCACCAGTGGTTCCCAACCCATACATACTTACAGGAGACGAACCACCAGTTGATACGGGTTTATCTTGCTTGCCAGTTTCATAAAATTCATCGTATGTGAACAGACGACTGCCGGGATTATACAATATCTCCTTGGGATTCAATCGCAATTCACCACATATTTTATCCCACGTATCTTTATACTTAGCAGCATTTTCTTTGTTGGACCAAAATGTCATGATGGTCACTTCGCCGGCTGGTCTGGTATCATCGGGTACTTCAAAAAAACGACCTCGATTTTCCGGCCATCTGTCGCCTCTATCCAGTTCTTGCAATATTGTCCACAAATCATTGTGACCTCCACCCCGCTTGTTGCGCCGCATAGATTTAATGATTTCCGTCGCATACGGCGATTCGTTAGGGGGTAGATCCTCCATCCGTATCACGTCACTTATCACATCGGCGTCGTTGCTATAAAACTTATTGGTGTCACGATCATACCCAAAATAATTCTCACGCTTGCTCACAGTATCATCATACACCAAAAACGCACTACGATTGTGATTGCTATTATAATTGTAATATTTACTATTGTAGACAACAGTATCCGGATTTTCTAATAGCAAATGTTTAAGTTTAATCATACTCTCTATAATAAGTAGAGAAAAATGCTGAACCAAGATCATAAAAAAAGAGCCACAAGTTTTAAGGCTTGTGGCTCTTTGTAAATTGTCAACTTCTATGTGTTACAGAGTAGATGTGCTTGGAGTTACACTTGGTGTTGCAGTGAAGCTAGGTGTTGCAGTTACACTTGGTGTTGCAGTTCTAGTTGGTGTTACACTTGGTGTTGCAGTCAAGCTAGGTGTTACACTTGGTGTTGCAGTCAAGCTAGGTGTTACACTAGGAGTTGCAGTCAAGCTAGGTGTTACACTAGGAGTTACACTAGGTGTAGGATTTGGTAGATCTGCTGGGCCTGCTGGTCCACATCCTGGAGCTTGGTTTATTTGATTTATATGAGTCAGCCGTTCTTGATACTCACGCAAATGCTTTTTGTAGCCCTCCATAATAGTATTATATGGAAGATGTTTGTTTTGCTGATAGTAAATTGCCCAATCAATAATCATAGATATATACCTCGTTTAATATATAAGTATATATGTGCTATTGAAATAATTAATATTAAAATGATGACCCCAACTAATAAGGCAATATAAAATTTGGTGGGTGCGATATGAAAATGGAGCATCGTGTTAGAATCGAACTAACTCTGTGTTGCCACTACGGTTTTGCAGACCGCAACCTTCCCATTTGGCTAACGATGCATAAAATTGGCTGACACTGTAGGACTTGCACCTACAATCTTTCGGGTCAGAGCCGATTGCGTTTCTATTACGCTAAGTGTCAATTAAAATTGGAGCCTCATGACAGACTTGCACTGTCCTCTTTAGTTTACGAAACTAACACATCGCTATCTATGTTTAGGAGGCAAAATTGAATCTCAACAAAAATTATTTCAATGGAATATACAGATCACCAGTCAGACCTTTTTCACTCAAATAACTAGCATCACTAATTGCAAGAGGACTTTTGATGTATCCATATCTCTTACTCAATATATTGCGCAGATCTTTACCAGCTAATTGTATTAAATCTAATTGAGCTTGTCCATTACTATTTTTAATTTTACCAGCAAGACCAACGGGCAACATGTTTTCATACTGTTTATACAACTTAATTATATCATTGTAATGCGACAATTCTAATCCAGGCCCTTTTAACTTAGTAGTTGTTATTTGTTTACCAAATTTTTTTGCAACTTCTATATTGTTTGTATGATTTGGTCCCAGTGTAGCCACTAACTTGTCACCAATCTTGGTGCTGTTTATACCCAACCCTATATCACCGTATGTGGGATTAACACCTCTGTATACAGTCAACTCGGGTTGTGCTTCATTCAACAAATCTTTTAATAGTATCATATAGTAATAAATATGTAAAAGTGGAGCCTTATTCCAGACTTGCACTGGATTCTCAAGTTTACCGAACTTGCATAATAAACTACTTATACTAATAAGGCAATTATTTGAACACAGTTGGATTATTTATACCAACACAGTATCAATTCTTAGAGCCAGTTACGATTCAGAGTCGCACCGTGGATACTTCACTCGGCAGTTAGCTGGATACGTTTTCCAGTCGTCTTAGCGACAAATATTCGCCTTGTGTTCAAAAAGTGGTGGGCATGGCAGGATTTGAACCTGCAACTTCGAGTTTCGAAGACTCGCACTCTATCCAGTTGAGTTACACGCCCATTAATAAAAGAACTGTAGTCATCTTGCTACGTTCCTATAAAACGTCAATACAAAAGTGGTGCTCACAGAGGGATTTGAACCTTCAATCGCTTCGTTAGGACCGAAGTGCTGTCTCCAATTTAGCTATGTGAGCAAAATGTGTTTGGTGCTAGTTGATTTGTCAATTCGTTCTCCTTCATCAACTACTCACACACACGAAACGATAAAAAGTGCGGTTAACACCAAACACTCTTATACATATCGTCAAAAATGTGAAATTACTTCACAGATTATCTGGTTCATCGTAATCATTGTGAGCATCTGACAAACGCTCGTCGATGTCGGCCTTTAGTTGTTCTAATTCAGAGTCTGACAGAACAACGTCTTGACCAGTTGAATCTTTTACGCTTTCAATTTCAATTGACCCTTCATCATCAGGCGACAACTGAAGACCTGTACCACGTTCACGTTCCCCACGGGATGATTTAGTAGCGGTGTATGTTACCGTAAGATCAACATCCGACTCAGCACCAGTTTTAGGATTGGTGAGTGTCATTCTTGTCTTAAGAACGCTCTCATTCAGATTGCTTCTGAGTTTGAATGTGTTGTTGCCGATATTCTCAAATAGTTTTTTCTTCATATTGTTATGGTTGTTACAAATAAATATCAATCATATATAGAATACAATTATAAATTAGTGATAGAGTTGGGAATCAAACCCAAACCTCAAGTTTTATTACCTTACTGGAGTTTATCGACATGACAATCATGAGAATTAATACATCTAAAATATAGGTTATTCCGTAGTCGTCGTTTACATTTACCCAAATAAATTTGGATCATCCCAGCTACAGCTAACCTCTGTAACGTGCTTTCATTACACTACTCTATCAAAAATGGTGCATCCGGTAGGAATTGAACCTACAGCCGTCCGGGTAGAAACCGGAAGCTCTATCCATTTGAGCTACGGATGCATTAAAATATTTTGAAAAATCCTTCATACACAGATCCTATGTAATCAGAAACTTGTTGCTTAGTTGCTTTCCTCAAATTTCACTCACATAATATCGATTTACTAAGCCTTTGTAAATCTAAAGATGATCTTTGTTACTATTCAGTTTGTGTCTTACTTATCATGTTTTTCAGACCTTATCAGCTATCTCAAAAAATTGGTTGTCTCTGACGGTAACGCTCCGTCGTCACACAATTATCAGTTGTGGGCTTTACTCTTAAGCTAAGAGACAATTGAAATGGCGAGGGTAGCCGGATTTGAACCGAGCAAGTCTGCACAGTGACAGTGTGCGATGTTAACCAGTTACACCATACCCCCATAAATTGGATTTTTGAAAGGATTTCACGATAAAATGTGTTCTACATTCGTTAAGGAGTCGCACCTTAAATCTCCCGCTTTCTACGGCGGGCGTTCTTCTCTTAAACTACATTCGTATCTATCTTCAAGGAAAAAGTATCAGGGGCGACCCAATACAAACCTTCTTGACTAGCTTTGTCAAATAACTAAATTGGTAGGACTCCACGGTAACGATCCGTGTTCCACTGGTTAAAAGCCAGTTGCTTCACCATTAAAGCTTGAATCCCATTAAATTGGTGCTGTCTTTCCAAGCTGTCACTGTGTTTTACCGAATGTACCGGTCGGCAGTCACTTATGGGGTCAGTTACCCATTAAATTGGTGGATGTGGTGGGATTTGAACCCACAACCTTTCGGGTAAGAACCGAATACTCTAATCCAGTTGAGTTACACATCCATTAAAAATTGTATCTGCTGTTGTCAACGAACTATAAACATCTTACCACACATTCGTCATAGGTCAACAACTTTTTTCAGAACCGCTTCCATCACGTTTCTGCTTCTTTTTGATGGTGACGGATACATGAAAGATCTTGACTTGCCATTGCTGTATGGCGGCGTTTTACCAACACTCGTATATTGCGATGCTGTTATGTCAATGATCACTCCGTCTTGACTTTGCAACCACCAATGACTCACGTTGTTTTCATCTTTTGCTTGAAATGGCTTGAACGTATCAGTCAATGAAAATTTATTCATCAAACAATACAACGCCTCGGTAGCAACATAACAATGTCCATACATAGGATTATTTGCATTTGTTTGCCGATACTCGGGTTTCAACAATTTTGGATGCAAACAATTTGTTATTGCAGCAATAAGTTTTGGTACCGTTGGAATTGTATTTTTCATCATATGTTTCTAAATCATTCACCGCTCCGTGACACCACAGATCCATAGATATACTCCGATTCATCCATGTTAAACTTGGGCGATACCAAGTGCGATTACTACTAAAATTGGCCCGGATTGTCAGTTACGCTCTGACTCATTCTGCTCTTCAAACAGACGCTTCTACTAAGTTAGCTTAATCCGGATTAAAAATAAATTGACAGATTAAAGGAGTTGAACCTTTCCGACCCCGATGATGAATCGGGGTCTTTACCACGTCATCTGTCAAAAACTACATTATGTGGTTAATAATCTCTCAAACAATAGGATTGAGTATGTTACCTTACACCATGCAACCTTTTCAATATATTTTGTTGCATATTATTTCCAAATGTATAAATTGATCTGTGTGGTTGGATTTGCACCAACGGCCTAAGCTTCTTCTGCCCTTTTGCGGTGTCATTTACCATCATAGCAGTGCTTTGATCTACTACTGAACTACACACAGATTAAAATGGTGGGAGCAGTAGGACTCGAACCTACGAAGGCGTGAACCGAGACGTTTACAGCGTCTTGCAATTGCCGCTATGCGATACTCCCATTAAAATTGTCAGATAGATAAAACTTTAGCTTTCTAGAAGTTTAGCGGTTTAACCTATCTGTTCGTTATTACACGAAATTTGGTGGTAGCGATAGGATTTGAACCTACAAGTTTAGCACATGGCAATCGATTTACAGTCGATCTCCTTCACCAGTTTGGATACACTACCATTAAAAATTGGCTCCTACCCTTGGATTTGAACCAAGAACCATCAAATTAACAGTTTGACGCACTACCGTTGTGCTAGATAGGAATTGAAATTGGCTCCCAAGGAAGGACTCGCACCCTCACAAGAACGTTAACAGCGTTCCGTGCTACTTTGACACTACTCGGGAATTAAAAAATTGATTTGAAAGCGTGGATTCTCTTACCACTACTTAGGGTGCGTTGCACTTCCGTTCGGACTTCAACCGACTCTCTTTCAAAAGTGTTTACTGGATTTCACGTTGTTCCACTTACTAATCATAATCTCGTCAGATTATAACATTCAATGTCTATCAGTGTCAATACATTACTTACTACTTCAACTGTTGATTCAGACTCGAACTGAATGATCACCGCTTATTCGTGCGGTTGTTTTACCAATTAAACTACGTTCGTTGCCTTCACCTAATGTATTTGAAAAATGGCGGGACTGGTGGGATTTGAACCCGACTTTCTTATCGTGACAGGATAAGCGATGAAGCCATTCTCTTACAATCCCATAAAAATTGATTCCACTTCACATAATACAGGCTTACACTTCTGATTTTCATCAGCGGGTTGGGAATCGAACCCATTACATGAGACCATGCCGTTTTTTATTTATCTCATTTATATTAGTGGAAATTGGAGCACATGGTGAGATTCGAACTCACGACAGCAAGTTTGGAAAACTCGCACTCTACCAACTGAGTTACATGTGCATTTGTTAAATTGGCATCCGCCGAAAGAATCGAACTTTCCCACTGAGATTTGGAGTCTCTGTCGCCTGCCTTGGAACATGGGCGGATATCATAAATTAATTAGTTGGCAGAGCATGATCGCTCCTGATGCCTGTTCTCGGTAGTTGAATATAACGGAACTCAGAATTTTGCATCTGACAACTAAATTGGTGGTCCAGTAGGGAGTTAAACCCTAAATTCAACGTTCGTAATGTTGTGTGATATTCAGTTTCACCACCGGACCGTAAATGGTAGTCTATGTGGGTGCTGCCCCCACTTTTCCAGTTTGAAAAACTAGCGAACTAGCTGATGTTCGAATAGACCATTGTAAATTGGTAGCCTCACTCGGAGTTGAACCGAGTTCTCCGGATTGAGAATCCAGAATCCTATTTCATTCGTAGACGATAAGGCCATTAAATTTGGGGTGGATAAGGAGATTTGCACTCCCTTTGATTGCTTCACAGGCAATGCTCTTACTACATAGAGGATATCCAACATTAAAACTGGAGCCTCCAGTCAGACACGAACTGACAAAGGATGATTAATCCATTCTTGATTACAAATCAAGGCCGATAACCAATTCCGGGCATGGAGGCAGTAAATTTTCTATACTTTAT
>Ga0114968_10004451_pt1 | contig 10459 bp, 16 predicted proteins | sample M_130807_EF_Meta_FD_87020 | JGI IMG/M metagenome (GOLD analysis project Ga0114968, IMG submission 87020) | Freshwater microbial communities from Lake Montjoie, Canada to study carbon cycling - M_130807_EF_MetaG | ecosystem: Environmental > Aquatic > Freshwater > Lake | place: Lake Montjoie... | reverse complement strand
AAGTTGGATCGTTATTTGCAGGAGTTGGTGGATTTGATCTAGGCTTTGAGCGAGCAGGATTTGAACTCGCTTGGTCCGTAGAAGTTGATCCACATTGTCAAGCAATTTTAAAAAAGCAATTTCCAAATGCTAAAATTTTTGGAGATATCTGTAAAGTAAAAGCAAAAGATCTTTGCAAGGTTGATGTTATTTGTGGCGGATTTCCTTGTCAAGATCTATCCGTAGCAGGAAAACGTAAAGGTTTAGCAGGAGAAAGGTCAGGATTATTTTATGAAGCAATACGACTTGTTCGAGAACTTAATCCAAAATTCCTCGTACTTGAAAATGTCCCCGGATTGTTATCAAGCAATTCAGGAAGAGATTTCGCAGCAGTCCTCCGTGAAGTGGACCAAGGGTGGTCTTGTAAGGAAATCGGATGGCGAATTTTGGACAGTCAATTCTTCGGAGTGCCCCAAAGACGGAAGCGCATCTTTATTGTCGCAAGTCGTGCAATCGGCGGTGCCGAACAAGTATTGGCTCTCACCGAAAGCGTGTCAGGGGATTCTAAAACGAGCAAAGAAAAGAGGAAAGATCTTACCGCCTCTCTTACAGCAGACTCTGATAAAGCAGTCTGGTGGGACGGCGGGCAACGAGCCGACTGTATAACCACAACTGGCTTATCTAAGCAACATATGGAGCCAGATAAGCGTAGAATGCCTGCAGTGCTTGAACCAGTTCCATATGATCTATTTCAAATTACTGCACCAATCAACCGTCAATCTAGAGAACCTGGAGATCCCTGTCACACTTTAGCAGCATCTAATGCACCACATGCAGCAATTGCAGTTCGTCTTGCACAGACTTCTGCAAATGGATGGGGTGTAAATGAAACTAAAAGTTATACATTAGATACAGCATCTGTTCAAGCAGTTTGTACAGATAATATGATTATTCGTAGATTGACACCAATCGAATGTGAACGCCTTCAGGGATTTCCTGATGATTGGACAGCAGGCCAGTCAGATACACATAGATATAGGCAGATGGGTAATGCTGTTACAGTAAATGTTGCAGAATGGATTGCTAAAAATATTAAAAAGTTTTTGGAGAAAAAATAATGGCAGGCACAGCAACTTGGAATTATAGAATTATAATGGATGATACTACAGAAGATCCACATGATTGTTGGTATGCAATTTATGAAGTATATTATGTTGACGGTAAACCGATTGACCATACTGTTAGCCAATCAAGTGTTTTTGGTGATAGTATTGAAGATTTGAATAAGACTATGGTAAAAATGCGTGAAGCATTTAATCATCCAATTCTTAAAAAATCAGAATTTCCTCCAATGGATAATTATCGTCGTGATGAATGGATGCGAGTTAGAGAACTTGGTGAACAATATAAGGAGAATCCAAATGATTGATAAGTTTCGTGAACTTCGTCGTCGCCGTAAGCGTCGTTATGAATCTCGTCGTAAGAGAAATCAAGAGCAACTTCTAAATGCAAAGAAAGAAACTCTTCGTAAGTTAGATGCTATAGGTCGTTGTCCACTATGGATTAAGACCGAAAAGGCAATTTAATGGTTAGCGTGTATGATGTAGTGGTAACATGTCAGATTTCCATTCTGACCTCGCGGGTTCGAGTCCCGCTACACGCTTTATGATAAACGAACAAGAACTAGAAATTATTAAAAATGACCTACACAATATTCGAATGAATATTGTAAATACACTTCGTGGACTCAGACAAATAGAAGAGTATCTTGAAAGTAAATTACCAAAGAAAGAAGGTGATAAAAGTGATGTTTGAATATACCATTTTGGTCTGTATGATTATGGCACTAATTTGTTCAATTATTCAGTTATGTTTTGCTTTTTATGATAAGGGATATATTGCTGGTTATAACAAAGGAATTAATTGTAAAATAATTGGAAGCAACACTAAACTAGCCAAAAAGAAGAAAACTAAATAATCTTTGATATTGTTGATCTTTCTATGAAAAACATTCAGAACAGGGGTTCGACTCCCCTCGGCTCCACTTGACGGGGCTGTACAGGCAATCGACTGGTGTTGAGTAAAAAAAAGGGAGATATCTGGGTCAGGTAACAGGGACTCAATAAAAAATCTGTTATAAAAAATAATTGCTAACGAATTAGCAATGGCTGCTTGAAGCAGTGGGGAATGATTCACCCGCATCTGAACGAATCGGCAACTTGTTTGGAGAAATCTGAACAAGTTGCTTGACAACCTAATGGCAGGCCCTATAATAGGGGAGTCATGGGACGGTAGACCAACGGCAGAGTCAGAAGACTTAAAATCTTCAAAGTGTGGGTTCGAATCCCACCCGTCCTACTCTCATGTGAGATTACTAGACGAGAGTGCATAGTCTAGGAATCATAGTGAAGTGCACTTTATATAAAGAGGTTACTATGTCAACCATTTTTGCAGATACTGATACGAAGATGTACCGCGTGTACAACTTCATGCGTAGTGGTCACCGTATCACCCCAACCCAGGCTCGTACCCGTTTTGGTGTGAAGAATCTTCGCGCTACTATTAGTGATATTAATGAGACTCTTGCTGATAGCGGTTCTTCATACACCGTTATTCGTGAAGAGAGCAACAGCGGTAGCAGTGCTTACCGTCTAATGCGATCTCGCTGATTATATTATTAAAGTCGGAGCTGAAATCAAGTAGGCATCAAAAAACCCAGAGAAAACTCTGGGTTTTTTGAATTATAAAAAATATGAAAAGTATAAATAATAATGATCGGGCTGAGTTGGTCGTAGACAGTCCTCAAGCGAACTACGCCATTCATGCTAAAAGGAACTTCGCTACCTTTCGATCTTCATAGTTGCAAAAGGGGCTTGGGTGATAGCCCCTTTTGTTTTTATAAATACAGGTAGAAGTATATATAAAGGTAAACTATGGAAAATAAACAAAAATCATATTTTGAATTATCAAAATTTTTAAAAGAAGATTTTGATGCTGACCATGCTGCTGAAATGGCCTATTTAAGAAATCCAGAAAGAACACCCAAAACAGCACAAGAGAAAGCACAAGCAAGAATACAACAAAAAGAAGAACAGCCATTAACTACTTTCCAGATGATTAAACGTGCTGCTGCTCAACAATTTAAAGGATTTTTGGATTCAGTCAAGATTGATTTGGCTTCGAAATTTGCTGGTGATATTGGTATGGTAGTGGCAAAGAAGCATATTGGAACAAGAGCTCACAGAGCAGCATTAGATAGACATAAAGATTCTTTATCAAAAATAGAATCATCAATTCAAGAATTGATGGATAAAGCAAACGAAACAACAGACGAAAACGAAGTACATAGATTAGAACAAGAAATACAAAAGAAACAAGCCGAAGCCCAAAAAATACAAGGACATATGGCAAATATAGAAGATCATATGAGAGAAGTTTTGGCAAAAATTGAAGCAGAACATAAACGACAAGTTCAACAGATTAAGAAGAAAAGAGAACAAGCATCTCTCAGAAATAGAGAAAATAAAAGAACAAAGAGATAGGATATTATTATGAAAAATATTTTAAATTATGATACGTGTGTGTTAGCGTGTTCTGGCCCATCATTAAATAAAGTAGATGTTTTTTCTTTAGGGTTACCTGTAGTTGCTGTAAGTACAACAATCAGAACAATATCAAATCCAGATTATTGGGTATGTTCTGATTATGTAAATGAAATGCACGGCGAAGAAGGAAAAAGTGCATTTGATGATTTGAATATAATAAAAATATTTCAAGAAGATAAAATACTTCCAGAAAAATCTGGAACAAGTGTATTTACTTATAAAGTACATAAATCAAATAAAAGCAGTAATGTTCCCACAGATCTATTTGATTTTAACAAACCATTTATACGCGGACCGCATAAATCTATAACATTTGCTATTCAATGGGCACATTCTGTCGGTGTTAAAAATATAATATTTGCTGGAAATGATTTATTTGCCACTAGTATGGAAGAAAAATATTGTTATAAAGTAACAGAAATCGATACAAGAAAAAAACATAATTTTTTAAAAACATTAAACGAAGTAAAAGATACTTTAGTTTGGTGGTATGGTTTTGCTAAAGCAAAGGGGTATGAATGGTATTCTTGGGAATGTGGATCAGTGTTTGAATCTTTTGTACCAGCATTATCTGAAGAACTTAAAATACAATTTAAATCCAATCAAATTAAAGAAGAATCTGAAGAATCTTTACATACAAAAATACCTACATATACTAAGCAAGAGCAAATGGAATATGAAAAACTTCAAAATAGATTTGAAGAATCAGATCGTTATATGACTCTGATGAAAAAAATAAATAAAATATAGGAAAATAAATTGAAAATATTTAATCATGTGAAGTTAGAGAATATTTCTAACCTGTCTGAAAATATTGCTGTAAATGAAGTCGATGGTAAACGCTACTATAAAATAGCAAACGATATATCATATCCATCTGTAACAACAGTAACTGGATTTAAAAAGAAAAAATTCTTTGCGGAGTGGAGAAAAAATAATCCACAAGAAGCAAAAAGAGTTACACGAAGAGGAAATAATTTTCATAGTGTAATAGAAAAATATTTAAATAATCAAGGTGCACCAAATAAAGAAGATTTAGCAAATTATCATTTATTTGTTAATTTTGAAAATTTATTAAATAATATTGATAACATTCATTTACTAGAATCTCCATTATATTCACATCTTCTTAAACTTGCTGGGCGAGTTGACTGTATAGCAGAATACAGTGGAAAACTTTCTGTAATTGATTTTAAAACATGCTCTAGAGAAAAATATAAATCTGATATTCAAGAATATTTTATGCAAGCAACAGCATATTCTATAATGTTTAAAGAACATACAGGAATTGCTATTAAAAATATAGCAATATTAATGTCTTGTGACGATGGAACTATTCATTGTTATGAAGAAGATCCAAAGAATTATGTTGAATTATTATTCAATACAATTAAAGAATACAATTTACAATTAAATGAACAAAGTTAAAATAATTTCATATTACACAAATACAGGAATATATCCAGAGTTTGTAAAAAGATTAAAAGATTCTTGTGATCGTTTTTCTCTCCCATACGAAATAAGAAGAAGAGATGATCAAGGCTCTTGGGTAGATAATTGTAATTATAAAGCAATTTATATAAAAGAACAATTAGAATTAGCACAAGAAGGCGAATGTCTTGTTTGGATAGATGCGGATGCTCGAATAATGGAGCATCCTTATTTGTTTATGGTGTGTGATAAAGAGTTTGGTATAAGAGCAGAACCTGGTGCAAGAAAAAAAACTCCGGTAGGAAGAGAAGAAATAGAATTACCAAAAAATTGGCCCCAAGGCATGCCTCCTGCTTGGTTTAATTCTGGAACTATTTTTTTACGCAAATGTAATAAAATTATGGATTTGTGTAATGAATGGTTAAAATTAAAAGATGAATGGAAAAGATCTTGGGATCAATGGACATTACAACAAGCATGGTGCAATATAAAACCAGAAACGGAATGGTTTCCGCGTGAATATTGTCAGATAAATAAATTACACGGAATGAATAAAGCAGTAATTTTACATGATTTAGCATCGGTGATGCAGAGGGTTGATAGAAAATGATCTCAGTGATTACATTTTATACACCAGAATATAAGCAAGAAGCAGATGAATGGAGAAAAACATGCCATCTATATTTACAACAATCTTTAAAATATCCAGGAGACAATCAAACAAAACAATATCCATTTAAATCATATGAAATGTCAAGTAAGGGATCTTGGGTTCATAATTGTACTATGAAAGCAGATATAGTACTACAAGCATTAAATGAATTTAAATGTGGTGTTGTGTGGACGGATGCAGATGCAAGATTTAGAGCAGTTCCTATTGTATTTGAACAATTAATTGATTACGATTTTGGTTGTTATTGGATCCCAAATGTGTGGAATAAACCAAATAATACACATCTTAGACCTTGGGGCAACGATAGAGGAAATGAAGCACTTGCTGGTGGAACTATGTATTTTAATAATACCGAAATTAGTAGACAATTAATACAAGCATGGAAAGAAGAAAGTCAAGCAAATCCAAATCGTTGGGAGCAACAAAGTTTACAAAAAGTTTGGGATGAATTTGATAAAAAAGGATTAAAAACTTTTAATTTTCCGCAGAGCTATTGTAAAGTTTTTGATTGTCAATGGTTTGAGACTCCAAGTGAGGTAGTAATAGAACATACACAAGCAAGCAGAAGATTAAAGAATAAAATAAAATGATAACTTTTAATCAATTAGGAAATTATGGAAGACTTGGAAATCAAATGTTCCAATATGCATTTTTATTTTCCTTAGCAAAACAAAAAAATTATAATTTTTGTATACCGCCAAATACAGATTTAGAAAAATGTTTTAATTTATCATGTCCTATAAATTATTATAGTCCCACAAAAAAGAAGCATGAACCACATTTTTATTTTGATGTGAAATTTCCATCAGATTATTTAGATAATTGTAATTATTCTGGTTATTTTCAAACAGAAAAATATTTTAAATGTATTAAACACGAACTAATAAATGAATTTAAATTTAAAGAAGAACATAAAGTAAATAATAAAGATTATTCAAATATAGTAAGTATTCATATAAGAAGAGGGGACTATGTAAATAATCCACATCATCCGATTGCTGATTTTTCTTATTTACAATTTGCAAAATCACAATTTACTGGTAAAACATTTTTAATATTTTCTGATGATATTGAATGGTGTAAACAACACAATATAGGCGATCTATATTCAACAAACACAAATCATTATCAAGATTTATATGAAATGACTCTATGTTCTGGATCTATTATTACTAATAGTTCATTTAGTTGGTGGGGTGCATATTTGACACCTAAACAAAAAATTATAGCACCAAAAAAATGGTTTTCTGGTGGTTTAGCCAATACTAATTGGCAAGATATATATTGTGAAGATTGGATTATAATATGATATTAAATTTAAAAACAATCAAAAAAGTTTATATAAATTTAGACAAAGATATTGAAAGAAAAAAACAATTTGAAAATTCATTAAATGAATTACGTTATGAAAACTATGAAAGATTTTCTGCGCGTCTTTTGCCAAAACAAAGAGCGTTTAATTATGGATGTAGTCAAAGTCATTTAGATTTAATGAAACAATATAAACAAAATTTACCATTATTTGTATTGGAAGATGATGCCAAAAAAACACAATGGTATTCCGAATATGTAAATGAAAACTGTGACTTAGAAATACCAGAAGATGCTGATGCAATATATGCTGGTTATTCTACTGGAGGTTGTTGGAAAACAATTGGAGTAGATTTTACACCAGAACATTATAACAACAAATGGATGAGATTAAAACACTGTTTGGCAACGCATGCAATTATATTTTTAAAAAATATAGATGCATTTATATTTAATGCAGAACAAACAATTAAAAACAAAATACCATTAGATGTTGGTTATGCAAAAGATGTTTTACCAATGTTAAAAATATATGCTCCAACAAAACCATTATTTTATCAGTGGGATAAATGTTGGCCCACAACAAATGTGAACGTTGATACCACATTAGAACAATGGATTTCTTATAAAGAAGATGGTAGCATAAATATGATTAGAAAGATTAAAATATCTAAATATGATTAGAAAGGTTAAAATATGAATACATATTCACAAGCTGAACAAGATTTGTTTGTTTTAGAACAAACAAAATATAAAACAAATGGTACATTTTTAGATGTTGGTTGTGCTGAACCAACTATTATTAATAACACTTTTTTATTAGAAAAAGAATATAATTGGATGGGGATTGGAATTGATATAAGAGATTTTAAAGATCAATGGAAAATAAGAAAATCAAAATTTATACAACATGATGCATTAACAATAGATTATAATAAAATAATAAATGAAATTTGTATTAATAATAGAATAGATTATTTAAGTTTAGATTTAGAACCACCCGAAATAACATATGAAGCATTAAAAATTATAATGTCAAATAAATGTAGATTTTCTGTTATAACATACGAGCATGATGAATATAGAGGATATACTGACATAAAGGAAAATAGTAGATCTTTATTTAAAAAAATGGGTTATATTTTATTGAAGGGTGATGTTGGAGCACCAGAATATTGTGCAGAAGATTGGTATATTGATAAGGAAATATTATGAATATAAATTTAAAGCAAATACCAATATTATGGTATGGTGGAATAAAAAAAGGTAGAACTGAAAAATTTAATAATGTTATGAACATGTTAAATTTAAATACAACTTTTATAGAACCATATATCTCAAATGATCCTGTAAACGCAGTTAGAATAGGTTGCGGAAAGAGTCATATAAAGGCATTGAGATATTCTTTAAAATTAAATCAACCAACTTTATTGTTAGAAGATGATATAAATTTTACAGAATATTATAAAGAACAATTTGAAATACCGGATGATGCTGATGCAGTATATCTAGGAACATGTTTAAATGGCCTACATCCTAATTGGAAAAATAGAGATGCAAACAATGCTTGTTGTTCTGATCCTATTTTATTAAATAAATTACAAGAATATTATAAAATAACTGGCATGTTGACTACACATGCAATATTATATGTTAGTGAAAATTATAAAAAAAATTGTATAGAACTGATTGAAAATGATAACGGAAATAATCATTGTGATGTTTTGATGGCACAAAAAATGCATAAATACAATGTGTATGCTTGCAAATATCCAATGTTTTTTCAAGATTGCTTACAAGACAATAAAGATGCATATGAAAAAACAATAACTCCTCTTTTTACATTATTCAAATAATAGGAAAAATATGTGGCAAATTAATACAATAAAAAAATATAAAAATAATTATAATATTTTCATAGAAACTGGAACATGGATGGGTGATGGAATAGATGTTGCATTAAATTTAAATTTTAATTTAGTTTTTAGTTGTGATATTGATAAACAAAATGTAATTAAAGCAGAACAAAGATTTTTAAATAAAAATGTAAAAATATTTCATAATTCCTCTGCAGAGTTTTTAATTAAAAATTTATCTTTAATTGATGAACCAGCAGTTATTTGGTTAGATGCACATGTTATGCCAGATGCATCTGGAAAAGTTTTTTCAGAAAACCAATTAAATTTAGCAAATAAATTAAACATAAGTGTTTGTCCTATTATGGACGAATTAGATATTATTTTTAAACACAGTAAACATAAAAATATTATATTAATAGACGATTATCATTGTTTTAATAGTTGGGAATTTGATTATTTAAAAGAAGATACAGTAAAGGAATATATTTTATTTAAAAATAAAACATATAATTTTTCAGTTGAAGAAAATATTCTCTGTTGTTTTTGAGGTATAAATGAAAATAGCTTTAGCAATTCATGGAAATTTAAGAACATTTTTAATGCCACTAAGAGAAAATCCTAGTGTAAGGGTCTGTGATGTTTTATTAAAAAATATTATACATCCAAATAATCCTGATATTTTTATTTGTACAGATAATAATGATTTTTATTATAATAATTCTGTAAATTATACAAATAATTTAATAGAAATATCAAATTCTGATCCATTCAGAATACACCATAATATAAATTTTTTAAATAAAGATATTTCCGAAAATATCATAAGAACAGAATTAAATAAAATATTATCAAATATAAAAAATATTTCAATATTAGATTATTATAATGCAGAAGATGATGAAAAATATAATATTTTAGCAACTTCAAATTTAAAGGGAGTAAGTCCTGCATTATTAATACAACAATATAGAAAATTAAAAATGTTATCAAATATGATAACAGAATATGAATTAAATAATAACTTTAAATACGATGTTATAATGAAGGTTAGATTTGATAATATGTATAGGGATTCGTCTTTGTATTTGAATAGATATGATGTATTAAATAATAATAATTTATTTGTTCCGGGAGTAAAGGCCAATTTAATTATGGATTGGTATTCATTTGGTCATAGAAACATTATGATGGATTGGCTAAATTTATATGATAAATTAGGATTTACAATAAATAGTCCCGGATGGATAAACGAATGTTATTTTTCATGTAAAAATGCAACAGGACATAATGGTTTATTACCAAACACAAATAAATGTATAATATGTGGGAATACAAATAATTACTATCAAGCAGACGTAACATTGTCTTCAGAATATCATTTATATAAACATTTTACAGAAAAAAATATTAATATCATAGGTGCCGGATATCATGCATGGATTTATAGATATTTAGAAAATAATCATATACCTATTGACACTATTTTAAATAATAATAAATCAAAATTTAAAAATACTTTATTTGTTAATCATACAGCAAATCCAAATGAAGTATTAAAAAAACAAATATGATAAATTATGGAAAAACTTATTAAAACATTT
>Ga0114968_10004450_pt1 | contig 10459 bp, 8 predicted proteins | sample M_130807_EF_Meta_FD_87020 | JGI IMG/M metagenome (GOLD analysis project Ga0114968, IMG submission 87020) | Freshwater microbial communities from Lake Montjoie, Canada to study carbon cycling - M_130807_EF_MetaG | ecosystem: Environmental > Aquatic > Freshwater > Lake | place: Lake Montjoie... | reverse complement strand
TGGGTTCGTGAGCTTGTGACGACGGGAGAGGCCCACCGGGACCAAGAAAAAACCAGCGACCAGCTTATCGCCCTCCAGATGGAGCTGCAAAAGAATCAAGAAGAGCTAAAAAAGCTCAAAGAAAAGCACAAGTACCTGTTGCAGCGACGCGATTACTACAAGTTTGAGAAAGGAACGTGCTTTTATATCGTCCGCATGAAGGAGGATACGGATTTTTTCAAGGTCGGCTATGAGGGAACCGATGTGAATATGCGGTTCCGTACGTACCGGACAGGGAACCCCACCATGAGGGTATGCTACATCGTCTATGCCGCGGACGCCTACCTCCTCGAACAGACCCTGCTCAAGCGTTTCCAGTCCAAAAAGGTCGAACAGAACCACGAGGTACTCACCGACGTGGCGCTGGAGGACCTCGTCCAGAGCGCTCAGACCTATCTCGATTTTTGTCATATGGAACACCACGTGGTGCCCTCGGATTCAATCGACAGGTACAACCAGAGCTAGGCTAGTTGAACGGGTCTGAATACTTGGTGTCGTACCGGTTATAGTGGAACTTCCACAGGTCCCTGGCCCCGAACCGGAACTCTTTGGGGACGTGCTTGGCCTTGTACCAAAAGAGGCAGTCCTCGAGGTTGTTGGAGGTCGTCGAGTTGTGGATATAGAGGGCCGTGTAGTTGTCGGTCACCTGGTCCATGATGGTGCAGAATGTGGAAAAATCGGGGATGATACCCGCGTAATTTTCCCAAAGCGACTTGCGATTCCTCAGGTTGCTCTCACGGAGGATAAACACGCCGTCCACGTTGGTCCGGATCACTGGCTTGATGTCCATGCAGTATTGCAGGGATAAGATGAACCACATCTTCCAGTGGCGGCCGTTCTTGTATAAACCCTGGAACAGTGACTTGTTAAACAGCTTGGGGTCGTCGGTGCAATCGTCGAGGAGGAGCACGGCCCATGGGTTTGTGAGATGTTTCTTGGCGGCTTTCTGACGAATGACAAAATCCTCAATCTTTTTTTCGTTGAGCTTGTTGTAGACAAAACTCGAGGGGATAATCCGCTTGTAGTGCCCGTTGCTGTCCTCGGTCCCCGACATGATGAGGGCCGCTGGAAAAATGTTTCTCTTTTCGTACAGGAGCGACGTGATGAGCGTCGTATTATGGGTCACCGTTCCATCACACAGACAGAACCGTCCGTTTCCCGTAATCTCGAAACCAAAGTACTCGCCCTCTCCCTCCTCGACCACCTCGATGGCCCAAGGGGAGGGTGTGTCCTCTTGGAACCGGAAATGGTAGGGTCTCACGCTTCCCCCGTCCCGGTAGTAGGGGACCTGTAGCTGTCGACAGGCGCTCTCGCTACGGCATTCCTCAGGGAGGTTGTTTTTCCGGTACAAGCCCTTCCACCGGTAGCCGCCGTACCCCTCGAGGAGCCGTGGGTTTTGAAATACCTGTCTCGCCTGGACCTCCATGATGTGGGTCTTTTCCATGGATTGGAGGCACAGGATGTGCTCGGAATTGACGACGTAGTCCTCCCCATGAGACTGCACGATACGGTATAGCGTGTCCCAACCAGAGGCTAAAGACATGACTTTTCGAGGGGTCCCATCGTCCCCGAAAATCTCATCCCCTACCTGGATGTCCTGGACCTTTTGGATGGAAAAATCATACATTAGCACCTCGGTGTCTCGTGCGAAGCACTTGCCCGTCCCGGGCTTGCCGATGATGACAATCTTGGACCCGCCCTGCTCAGGGAGGTGCATCGTGGAATCGTTGGGAGCGATGAGGCTCACATCGAGTTCTTTGATACGGAGGTCCATTTCTCTTTGTGTTTTGCGTAAAAGACCGCGACCTTTTTAAATCCGTTTTCCTTTAAAAAATGGGTGTTTTAAATATATAAGAGGGCAAGTGTTAGAAAGATTATGGCAAAACTCTTGAGGCTTTATCAAAAGGCGGGTCGGACCTCGTGGGACTCGTTAAAGAGAGACCTGGTGGTCTGTCCTACGGCAGAGACCATGTACATGGCGCTGCGATGTTGTCGGTACGCGGAGTATGAGGAGTGGCGTCGGGGTCGGTTCCGTTCCGCGTATCCCCTGTCGTTTTCTCCAGAAGCGTTGCTTTGCGAATACACGGCGTTTGAGGACTACACCCGGGATTTTTATCACCAGCACATTATGATGGAGAAGCATTTCTCATTTGTAGAGGAAGACTACGAAGACGCTATTGTCGTGTCCAGGCGGCTTTTTTATACGGAATGGGTCCAGCCTCGTTTCCCTCAGATTATCCACCACCTCCTCGCCCCTCTTTTTTTGTCGTTTCGTCATTTCCAGCGAGAACAAGACCTGGTCCTCCTCCGACGGGTGGTCCTGGTTTGTTTCCCCCGGGACACCTATGAATGGCGGCGGGCGTGTATGGCTCTTTATCGGCAGCAGTCAGACCTGGTGGAGGGTGCGGACATGGAAATATTTTCAAGGCATCTTGATACAGAGCATCGTCTCCTGACGTGCCTCCCCTGGTACGAGGAGTGCTTTGAAAGTATCCGCGTTCATGTCGCGCGGAAGTGGTCCTCGCCCCACCCAATCCCGTTTCGTGAGCTGCTCTCCCACCCCCTGTTTTTCGGGGTGCTGCGGGACGGCTATAAAAATTTCTACAAGGAATGGGAGGCGTTTTTGGAAGAGGTGTGGGATGCCGACCCCTGGGAGGCTGTGGATCTGTTGGCTGCATTTATCGATAGTGGTGGTGGTAGTAAAAAAGGACAAGAGGCCTGTATCGCCCGTCTCGTGGGCAAGAGCGTGGTCTTTTTGGGAAAAACGCTGTCCACCGCACCCCTCACCAGCACGGCCCTTCTCGCCCGGTACGGCGGCCCTTCGTTTGATGCAGTCCTGCATTCCTATGGAACTCGTCTGTGGCGGCACCGTTGTCAGTACTCTTCCGAGGACCTTGATTACGAAAAAAAGGTTGTCGCAGGCATCATGGACATGGAGACGACTAGGGAGGCGGCACTCTCTGTCAACCGTCTCCTTTGTCACATGGGTATGGAGATGGGCCGGCTCTTCCTCCCCCATGTCCGGGTTTTTTTGTGCCCTGATAACCGGTTTTTCAGCGAGTCTCTCCCGTCGGACGACCTGGGGACCGCGCTGCCCCCCATGCTGGTGGAATACAAGGCCCGGTTCAACGAGTATTACCGGTCAGTGTTCCCTCATCGGAAACTTGCGTGGATTGACTGGTATAGCACGGTCGAACTGACAGACGGCAAGGACATGACGCTCCCTCAATACCTCGTTCTGGAAAGGGTCGCCCGAGAGCCGGGCCTCACGTTGGACCGTCTCCAGACAGTCTTTGGTTGGCACCCTTTCTACCTAAAGGGCATCCTCGGTTCTCTCTCTCGTCCTCCATGCCTCCCCCTTTTATATGAAAAGGAGGGTCAGTACCACCTCGTCAGGGAGGACCAGACAAGGGGGCCCATGACCTACACGCTACCCCCTTTCAGGGACTTGCCACCACCCACCACCGTCCGCATCGCGTCCAAGGATGAGGAGCGCTACGTCCTCGAGGCCCTCCTCGTTCGCGCCGTCAAGAAAGAAGGACCGATGGATTCGAGCCTCCTTCTTGAAAAGGCCCGTGAACGGTTCCCACACACGGACCCCGGCTTTCTCCATCAGGTCCTGGAACGCCTCGTCCGCAACGACTACCTCACCCACGAGCCCGACCACACCTACCATTTCGTGATTTAAACACAAGAAGGCTATATAAAAAGATAGATGCTTCTAGACGAGTATATCGACGTTTGCAAAGAAAAGGGGGAGGACATCCTGGTGTTGATGCAGGTGGGTGGGTTTTACGAGGCGTACACGGACATTCATGACGTGGGGTCGGCCAAGAAACTCAGCCGGTTGTTAAATATTCATCTGACGAGAAAGAGCACCAAGGTGCCGCTCTCTCCCAGCAATCCGTACATGTGTGGTATCCCTCTGCACGCGCTCCAAAAGCACATGACAAGGCTGAACGACGAGGGCTATGAGGTCATGATTATCCAACAGAACCCCGACAATCCCAAGCAGCGATTCACCCGGGGCGTGTACAGCAGCAACATGCGGATGGAGTTTGAGGATGAGGAAGGGTGTCCTGACCGCAAGATGTTTGCGCTGGCGATTGAAAAGTACCCGGTGCGTGACGGGCGCCTCACAACCTACCGCTACCTCATCGCGCACAGCTACATCGAGATGAATACCGGCAAGGTCTTTCTTCAAGAGGCAGACTATGACGAGACGGAACGTTTCCTGGAAGAGTACCTCCTCACGTACCAGCCCGAAGAGGTCCTTCTCTCGCATAATATGACAGGGGAGTTGGAGTTGCAGGCGCTGCACAAGGCTTGCAAGGTCTATGAGGACAAGGATTCATGGAAGGTGTTTGAGGAGGTTCATTATTTTCGCAAGGCGTTTTCGGTCCCAGACCACGAAGATGATGCGGTCGTGTACTTGGGGATTCATCGCCACCCCCTCTTGACTGAATGCCTGGGCAGGCTGCTGAGGCTGGTCCAGAAGCATGACCCCCTGCTCATGGACAAGCTGCAGGTCCCCTCCTTTCTACCGTCGGACCATATCATGCGGTTCAATCAGGACGCGATGGCAGAGCTCAACGTTCTCTCAGTCTGCGAGAAACGGCGTGTGTTGGTCGAGAAGAAGAAGCAGAAATCGTTGTTTGACCTCTTGTCCGGGTCCATGAACATCGTCGGAAAGCGCTATTTTGAGAAAATCCTGAGGACCCCGTTGTGTAACGCGTCTATCCTGTCAGAACGGTACAACCGCATCGAAACCATGATGAACAGCACTGACAACACCAACGCGACGGCACCAATCGAGATTCGCATCGACACAGAATGGTACCTGCTCCGATGGAAGCGGGGCAAGCTCTCGACGAGGCTCCTCGGCCAGCTCCTCTCGGCCTATGGGGATATGGCCAAGCATCTGCTTCCCCGCTTCCCCTCGTTCTTTGACAAGGGCCTCGAGGAGGCCGTCTCGGAAATCTCCAAGGAATGGAGGGTCTCGGAGATGGACAAGGGAACGCACCAGTTTGTCCTGAACATGTCGTCAGACGTCCTAAAGGACAATATACAACAGCAGCAGACGGTGTGTGAACAGATGAAGCGTTTCGTCAAGAACATCGAGGCACCGGCCCAGCTCAAGATGGACGAGGATGGGACGTACTGTATCCACGTCAAACCCAAGGACTGGAAGCAGGGGAAAGAAGGGTTTTATGAGACGCACAGGACCAAGAGCTACGTCGTGATTGAGCATTCCGAGTTTAAAACGCTTTCTCTCGAATATTCCCGTCTAAAGACGGCGATGGACACCGCCTACGAGAGCCGTTTCCGAGAGATTTCCCAAAAGTTTCTAAACGAGTTTGGGGAGATACTGGAAAAGGCCAACCAGGGCTTTGCGGCGTTTTCTTGTTTCTACCCCCTGGCTCGTTTTTTCATGGACCATGGGTACGTGCGGCCCAAGGTGGATACCGGTGCGGGCAGGGCGTACGTCACGTGCGTCGAGTTTCGGCATCCCATCATGGAGGTCATCCACCGGGACGACCTCTTTGTTCCCTACACGTGCTCTCTCGGCAACCCCAGCCCCCATCCCGAGAAGGAAGAAGGGGGAGAAGACCCTCGGGGGTACCTCATCTATGGGACCAACAGCTCGGGAAAGAGCACCATGCTGAAATCCATGGGTCTGTGCCTGTGGATGGCGCAGTGCGGCCTCTTTGTCCCCGCGACCCGTATGGTGTTTTCTCCTTTTGACGCCATTTATTCCAAGATTGGAACCCAGGATAATCTGTTTCTGGGACAGTCCACGTTTGTCGCCGAGATGAACGAGCTCCAGTACATTCTCAAGAGGTCGACGCGCGACACTTTTGTCATGTGCGACGAACTGACCTCGGGTACCGAGACCAAGTCAGCAACGGGCATCGTCGTGTCGTGCCTGTTGCATTTCCTGGAAAAGGGGTTGTGCTTCTTCTTTACCACCCATCTGCACACGGTCGCACGGGTCCGGGAGGTGTCCTCACACAAGAGCCTCCGGATATGCCATTTCAAGGTCGAGACCCAGAAGAACAGCGACCTCCTTGTCAAGGACCTCCGGCTCCGGTATGACCGCCGGCTCCATGACGGCAGCGGTGACGACATGTACGGCATCGAGGTCGCCAAAGCCGTGGGATTGCCCGCCTCGTTTATTCAACAGGCCTTTTCTTATCGAGAGAGGGTCTGTATCACGGTCGAAGACGATTCGTCTCGTATCCAGGTCTCTCGATACAATAAGAAGCTCGTGCTCACCGAATGCTTCCTCTGCTCGTCCTCTCACAACCTCCACACGCACCACATTACACCACAGTCGGAATTCAACAAACAAAAGAAGCAGCATTCCAAAGACGGTCTGTACAACCTCGTTTCCCTGTGCCGGGCCTGTCATGAAAAGATTCATCACGCCGAAAAGGAAGCAACGTGAATTTTTTTATTTTTTTTACAAAAATAAAAACCAAGAAAATGTCTTCCAGCAAAAATACCGCGTTGGTCGTCTTTTTTTACATCTTTCTCTACATCGTCATGGTCGGTTCTCTGAACTGGGGCCTCATCGGTGTCTTTAACTTTAACCTCGTCCAATTTATCTCGAACCGGTCCAAAAAGGTTGAGAATTCGATTTATATCCTGGTGGGCTTTTCCACGATTGTCCTCTTTATCCTGAGCATCATCATGATGGCGTCTCACCCCGAATACTTTTTATCTCATGACGAAAAAGAAGAGGAAGAATATTAAACGTTTTCAAAATTTGAAATATAAAATAATAAACTTTTTCGATTATGAAAAAAAAAAATTGTAGAATTATTTTTTTTTTCATAATGGGAAAAAAAATAAATGCCTGTTTCCAAAATCCTGTTGTTTGGAAACATAGTTCTATTCCTATAGAATCTATTTTTTTTATAGATTTTATAAATGCAGAAAAAAAGATTCCCAGTCGTCCCTGAACGCGTCGCCAAGAGTCCTTTGAAAACGGTCGCCAGGGTCCGTGAGACGCTCGAAAAATATAAAAAAGGCGAACCCATCGGTTTTACCTTTACGTCGAGTCTTAAATCGATGGGGCTGGTCCCGCGTTCCAACGGGATGTATGAGCTGGGCGACAAGTACAAACCCCCTGTCCTCTATGCAAAATGATTTAAAAACATAATTTTATTTTTATTTTTTTGTATTATAAAGGAATGAGTCTAATTAATCAGCAAACCAACTTGACCCTTCGTTATGTGTATTATCCGGATTCCTACGGCAAGTCAGACTACGTCTATATCCAGGACACGAGCAACGGAACCTACAAGAAGAAGCCGCTAAACACGATTTACATCAACAGCGTATCATTCTACACGACGGCTCCGTTGCCCACCACCTCGCCTGTACCGACCCCGTTGAACAGCGCGTCGACCAGCATTAGTGCCACCCCGTTGTACCTCTGCTCGATATACCCGGCCAACATCGGGAGCATCAATTGGGAACTTTCGACGTCCTCGTTTTACGGGTACCTCAAGGTCATGGTCCGTGTCAATATCGAGGGTGGGCAGCCGTGCTATACCTGGGTCGAATGCCTGGTCTCGGGGACGCTGAGCGGGACGACCGGGGCCGCGACCGTGTCGTCGGTGAATCCCATCTATCTGACCTCCAACATGAGCGTCTACACCCTGGACACCACCGTGTCACCCCCTGTGCTCATCCCCTACACGAACCCTGATACCGCGGTCCTCATCCAGAGCAACCTCAAGGGGACAATTACGGTCACGTTCCCCCAGATGACTTCTTGCACCGGCACCGTGACGGCCGCTCCCCTCTGGACCTGGATTTACAACAACCAGTACATCTCGGTCGCCTACAATCCCTACACCGTGGGTTGCAAACCGTGCCCATAAGAAGAGAAAAAATGAACACCTTCTTATTATCGATACCTTGATAATAAGAATTCAACAAGAATGAAGACAAGAACCACATACAAAGGGGAGCACAAGATGCTTCCTTACTATGGAAAACCATGCTGGACCCACATCTCGGAATTGTACAACGCAGAGAACCACAACCTCATGGAGATTTGCCTGGAAGAAAAGCTGGACAACTCTAGGAAATGGGAGGGTCTCCAGCCCAAGATTCATAAAAAGAGGATGCACGAGAGGTACCTCTTCTCCATGGTCCGTTCCAAGACCCCGCGCTGCGCCTTTATGGAGGACGTCCATCCCACCATGACCCTCTCTCATATGAACCTCTATATGGACAATGGCTACAGCTGGATCCAGCGCATTCGCTTCCGGAACGGCGCCTCGAGGGTGCATGGCGTATGTGACGGCCTCGTGCGGTCAGATTTCCTCGCACAGCTCGACCCCACCCTCTCTAGCGACAAGGACGGTGACGGAAAGTACCTGATGGTGTTGATCAAGCCGTCGTTTGAAAAAAAGCCAGAAAAGTATCGCCGAGAAATCGCCGCCTATAAGAGGTATTTCAGGAATGGCAACCCGAGGATTGCCGACGACCGTGTGCTCCTCATCGGCAAGGACTATAAGCCGACGCTGGTGAGCTGTACTGACGAGGACGACGAGGAGGTGGTCATCAACCTCATGAGGTCCATTCGCAAGGTCAAGACATGGGCTCCCCTTGTGGACCTGGTGGGCTCAGACATTCCTGTGGGATGGTACCCCAACATGAAGCTTTCCTCTGCGGCGTGGGACAAGGAGCGGTGGGATATCGCTCACCGCGTTGGTGATATCACGATGCTGTGGTCCTGTGACGATTCTCATCGCCAGATGGCTCACGCCAAGGGCATCGTGTCATGGAGGGACGAGCGCTTCTGCGCTGATACCGTCGGATTCACAGGGACCAGGGCTGACATTCTCGACCGCATCCTCAGGGTCAATCGGTCTGAGAGAGACGAGACGTGGATTGAGGTGAGCCCCCGTGTTTCCATCGAATTCCCCGAACTGGACAGCACCCACGTTGACCACTTGTTTGTTGACATCGAATATATCGGCGATTTTATCTACATGATGGGGGTGTTTGACCCCTCGACCCATCAATACACATCATTTTGGACCGAGACGCTGGATTCTTATGATGGGCTCTTTGAACGCTTCTCGGCGCATCTCCAATCCTACAAGAATCCCCTCTGCTGGTACTGGTACGCCGAGAAAAAGGCGTTGGAGAGAGCAGGGGCACCCCTTGATATGAGCTATTGGCGAGACCTGTGGGAGGTTGCGCGGTGTGTCGGCGTCAAGAACGCCTTTGATTTCTCCCTCAAGAGCTTTGTCCGCGCCTTTTATTCTCACGGGCGCATCCCTTTCCGGTACGAGGACTTGGAATGCCAGAACGGCGCAGAGTCCATCGACATGGCCCTGCAGTTTTACACGGACAAGAACCCCGAGACCAGGGTGGCGCTCGAGACGTACAACCGGTATGATTGTGAAGCCATGTGGTACATCCTCAAGGGGATTCGTGAGCATCAATAATTACTGGTGGGTGGGCGCGGTGGGTATGGGTGGAGCGGGTGGGAGGTTTGAACACTGCGCCTCGAAACCGTCCGCACAGGTAAGGTTGCTGTTGTATAGACCGTGGAGCGAGTCACAGGCTTTCTTGTTGGTGAATTTGCAGGCGCAGGACCCGTTCTCGTCCTTGTAGACGCAGCGACCGCGGTTGCGCGTCATGAAATAACTCGTAATAATGGCCAGTTGGATAAGGATGACGACAATCATGACAATAATCAAGAGTATGCTAAACACGATGAAACTCGTGAATCGGGCGGATTGTTGTTGATTCATATTTTATTTTTTAGAAAATAAAATAATAATAAAAAGATGATTTCTCCTCAACACATCGAGGGCTGTCCATACACATATCTCAACGAAAAAGGCCATTCTCTTGTTTATTCCCAGGATTTTGTGTTTAATCCCAATACCGGGACGTGCCCCGGGTACCAGTCCATGGACCCCCGCACGGTGGACGCCCCGAGGGGTATCCGGACCACCTATGACACGCCTCCCCTCTATTCAAAAAATACGCAGCCCCTTCAGCACATGTACACCAGCCCGGGCGCACACACCGGGTACTACCCCAGCTACGAGGCCATCAAGAATGGCAGCATCCTGTACTATACTGATAGGGAGCTCGCCGACCCTTACGGGACGGACCCGTACGCCCTGACCTCGTACGTGTTTCCTCAGATGGAAATCGACCCGATGGGCGCGTACCGCCCGGTCTATCAAAAGGTGCCCGTGTTTAAAAACAACCGCAACAGCTCGGGATACACGTTTGACCAGGACCAGATGCAGTTCCGCGAGGACCTCATGTCTCTCCAGAGCCGGAAAATCAACGAGAGTGATTACCAGTACTTTCAGCTATTCAACGACCCCTCGCGTTCTTTCGGGAACGCCCGTGCCAGCAATCCGGGCCGCTTCCC
>Ga0114968_10004449_pt1 | contig 10460 bp, 10 predicted proteins | sample M_130807_EF_Meta_FD_87020 | JGI IMG/M metagenome (GOLD analysis project Ga0114968, IMG submission 87020) | Freshwater microbial communities from Lake Montjoie, Canada to study carbon cycling - M_130807_EF_MetaG | ecosystem: Environmental > Aquatic > Freshwater > Lake | place: Lake Montjoie... | reverse complement strand
TTGCGTGCCGCCTCGGCCTGCGCCAGCTTCTGGTTTTCCTGCACATAGTACAGGTTCACCCCCATGAGGGCGACGCAGAGCGCCACGATGATCCAACTTTTGCGGTCCATGAATTTTTAGCTTTGGGTGAGAGAGATTGTTTTAGTGAACGGCGGCTTGCAGGGCCGAATCGGCGTCTGGTTTGCAAACAATGACGAAACCAGAATGACAACTGCGGGAAGCGGAGCGCATCAATGACGAAGGGTGCCCGTACTTGCGATTACACTGTCTGGGTAAATTCGTCATTCGGATTTCGTCATTCGTCATTTCTTCTCCGGCACCGGATCATGCCCTTGTCCGCCCCAGGGGTGGCAGCGGCCGATGCGGCACAGGCCCAGCCAGCAGCCACGCAGCACGCCGTGGGTTTCCACCGCCTGTAGAAAATAGGCCGAACACGACGGTGTGAAGCGGCATCCGGAGCCGGGACCGCCAATGGCGTGAATGACGGGAGAGATGAACACTTGGTAGCCGCGGATGAAGATTCGGATGAGCCATTTCATGGAGCGCGTGGTGCAGGCAGCTTCTGGGTCAGCAGGTTCATGCGCCGCGCCAGCCGCAGCCAGTCATGTTCCAGTTCGGCCAGCGTCGCCTGGGGGGCGCGCCAGCGGGCGATGATCACCATCTGCCAGCCCGGGGCTATCTCCGCACGATGAGCACGCACGATCTCGCGCAACAGACGGCGAATCCGGTTTCGTACCACGGCATTGCCCAGCTTGCCCCCGGTGATGAGACCAAACTGGAACTCCTCCAGCGCTTCCACACGCAAGGCACCCAACACCAGAAATTTTCCGGCTTGGCTGCTGCCCTGCGTTTTCACCCGTGCGAAATCGCACGCGAGTTTCATCCGCAGGTTGGAGGGAAGGCGCATGATGAGGAGCGCGCCGCAGCAGAATTAGGTGTGCTGCTGGGTGTGGCGCTTGAAGTGCAGTTCCACGCCCTTTGGCAGGAGACGTTTGCGTCCGGCACGACGGCGGCGACGCAGGATGTCGCGACCATTCGCGGTCTTCGTGCGTGCGCGGAAACCAAACTGCTGCTTGCGCGTGCGCTTGGAAGGCTGGTAGGTCCTGAATGTCTTTGGCATGGGCGTGTGGGGTGGTGAAAGGGAAATGGGAGCTCAGACCGGACAAATCACGGCCTCCCCTTGAAAAGGGGGCGCGAAACTAGCGGGACTCGTCGATTTGTCAATCAGGCGATCATTTCGCGTAAACTTCGGTTTTCTCAGCGTTACATTCCGCCCATGATCCGCGCCCTCCTCGCCAGCCTCTTTCTGCCCCTCGCCCTCTGCAACGCAGACACCCCCGCCGCCCTCCCCTTGTGGTCCCAAGGAGCCCCCGGTTCCGAGGCCCGCGCCGCCGAGCCCGAGAAGATCGAAGGCAGCAACGTGTGCAACGTCCACGCCCCCACCCTCACGCCCTACGTCCCCGCTGCGGACAAATCCACCGGCACCGCCGTCATCATCTGCCCCGGCGGCGGCCACTCCAAGCTCTGCCTCGGCCACGAAGGCTACGCGCTGGGGGAATGGTTCCGCGACCACGGCATCGCCGCCTTTGTGCTGAAGTATCGCCTCGCCCGCGAACCCGGCAGCACCTACACCATTCAGGATCATGCCATGGCCGATGCCCGCCGGGCCATCCGCACCGTCCGCAGCCGCGCCGCCGAGTGGCACATCCAGCCGGACCGCATCGGCATCCTCGGCTTCTCCGCCGGGGGCGAGCTCGCGGCCTTTGCCGCCATGTCGAATGATCCCGGCCAGAAAGACGCCGCCGATCCCATTGAGCAGCAGTCCAGCCGCCCCGACTTCCAGGGCCTCATCTACCCCGGCACCTCCGGCCTCTTCAACGCCACCAAGGGCATGCCCCCGCTCTTCATCGCCGCCGGCTACAGCGACCGCCCAGACATCTCCGAAGGCATGGCTACCCTCTACCTCAAATACAAAGCCGTCGGCGTGAAAGCCGAGCTGCACATCTTCGCCAACGCCGGCCACGGTTTCGGCTACAAGCCGGATGCCAAACCCACTGCCGCCTCACGCTGGCCCACACGCTTCACGGAGTGGCTGGTGGACAGCGGGTTGCTGAAGGAGAAGTGAAGATGCATCAGAACTCTTTCGATTGACGGCTGGTGGGCGTTCATCTCATTTTCAACTCATGTCATTTGCCGCCTACCAACGTCAGGTCATTGCCTACCATGGCTGCGATCAGTCTGTGGCTGACGCTTCCTTTCGTGGCGGTAAACTGAATGAGAGCGTCAACGATTACGACTGGTTGGGCAGCGGGATTTATTTCTGGGAACACGGCCCTGCTAGAGCGATGGAATGGGCGCAGTTCATGAAGCAACGGAAGAAGGTGACCACCCCGGCAGTGGTCGGCGCTCTCATCCAACTGGGACACTGCTTCGACTTGTTGGATATCAGATTCACCGGGTTTCTGCGCGGCATGTTCCCCGATTTTGAAGAGACTCTTGTGGCAGCAGGGGATCTACCTCCAGTCAACGACCCTGCAATCAAGCTGCACAGGCTTGATTGCGCCTTTCTCAACTGGGCGATACCGATCGTCGAAGAGAAGCTGGGGGTTCGCTTTCAGACGGTGCGTGGAGTCTTCATTGAAGGCGAGTCCCTCTACCCGTCGGCGCAGATTTTTATGCACTCGCATATCCAGATAGCCGTCAGAGATCCGGCAGCCATTTTGGGGTTCTTCCATCCTGCGACCGTTGACAGTCATTGATATTGCGGGCAGTTTGCGTTCATGCCAAAGGTTTCCAAATCTAGCACCGCCCCCAAGGCACAAAGCCGCCGTGGAGTTGTGAAAAGCACTGCTTCAAGCGGTTGGATTCCTTATGGTTATATCACGCAAAAGCAGCTGGATTCTGTTCTCGCACATGTGAAGAGAATGACCCTCGCTGAAAAGGTGGAATCTCTCAAATCCTGCGGAGTTTTGACCCCTACGGGACGGCTCGCGAAGCGCTACCGGTCTTGAAACTGGTTTCGCCTCAGGTCCTGGCACTTGATCTAGGACGGGCTGGTGAACAATCGCCGCATGACCTCCTGGCCTGCCATTCAAACCGACGTCAAAAACGCTGGCGGCATCTAGGTGGACAAAGAAGTCGTGGTGGACAACGGCATCGTCACCAGCCGCAAACCCGCTGACATCCCCGCCTTCGATGCCAAAGTGATCGAGGGGATTCATCCGCAGTGAGGAAAGGATAGGCTTCTGCTACTCCTTCCCCTTCTTCTTCCGCTTCTCCTTCTTCCCTTTCTTGCGGCTCTCCTCGCCGTTCCAGCGCGGGTCTTCCCAGCGGGGGGGCTGCATAGTCGCGTTCCATTGGTCGAAGAGTTTTTGCAGGGCCTGGGCTTTCTCGGGCTCCTTGGCGGTGAGGTCGGTTTGCTCGCCGGGATCGGTGGCAAGGTTCACGAGCATGGGCTGCATGTCTTTGCCGGCCTTCACCAGCTTCCAATCCCCCTGACGCACGGCGTGCTGGACGCCGAAACGGAAGTAGAGTTCGCGCGGGGCGAGCTTCTCTGTTTTGCCTTCGAGCAGGGGCAGCAGGTTCACGCCATCGAGCGGGATGGAAGTCGTCGCACCCGCAGCAGCGAGAGCGGTGGGCAGGACATCGAGCTGGATCACCGGCTCAGCACTCACCCTGCCTGCCGGGATGTGGCCTTTCCATGCGGCCAGCCATGACACGCGAACGCCGCCCTCCCACACGAACCACTTGTGGCCGCGCAGGCCGCCCATCTCGGCGTTTTGATAGGCGCCGCCGTTGTCGCTGATGAGGAAGATAAGGGTGTTTTCCTCCTGCTTCAGTTCGCGCAGCTTGGCCATCACGGTACCGATGGCTTCATCCGCCTCCGCAGCGAGCGCAGCGTAGGCCGCATCGTGCTTGGGCAGGTGCTTGAACTTCTGCAGCCACGGCTCCGAGGCGACATGTGGGCTGTGCACGGCATTGAAGGACAGCATGAGGAGCCAGGGCTTGTCATGATTTGCTTCGATGAAGTTTACCGACTCACGCGCATAAACGGGCGAGGTGACTGGCGCACCGGCCAGGTCTTCGAGCAATTCTTTGCCGCGATAAAACGAAGGACCTTTGCCTTCGCCGAGGTTGCCGACGGTGCCCATGGCGAAATCAAATCCGCGCGCCGTGGGCATGAACTCCGGGCTGGTGTCGCCGAGGTGCCATTTGCCAACGATGCCGGTGGTGTAGCCGACAGTTTTGAGATGCTGCGCCAGGGTGGTCTCGCTCAGCAGGAGTTCGCGGCCTGCCTTGGTGGGATTGGCATCATGGCCGGTGCGCGCCTGGTAGCGGCCCGTCATCAAACCCACTCGGCCCGGCGAGCACACGCAGCCAGAGGAGTAGCCATTGGTGAAGCGCGCGCCGCTGGCGGCCAGAGCATCCATGTTCGGCGTCGGGACCATTTTGCCGCCGTAGGCACCAGGCTGCGCCCAGCCCATGTCATCGAGATAGAAGATGAGGATGTTGGGCTTGGCCGCATCCGCAGCACGTGCGGATGGCAGCAAGGCGGCGGCAAAACAGAGCAGGAGGGCGAAGAGCTTCATGTGTGCTCTGCGAACGCTGCAACGGCGGGAATGTATCAGCGGATCACTCCTTGGCAGATCGCAGGCGAAGGTGGGCTGCCTCCGTCACGGCGGCGGCCAGCTCGTCCAGTTCCGCACGGTCAGTGAGTTTCTGGCTGTGCTCGTCCTGCACGTAGATGGCGTCGATGGCGACGCCTTTTTCCGTGCTGATGCGTGCGTGCGTGACGTTGTGGCCGAGGCGGCCGATGGCCATGAAGATGTCATAGAGCAACCCGAGGCGGTCCACGAGCTGCAGCTCCAGCACGGTCTGGTCCGGGGAGAGATTGTTGTTCACGTAGATGCGCTGCGGGATTTCCGCGCCGATCTCATCGAGCATGGTGATGGACTTGCCCAGCTTCTGGGCGATCGCCTGATCGAAATCAAACGTCTGCCCGCAGAAGGCTTTGCGCACGGATTCCTCGACCCGGTTGCGCGCACTCTTGGTGGAGACGGCGGCAAAGTTCGTGTTGCAGACGCGGAAGGTGTCCAGCACGAGGTGGTCGGCGCGCTGGTAGAGGTCCGCGCTGAGAATGTTGATGCTTTCCGCCGCCAAGGCACCCGAGATGCGCGCGAGCAGCAGATGGCGGTCCCAGCAGACGACGGTGAGTTCGCTGTAGCCCTGGTCCACGTGGTCCACCCAGGCCATGACCGGCAGCAATCCTGCGGCGGCTTCTTCACGGATCAGTTGCTCAAAGAACTGCCGGAACTGACGCAGATGCGTGGCGATGAGGTCGGCCTCGCGGAAATTAAAGTAGGAAGGCGGCATGTGGCGGAAGTGCGCGTCCACCTCCGCGTCGTATCCGGCACCCAGGCGGCGTGCCACCTCCTTTTTCAGATCCGCCAGTGGCACCTGCACATTGCGCATGAAATCCGCCGGCGCGTTCATGAACCGCAGCGCGCTGTGATAGAGCTGCCGGATGGACGCCTCCTTGTAACCCGACCAACTCTTGTCGCTGGTGCCTTTTGAGTCGGCATAAGTCATGAGCAGCAGCGTGTCGAGATTCTCCTTCGTGCGCACGATGCTGACGAATTCCTCGATGACCTGCGGATCATCCAGACTCTTGGTCGTGGCGGTGCGGTACATCAGCAGATGATTGTCCACCAGGAAAAGGAGCAGCCCGCGGCGTTCGCCCTTGACCTGCAGGCGGCGGGAGACGGCGGCGGCCAGCGTGGTGCTTTCATCGCTGTGCGTCTTCTTGTTGGCCGCGCGGCCTGCATCATGCAGCAGCAGGGCGAGGTACAGCACATAGGGCTGCTGCAGATCGTGAAACAACTGCTGAAACAGGTCCACGCCCCTCAGGGTGGGATCGCTCAGCTCATCCAGTTTGTCGATGGTGCGCAGCGTGTGCTCGTCAGCCGTGTAGAGATGGAAAAACTCATGCTGCACCAGGTTGGTGAGCGCGCCAAACTCCGGCATGAAGCGGCCGAGGAAGCCGACGCGGTGCATCTGCCGCAGCGTGCGTGCGGCATCCCCCTTGCTGGAGAGAATCGTCTCAAACGTCTCGCGGTTGGCCTTGCTGTAACGAAAGCGCGTGTCCACCAGGCGGAAGTTGTCCTGGATGAGCTGAAACAGATCGGGGCTGAGGCGCAGATGGCGCTTCTGCGTATGGAGGAACAGACGCATGAGGCGCTCCGGGTCGTCCTTGAAGATCGTGGGGCTTTCCGCATAGACGCGCTCGTTTCTGCGCATGAAGCCGTCAAAGCTCTCCTGCTCCTTTTCCGCCTTCCGCCGCGCCAAGAAGCCCATGAGCTTGCTCTGCGTCCTGGTTTCCAGCGCCTGCAAGTGGAAGCGGTCCATCACCTCGTTGCTGCGCTGCAAAATGTCGCGCGTGGCCGTGTAGTATTCGTGCATCAGCGCCTCGATGCGGCGCAGGATGCGTTTGTGGCGGTAGCCAAGATTGGTGGCCACCGGTCCCTGCAAGCGCAAAGTGAGCAGGTCTTCGGCGCGCTTTTCGGTGTAGTGCATTTCATTGCGCACGCGCAGGATGAAGTCATAACCCTGCTCCACCTCCTTCCAGCCCGCCTTCGAAATCAGGCCGAGACCGACGAGATCGCGCGGGTTCAGCGTGCGGTGCCGTGCATACGTCATCCAGATAAGGTTCTGGTAGTCGCGCAGGCCGCCGCAGCCGTTTTTCACATGCGGCTCCTGCACGAAGGGGGTGTTTTCATACTTGGAGTGGCGGGTGTTCAGATCGATCTGCCGCAGCTTCAAAAAGTCCGCCTCCTGGCCGTCCATGCATTCCTTGTCAAAGCGGGCGCAGAACTCCTCAAACGCCGTCTTCTGGCCGGTGACGAAGCGCGCCTCCATCAGCGCGGTCTTGGTCTCCATGTTCTCGTTCGCCAACTTGATGCACTCGCCCACGCAGCGGGAGCCATGGCCGACCTTGAGCTTCAGATCGTAGAAGTAGAGCAGGTAGTCGCGGATAAGCTGCACGACTTCGGTGGAAACCTTGCCGCTGTTGCCGGGAAACATGAAGGTGAGGTCCACATCGCTGCCCGGACTCATCACCCGCCGCCCGTAGCCGCCATGCGCCGTCACACTCACATTGAGCCTGGCACGCACCGCAGGATCCAGTGCGGACAGCGTCTCTTCCCACAGGGTGCGCACGAGCAGATCCATCACATCCGAGCGCATGCGGCAGATTTCCGCGCCGCTGAAGGTGCCGGAACGGTGCCGCTGCTTGATGCGCTGCTCCTTGATCTTGAGGAAGCGCTTCGCCTGGCGCAGCGTTTCGGTGCGCCCGCGCGGGAGCTTGTCCTCGGGTGAGAAAAATTTCTGCGCGCTCTTGTTCAGGTGCCGCAGGTACTCGCGTTCCGTCATCGCAGCAGAGTTCAGTAAGTGATCAGTGAGTGAACCGGTCCGGAATCACTCACTATTTTGCGCCCGCCGAGGAAGGCCAGTTCAATGAAAAACGTACTGCCGAGCACCTTGCCGCCCGCCTGCTCAATGAGATGCAGCGCCGCCGCCGCCGTGCCGCCGGTGGCCAGCAGATCGTCTGCCAGCAGCACCGTTTCTCCCGGAGCGATGGCGTCTAGGTGCATCTCGACCGAGTTGGTGCCGTATTCGAGCGCGTAATCAATGCCGCGCGTCTGCCAGGGCAGCTTGCCCTTCTTGCGCACGGGAATGAAACCCGCACCGAGACGTTCGGCGATCAGTGCGCCAAAAATGAAACCACGCGCGTCAATGCCGACGACCTTGTCCACCTGGGTGATTCCCGTGGCCTCGATCATGCCATCGATCGTCTGCGACAGCAGCGTCGGGTTGGCCAGCACGGGAGTGATGTCTTTGAAAAGAATGCCTGGATTCGGGAAATCAGGTACGTCACGGATGGTATTGCGGATGCTGTCGAGGATGTCAGGGGCCATACCCTGCGATCATGGAGGAGATGCGAGGATGCGCAAGCGATGGGAGCACTGCGGTCGGAATTGCCTTCTCCCTTGCAGAAACGTCACAAGGCCGCGAGTATCCCACCCCTCTTTTCATGCCGCCCTCCCAGCAACTGCTTCTTGCCGCCACGCTCATCTTTGTGGGTGCGCTCGTGCAGGCCCTGCTGGCGCTCAAGGCGGGCGCCTGGAAGCAGGCGCGGGCGCAGTTTGTGCTCATGGCGCTGGGCTTTGCCCTGCAGACCGGCTTCATCTACCTGCGCGGGGAGGAGGTGCGGCAGTGCCCCATCCGCAGCCTGCCGGACATCCTGGTCTTCATCGCATGGAGCATTGTGCTGCTGTACTTCCTCGTCGGTCCGGCGTTCCGGCTGTCGCTGCTCGGGGTGTTCACCTCGCCGCTGGTCACCCTCATGCAGGTGATGGCGTTCATGAACGGTTTCGCGCCCTACAAGCCTAAGGGACCCATCAATGCACTGGTGGAGCTGCACATCGCGCTGGCCCTGATCTCCTACGCGGCCTTTGCCCTGGCCTGCATCACCGGCGTGATGTACCTCGTCCAGGAGCGCATGCTGAAACGGCACCAAATTGGCGGACTGTTTTACCAATTGCCGCCGATTCAGGGCCTCGCACATGCGATCCAGCGCCTTGTGCGCCTCGGCCTGCTGCTGCTGAGCATCGCACTGGGCATCTCCTTTGCCCTGCATCTGCCCATGACGAAGACCGGCCACGTCATCTTCGCCTGGATCGTCTGGGGCCTGTATGCAGTGATCTCCCTCCTGATGTGGAAGCATTTCACCTCTCCGCGCAAGACTGCGTGGCTGGCCGTCATCGGCTTCATTCTGCCGTTCATCTCCCTGTGGATCGTCACACATGCCTGAACCGACGGACATCCGCAGCGGCCTCGTCTGTGTGGGCCTGAACTACAAAACCACCCCCGTCGAGGTGCGTGAGCGCCTCGCCTTTCCCGAGGCGCAGGTACCCGCTGCTGTGGAGCAGGTACGCGGGCTGCCGGGCTTTGAGGAAAGCGTCGTCCTCAGCACCTGCAACCGCGTGGAGCTCTACGCCACGCACGCCCTGCCCAGCGGCAAAGACGGCCACGCCGCTTTGCGCCAATACCTCATCGAACGCTTCGAACTTCAGCCCGAGCACGCGGAAGCCCTGGTGCTCTACAATCTCGACTCCGCCGAGGCCGCACGGCATCTCTTCCGCGTGGTCAGCGGTCTGGACTCCATGGTGCTGGGCGAGACGGAGATCTTCGGCCAGGTCAAAGCGGCCTACAAAGTCGCCCTCGACACCGGCACGACCAGCCGCGCTCTCAACAAGCTCTTCCAGCAGGCCTTCACCGTCGGCAAAAAAGTGCGCAACGAGACCACCATCCAGCGCGGCTCCACCAGCGTGGGCAGCGTTGCCGTGGATCTGGCGGAAAAGGTGCATGACCTGAAGGAGTGCCGCGTCATGCTCGTCGGCGCCGGTGAGATGAGCCGCACCTGCGCGCAGAGCCTGCTCTCACGCGGCGCGAAGAGCATCATCGTCTCCAACCGCAGCTACGACAAAGCCGTCGAGCTCGCCACGGAGATGAAAGGCACCGCGATGAAGTTCGACGAATGGGAGCACGCACTGCATGAGGTGGACGTGATCATCTCCAGCACCAGCGCCCCGCATTTTGTCATCAAGCCCGAGCAGATCGACCAGGTCATGCGCAAGCGCCGCTGGGAGCCCCTGCTCATCATCGACATCGCCGTGCCCCGTGACGTGGACCCGGCGGTGAACAACATCGAAGGCGTCTATCTCTACGACATCGACGCCCTCCAGGCCATCGCCGACGAAGGCCGCCGCGAGCGCATTCGCCAGCTCGCCTCCTGCGAGCGCATCATCGAAGAACAGCTCGAAAAATACGGCTTTCTCAAGCCCGGCGGTGGCGGTGATCTCAAGCTGGCCTGACCGGGGTCGCGTGACCCGGCGCTGTTCCGTAGTACCGGCTTTAGCCGGAATCTGGGCGAACGTCTGTAAAGGCACAGCAGAATCCAGCACCGGGTTGGTCGAGGCTGCGAAACCGGGCTTGCCGCAGACCCCCGACAGTTGCATCTTGGCACCATGTCAGTCGCACTGGAGACACCGCAGGGCACATCGGATGAAGTCCCGATGTTCCCGCCTTGGCTCGACCTGCCACCAAATTATTTGGTGCAGGACTGGATGCAATGGCAGCGTGGTAAAGTTGTAGCCAGACGGCTGCGCGAGAACCCAGACCTGATTCAAACAGCCAGAGAGCGCCTTGCGTCCAGGAAATCGGCTCTCTACCAGCCCCAGGTTGAATGGCAGGAACTGTTGGAACGGTCCACTGTCGGACAAATCTGCGACATCTTGGAAGCTGCGGATGACGAAGGCCAGCGGCTGCGGTCTTCCTCGCCGTTTCACGGCAGCCCCTTCATCACCCCGGAAGAAAACGAAGATGTACGGCAAAGAGCTTAC
>Ga0114968_10004448_pt1 | contig 10460 bp, 10 predicted proteins | sample M_130807_EF_Meta_FD_87020 | JGI IMG/M metagenome (GOLD analysis project Ga0114968, IMG submission 87020) | Freshwater microbial communities from Lake Montjoie, Canada to study carbon cycling - M_130807_EF_MetaG | ecosystem: Environmental > Aquatic > Freshwater > Lake | place: Lake Montjoie... | reverse complement strand
TGGCGAAGGTTGGCGTTCTCTGAAAAAGTTTCAGCAGCGAGTCGAGACAGAAGTTCGCGACGCAATCCCGTCGCTACCTAGCAGTGGCGACTTGGCCCGAGTGGTGCGGAGTCCCGTAAACCTCCTCAACGAACTCGCCAGTCGAACCCAGTCCATCGACGACATGGGCGACGTGGAGGATGGGCCACTACCGAGCGAGATTCAAAACGCAGCCTCGGCCCCCGATGAGCCCGAAGCCGGAGAGTACAACCCGCCGCCACCGCCACCTGACCCTTCTTGGAATTGAGTAGCCATGGAAACCGCGGTTAAAAGAGCCTCTCGAGGAATGACACTGGGGCAACATCTTGCTGAAGCTCGTCGTCGCATCTTGATCAGTTTTCTCGCCATAGTCATTTTCGGAATCTTGGCCTTTATTGAGTACAACGCCATCCTGACGTTCTTGGAGAAGCCGTACTGTGACTTGCCCTCGGTCAAGAGCTCGTTGGAGGGCTGTCAGCTGACGGCGATCGGAGCGTTGAGCGCATTCTCCATTCGCATCAAGATTGCCTACTACAGCGGCTTTCTCTTTGCTTCTCCAATCATCCTCTGGCAGATCTGGCGCTTTATTACCCCGGGTCTGAAGAAGATTGAACGGCGTTACGCCCTCTCGTTCCTCGTCGCGGCGACCATTTTCTTTGCCGGCGGCTGTTCGATGGCCTTCATTATGTTTGCCCACGCTTTGGAGTTCCTGGAAGCGATAGGTGGATCCGGTATCTCGACGTTGATGACCGCAGATTCATACATAGGCCTGATCATCTTGATGATGTTTGTTTTTGGTTTGACGTTTGAGTTTCCTGTGATTTTGGTGGGGCTTCAGATGGGTCGAATTGTGACATCGAGTCAGCTGCTCAAGTTCTGGCGATACGCAATCATCTTGATCACCATCGCGTCCGCGGTATTTACGCCGAGCGGCGACCCACTCTCAATGATGGCCATGATGATCCCTCTTCTGGCGTTTTACTTCTTGGCCATTGGCGTAGGAAAGTTGGCCAAACGGTGACATCCGTACACCGTGATGATTTCATCGCGGGCCTAGGTTTTGGAGTCGATGAGTTTCAAATCGAGGCCTTCGACGCGATTGATGCTGGGCACAACGTCCTTGTGAGCGCGCCCACAGGCTCTGGCAAAACGCTCGTTGCCACCTACGCCATCGAAAAGGTACTCAGTGATGGGGGTCGGGCGTTCTACACGACCCCACTCAAGGCTCTCTCTAATCAGAAGTTCGGGGAGCTCGGAAAACGCTTTGGGGCCGACAATGTTGGTCTACTCACCGGCGACACCTCCATCAATCGGGGTGCTTCCATCGTGGTGATGACCACGGAAGTACTCCGCAACATGCTGTTGACCGAGTCTGGTCGCGTCCAAGACCTCTCGCTTGTAGTCATGGACGAAGTTCACTACCTCCAAGACCCTTTTCGAGGTGGTGTTTGGGAGGAAGTCATCATCCTGACGCCCTCCGAGGTGCAGTTTGTCGCTCTTTCCGCGACCGTAGCCAACGCCCCTTTTCTGGGGGAGTGGCTTACAGAAGTTCGGGGTCGAACTGAAGTAATCGTTGAGTTGGAGCGGCCAATCACGCTGCATAATCATGTGGCTATCCATCGCCGGGGGCAGAACAAGCCCGAGTTGTTTGACCTTCTCGATGGGGATCGACTATCGGATCCGGCGCGCAAGGTTGATGCGCTTTTGAAGAGCTCCCGTCGCTTTCGACCTGGCCCGCAATGGCGCGGAGATCGATCGAGCGCTCCACCGCCGCCCTATAGCACCCCTCGTCGTAGCGACTTGCTGCACGTGATCGACGACGAAGACCTCGGCCCAACGATCTACTTCATTTTCTCGCGGGCCGGGTGCGATGACGCTGTTCGCCAGTGCCGTCGCGATGGCGTGCGCTTCACAACTCGCGAGATGGCCTTCGCGATTGACGACATTGCCACCGACCGAGTGCGTTCATTTGAAGATGATGACTTGAATGCTCTCGGCTTCCCGGAGTTTCAAGACTCCCTTCGTAACGGCATCGCCGCTCACCACGCCGGCATGGTGCCCGCCTTTCGTGAGATTGTTGAGACCTGCTTCGAACGCGGGCTTCTGGGCGTGGTCTTCGCCACTGAGACACTGGCTCTTGGTGTCAACATGCCCGCCCGTTCAGTCGTCCTCGAGAAGTTCTCTAAGTACTCTGATGCGGGGCGCAACACTCTCTCGAGTGGTGAGTTTGCTCAGATGACCGGTCGTGCGGGCCGACGCGGCCTCGACGATGAAGGTCACGCCATCATTAGCTTTGCCCTCGAAACGTCCATGGCCGATATCGGCAGAGTGGCCGTTGCGCCGGCTCCTGATCTCCATAGTTCTTTCCGCCCCACCTACAACTTCACTGCCAACCTCATCCATCACTTCGACGAAGAGATGGCACTCACAATCTTGAGTCGGTCCTTCGCGCAGTTCGAAGCCGATCGACGTCCCGCAGGCGTACGACGGACGCTCACCGATCAAATGATGGCTCGCCGGAGCGTCTTTGAAGACCTGGGATACGGTGCGGGTTGGACCCTGACCGACCGGGGCGAAGCTTTGCGTTCCGTGTATCACGAGAATGATCTGCTTCTCTGCGAAGCCTGGTTCGAAGGCGCCTTTGATGACATCGAGCCGGCAACTCTGGCTGCCGTTCTGAGCTGTTTTGCCTTCGAGGGGCGACGGACCAAGCCGAAGCCCGCATTAAAGGGCACCAAGCAACGTAAGCCCAAGGACATCAAGGATCGACTCGGGCCTCAGCGCCGCGCTGACATCGTCGACCGGTTGGCAATCATTTCGACGCTCCATTTCCGGGTGGTTGAGAGCGAAGAGCGACACAAGGTCAAGCACGCCAAAGGTCTTGATGACGGATTCGCTCGAGCGATTGCCTCATGGACTCGAGGTGCGTCACTCGCGACCGCTTTGGACGTCGCGGATGCCGAAGTGGGCACTATGGCCCCCGGTGACTTTGTCCGCCACGCTAAACAAGTCGCCGACCTGTGCGAGCAGATTGCCCGACTCGGAGCGGGCAACGAGATTGCGGCAGTCGCCCAAGAGGCAAAGTCGGGGATTTTGCGGAGCGTGGTTGCCGGTTCTATGGGAATCCCTCATTTGCCGGGTTCTGCCATCTAATCTCAAAACCTCATGCACCCCTATGCAACCGAGGAATTCACAGCCGCTGAGACGGACGTTCTGCGACGGTACTTCACGAACCTAGAGGGACCAGTTTTTGCGCTTGTAAATCTTCCTGAGGTTGTGAAGGGTGCGCTCTTTGCGCGGTACTCACGTTCGTCGAAAAGCCTGCGAAGGCTCTTCTTGGACGAATTCGTCGACGACCTAGTGCTCGATGGGGACGAGTCGATTGATGCCACGATCGGACTCGAACGTGCTGACGACCTCTACCAAAAGGTCTTTTTTGAGTACGGAGACGATTCGGTCGCCCAGCTGGGTGGTGTCCATCTGGCGTGCGAGCAGGCCTCTAACGTTCTAACGAAGATTCTCGAGTGGGGGCGCATCATGAGCTACCTCGAGCAGTCCACGCGTTACCTGGGTTACGACAAGCGTCTGAGCAACGGTTTCTACCGCTACTACCGCGATCACAACCTGCTGGAGAGTAAGTACGGGGCCAAGTACGTCGGTGAAATGGACCGCATGTTCGACTCCTACGCCGAGCTACTACCCAAGATTGTGGAGTTCACCACCAAGAAGTTCCCCAAGACGCCGGAAGACACAGACTTCGCCTATCGCCAGGCCATCCGAGCCAAGGCTCTCGATGCCGTCCGGGGCCTTCTGCCCGCCAGCGCACTCTCCAATGTCGGCATCTATGGATCAGGACAGGCATTCGAATCACTGCTCTTGCGCATGCGAGCCCACCCTCTGCCTGAAGCCCGCTACTACGCCGACATGATGTTGACTGAACTGCGGAAGGTGATCCCTTCATTCCTCAAGCGGGTTGACCTCGAGGATCGCGGAGTCGCGTGGACGAACTATCTGGCCGAGTCCAAGTCGGCCACCGGACAGATTCTCCGTGAACTTTGGAATGATGTAGCGGCCGAACCCGGCGAATCAGTGAACCTCGTCAGCTTTGACCCGGATGGCGAGCAGCGGATCGTAGAGGCCATCGCCTTTGCCAATTCGACGATGTCTGACAGCGAAGTACAGCGACGGGTCGCCGCATTGACTCCTGCGGAGCGGGCGCACATTCTTACCACGTACATAGGGGAGCGGAGCAACCGCCGCCACCGCCCAGGTCGTGCCTTCGAGCGAACCGATTACCGCTTTGAGTTAGTCACCGACTACGGCGCATTTAGAGATTTACAACGCCACCGTCTCCTAACAATTGAGTGGCAGCCCCTCACCACAGAACTGGGCTACGACACGCCATCGCTGATTGAAGAGGCTGGCTACGCAGCGGAGTACGCCGCCAGCCTGGACCGCTCTCGTGAACTCTACGAGACGCTGATTGACGAGTTCCCCGAGCAAGCCCAGTACGCCGTAGCGCTGGCCTTCAGGATTCGCTACGTCATGCAGATGAACGCCCGTGAGGCTATGCACCTCATCGAGTTGCGCTCTGGTCCTCAAGGGCACCCCAGTTACCGTCGAGTGGCTCATGAAATGCACCGGTTGATTAACGAGGTAGCCGGTCACACCACCATCGCCGAGGCCATGACCTACGTGGACTTCAGCGACACCGATCTCGAGCGACTCGAGGCCGAACGGGCCTCTGAGCGTGCTCGAAATGCTCGCTAACTTCGAGTGACGACAGATTCTTATCAGAGATACACCAAAAATCCAGACGAGTGCCGTAGTATGCGCTCGCACATTGAAGGATGACAATGCCAAAGAACGATGAAGTATTTGAAGACGACGACATCACCGCCGGTGACGACGAACTCGATGTAGAAGTCGAGGGGGACGGCATCGACGATGACGATGAGGCCGAAACCGTTGCCGGTCCAGTCGTCATCGCCGAAGAAGATGTTGATGAGGAAGATGGTCCGGACACGGACGTGGAATTAGCGCTTGACGAGGTCTTGGCCGAACGGGTACGGGTCACCACCGAAGAGGAAGACGAGGACGACGAACCCATTTCCGATCCGGAAGAGAAGCTCGACGCCAACGAGACCGTTCTTCCCCAGCAGGACGATGAGTTCCGCTGCAACTCCTGTCATCTGCTCAAGAAGAACAGCCAGCTTGCAGACAAGAAATCGATGCTTTGCCGTGACTGCCTCTAACCCATTCGTGCGGCTCGTTGAGGCCGGTGGTGAAGTAGTTGCAGCTTCAGTTAAATACGGCGAAAAGTTGCTGCTCGGGATCAGTGGTCGTGAGCGGGCTGAAGTTGAGGCCGAACTTCGCCAGGCGAAGGCAGTTGGACAATTTACGATTCTGATGGCCTCGGCCAAAGCGAGGGGTGCTATTAACGATCTCGTGCACCCCGCGGCGACAGCCCCATCAGAGCCAGAAACACCAACTGTTGCCACCGATGATGCCGTGGTCGACCTCGACGCCCCGACGTGTATTGAAGAGTACGACTCCCTAACCGCATCTCAGATCGTGGCACTTTTGAGCGAACTTTCACACGAGGAGCGTGGACAGGTCTTGGCTTACGAGAGCGCAAATCGAGGCCGTAACAGCATTCTTAAAGAGCTTGCGCGTCTCGTATGAATTTCCAGCGGCCTCAGGACGCGGACCGCGAATCCCTGCTCGCTCTTACTGCTGCCTTCTTAGACGAACTGTGCGTGGGCCGGGGAGGTCGTGAGCTCCGTGGCGATTTGAGCAGATTGTTTCACTGTGAGAGCGAGGCGCTCGCCGCTCGCCTCGCCACCGAGGCGCACTCTGGCTGGGTCGCTCGCGACACCAAGGTTGCTGGATTCGGTTTCTGGTTCGACGGCGTAGGGCTGATTTACGTGACGCCCGATAGTCGTCAGCAGGGAACTGGTCGTGGCCTTTACAAGGCCATACGAGCCGAGCACACGGTCATTGATTTCTGGGTCCGTCCAGGCGACCGCGGCGCTAAGTCTTTTGGAGAGGCACTCGGACTCAAGGCCCGAAAGCTAGTTATGAACGAGTCGCAGGGCGAGGGCGTCGGGGCGTAACGGTCCGTGGGGGCGGTGGCGGTACGCGCATCCCCAGCAGCTTCGCCAACTCGGGAATCGCCCCGGCCACCTTGATCGCTTCATTGCGACAGGTTTCGTCTGCGGGAATGCCAGTGGGCTTGATCGTACGGTGCATCGGAGAGGCCACAGCAGCCTGAACGAGAGCAACCCACTGAGCAGGCGCCAGATTGTCGTTGAGCGACTCAGATGCGAGAGCGGCGATAGCGGCCGCCGACTCGGAAGCGACTTGCATGCGGAACTCTGGTGGTCGGGCCGCCAGCGTGAGGGCCTCAAGGGCGTTCTTTGACTCAATGGCCGCGGCAATCTTCGCGAGCCACTCCGTGCTCAGAATCTCGATTTGTGAGGTCAACTGGGCCTGAAGATCCTTCAGCATGGTGCGTGCTTCATCGTCAAGGTTGACGGTCTTGGCGGATGTCACCACGGGGCGTAGGTCGCGGAGACGAAGGTCACGGCCGGCGCTTTGAGCACCCGCGGCGCGGTCCTTCCACATCGCCAGATTTGCCTTGCCGAGAAGATCCGTAGCAATGCGGTCAATCGCGTCAGCGTTAACCGTTGTTCGACCTTGAGCCGTGGCGGTCTTGTTCTGTTCGGCCACAGCCGTACGGACGGCCGGTAGGCCTCCACGGAGCAACTGCTCGGCGACGGGCAACTGCTCGGGGGTGAGGGTTGCTAGGAATGCGTTGCGGTGCACCGTGAGCGTTGGTGGTCCAGTGGGACGCTCTGGGCGGGGGCCACGACGGTCATTGCTACGGGGACGAGCAGGACGGCCGCCCTTGTCGCCACCTTCGCCCGCGGGACCACCGGCTCGTGGGCCACGTGAGCCCTTGTCGTCACGACGTGGGCGCGAGTCATCACCGTCTCGGCGGCCGCGGGGGCCATCACCATCGCGACGTCCCTTGCCACCCTTAGGTGCATACGTCACTTGAATGTCTGGCCCGGTAGGGGCTTTCGGAACGATAGCGATCCGTTCGCCTCGCAGATCGAGGGGAGACGCGGTCTTGACTGGCAATACAGCCAGAACTTCTACACCTTCCATGTTCTGCTCAACGTCGGCACGGAACTCGGCACCAGCCTTGGTTCCAGAGGGGAGGAGGCTGGTAGCCAGCGACCCCTTGGGCAACTTGGCACCAGCGGCACGCCAAGTGGCAACTTCTCCGTTAATGCTGGTGATTTCAATCTCGATACGACGCGACATAGACCCGTCAATCTAGTCGGTTTCCCGAGACGTGGAATTTCAACCAATTCTCATCGAAATTTTACGTTGACTCCCTAGCATGGAGCCATGGAAATCGAACCTGAACTCTCCAATACGAGCGACGACGGCCGAGTTCGCGTGGCCGCGTGGCCAACTCCAGTAACTCCCATTGTCCGCCCCGTCACCGGCAGCTCCTCGCTGCGCAAGAAGGCATTCGGCTCACGGATCACCATTTTTCTGATTGCCGCACTCGTTGGCGGCACTGCCGGTCACTTCGCCGGTGGCGATGGTGGCTCTGGACTCACCATCAACACGTCAAACCAAGACCCCGGGGGAGCGATGCTGCCCAGTGGTCTGACTATTCCCACTCTTGTGCGGGATGTGTCACCCTCAGTCGTTTCCATCGATGTCCGGACCCCAATGGGCGAGGAACAGGGCACGGGGATGATTCTGCAGGCCAACGGTCTCGTGCTGACCAACGCTCACGTGGTGAGCGGCGCACTGACCGGAGGCACAATGACGGTGACCCGGACTGGCTCCACCTCATCGCTGCCCGCAACACTGGTGGGCCTCGACACTGCTAACGATGTCGCGCTGATTCGGATCACCAACGCTTCAAAACTGCCTGCCGTGACCTTTGGGGAGTCCAACTCACTCGAAGTTGGAGACAGCGTGGTCGCCATTGGTAACGCCCTCGGCTTGGCAGCAGGAACGCCGACAGTAACGCAGGGAATTGTTTCCGCACTTGGTCGAACCGTCACGGCCAGTAATGGAACTTCGAGCGAGACGCTGAGCAATCTCATTCAGACCGACGCGGCCATTAACCCTGGCAACTCTGGTGGTCCGCTACTCGATGCCAACGGCCACGTAATCGGTATGAATACTGCAGTGGCCGGCACGATGAGTGACGGCACGAACGCCCAGAACATTGGTTTTGCTATTCCATCGAGCAAAATCGAGTCGCTACTGGCGTCGCTCCTGAAGGGCGGCCCGATTGCGAAGAAGCACGGCTACCTCGGCGTACAAATCATGACCGTGACCCCGGCACTCAAAGAACAGTATGGCTTCGCCGTCAATTACGGCGCCCTCGTGACGACCGTCCTTGCAGGAACTGCGGCCGCCAACGCTGGAATCGAACAGGCCGACATCATCGTGCAAATCGATTCAACCAAGATCCGAACGGCAGAGGATGTTTCGAACTTTATGACGAAACGCAAGGCCGGTCAGACCGTGACGGTACTCATTTACCGGGAAAGTGCCAAAGTGACGCTGAAGGCCACACTCGGCCTCTCGCCGAACTAACCGACCGTAGCGATACCACCATCGACCGGCAGGATTACGCCGGTGATGTACGAGGAAGCACGAGAAGCCAGGAAGATGGCCGTTCCGGCCACATCGTCAGGACGACCAATGCGCTTCATCGGTGCGCCGGCGGCAATCGAGTCGCCGAAGGCGTCAAGTGTGGCCTTCATCATCTTGGACTCAAAGGGGCCCGGGGCGATGGCATTAACAGTGATCGTGGGCGCCATGGACTTGGCCATGTGGCGGGTGAGTTGATGAACCGCGGCCTTGGAAGTTGAGTAGGCAAAGGTGTCCATGATTGGCACGTGGATACCGTCAATCGATCCGATGTTGATCACACGAGCAGGGGAGTCAGCCGTACCGGCCCGCTCCAGCATGGGGCGGAGGAACTTGGTGAGGTGAAAGACGCCCTTGACGTTGAGAGCGAGCACGCGCTCAAAGGCGCTCTCGTCGGTTTCAGCCATGGGGGCGCCCCAAGTGGCACCGGCGTTGTTTACAAGAACGTCGAGGTGATTCTCGCGCTGTCCGAGTTCGTAGGCCAGACGCTGACACTCGGCCTCAGTCGAGAGGTCGGCCGGAATGGCGATACAGGTTCCGCCGTTAGCAGAGAGCTCTGCGGCGAGTGCCTCGCAGACTTCGGCCTTGCGAGAAGAGATATAGACCTTGGCGCCGCCTTCCACGAAGCCGCGGGCGATCATCTCGCCGATTCCGCGGCTACCGCCGGTTACGAGTACTACCTTGCCCGAAACGTCAAAAAGGTTCATCATGGGTGAAAGTGTATGCCTAGGCGTCGTAGGTCTTATGGTTCGGGTCGACCGGAATTGCGAAATTCGGCCGTAGCAGTTCGGGGTGGATTTCAAAGCCCATCTGCATGGCTTCGTCCGCGTCGTACGCCTGAACGACCTCCGTCAGGAACCCTGTCGTCAAAGAGCGACCCCAGATGACCCGCCAGGCAATCGGCCGAGGGGATTGACTCATGGCAGCACAGTAGAGGCTTAAAACGCCCAGCGGAGCGCGGCGTCAGTCCCTTGAGACCGAAGTGCCGCAGCCGAGACAGAATTTGTGATGAGGCTCTCGACGCTCGCCACACTCGGCGCAGAACTTCTGTAAATGAGCCCACGATCCACAATTCGAACATGGAATGCCTTCGCCGGTCCGGCGGCTGCCGCATTGTGGACATGCAGACTGTGTTGCTCGACCGCGTTTCGCGAAGATTGCGCGACCAGTCACACATGTCAATCCAAATATGAAGGCGGGCACCCAGAGGATGGCGCTGAAAACTAGCGCAATGAGTGCAAAGGCTCGAGCGTTGCCGTCGAGCGAGCTGTCCGCAATATTGCTGAGCATCCCCAGAACCCAGCCGCCGCTACAAAGAAGCAGCCACACACCAAGAAACAACTTGGAATGGGTTTTAGGATCGATTGCGCCACCAGTCACAAATGCCAATCCAACAATGAAGGCGGGCATCCAGAGGATGGCGCTGAAAAGTAAAGCAATGAGAACAGAGGTGACAGTGAAGCCGAATGCAATGTTGCTAAGCAGTAAAACAACAAAGCCGACGCTACAAAGAAGCAGTATCACACCAAGAACCATCTTGGGCTTGGTTTTAGGACTGAAAATGCCCAAGGTGAGTACCTCCTCAAACAGCTCGGGGTGGATCATTTGAAACACTAGTTTTTCAACACATCGCCTGCAGAACTGAAATAACGCCGATAATGTTCGTTATGGTAAGTTGTTGAGAGCTGGCGGGATACGCGTGAACTACCGTGATTCTCGATGAACCCCTCTCGCCTACGGTTGGCCCTGCT
>Ga0114968_10004444_pt1 | contig 10468 bp, 14 predicted proteins | sample M_130807_EF_Meta_FD_87020 | JGI IMG/M metagenome (GOLD analysis project Ga0114968, IMG submission 87020) | Freshwater microbial communities from Lake Montjoie, Canada to study carbon cycling - M_130807_EF_MetaG | ecosystem: Environmental > Aquatic > Freshwater > Lake | place: Lake Montjoie... | reverse complement strand
TTGGCGGTGCGACTGAGACTCGAACTCAGAAAGCGGCTTTCACCACTCGACGGATTAGCAATCCGCTCCAATACCATTATGGGACCGCACCAATTTTTGATGATTACAACTTCTACTTATAAATATTTTATATGTACTTTAAAGAACTTTCCTTGCCGCACAATGTTTTAGTTGAATCAGAAATCAGCAACATGGCAGTTCAAAAAACTGTTGCTCCTGATTATATTACAATTCACTATGATGTACAACGATTTATTAATCCAAATGTTGTAAAAATCTTACAAACCTTGGGGTTGACGCCTACATTTTTTGTGCACTTTGGGTTGCTTGGAAAACAACAAAACCAATCCAGCATACATGCTGACATTGCTTGGAAAACAGACCATTGGCACCATGTACCATTTGCCATCAACTGGGAAATTACTCCTGGACTAGCACGAATGGAATGGTGGGATACCAAAGACACAGAATTGTTTTACGGATACAGGCAACCCGACAACTATGTTGATGATCCTAAATTGTTCTTAAATGGATTACATCCTGGTGAAAATAACAAAGCGTTTGATCGGTATGAGTTGCTTAACACTTTAGAATTTACAACCGGTAAACCTTACCTGCTTAGAACAGATATTCCGCATAGTCTGTATTATAACACACCTGCACCACAAAGAATTTGTATTAGTTTACGTTTTCCTTGGACATCGGCAGACACTTGGAACGAAGCAGTAGAACTTTTCCGACCCTTGTTTGTAGATTAATTTGGTGGACCGACGGGGGATCGAACCCCGACCCGAGGCTTGCAAAGCCACTGTGCTCCCATTATCACTATCAGCCCATAAATCATTGGCACCCGGAGTAGGAATCGAACCTACAATAGCAGAGTCAAAGTCTGTTGTGTTACCACTACACTATCCGGGAATAAACTTGGCGTACCTCCAAGGACTCGAACCTTGACTAGCGGTTTTGGAGACCGCGGTGCTGCCATTACACCAGAGATACACGTTAATTTGGTGTCGCCTCGTGGGATCGAACCACGTTCCTCGGTGCTTCAAACCGGTGCTATGACCACATCAGCTAAAGCGACACATTGGTGGAAGCGGTGAGATTCGAACTCACGGACCCTTGCGAGTCGACAGTTTTCAAGACTGTAGCCATAAACCAGACTCGACCACACTTCCATATTTAAAACACACTCTTTGGAATGTGTGTATTAAAGCACTCTAAAATACTTAGGCTGCCTGTTCTTAAAGAATGCTTTAATACGATCTAATTTTTAGTCCCACACAAGGGATTCCATCCTAGTCGCCGCCCGTTTGTGCCGATTTATAGTGCGGCACAGGACCTCGTTTCCTGTTAACACTTTGGGATCTATGCCAGAAGTTGATTCTCGACTCGTTTACGAGTTTCAAGTTCCAACCTAGCACGTTCCAACTTTTCCTGAATCAACTTTTCACGTTGTTCTGGTGTCAGAGTGTGCTCTGTTGTAAACCTTACTTCACGCATTCGTTGTTCTAAATCTAATTTCTTCATTTTTCCTTTCTTAAAACAAAAAACCCTAGGGTTTTTAATCCTAGGGTCCTTGGAGTTTAAATGTAAACTGTTGCTTACAATTTGGTCTCCTGGACCCCGGTGCCCTCTGGTGTGCGATCATATGACATGCTATTAATTGCCGACCAAATAGAGGGCACGAAGCCGGCCTGTTTGGCTGAACAACTTGATATAGAATGTAATAAGTTTGTTTGCATTTTGTTTCTTTATTTTTACATAGGCCTTTTTATTGGCGCATGTGTGTATTATATAGAGTTATTTATACAATGTCAACCCACTGGTTGTCCAAAATGCAAATTTTTTTCAAGATATTTGTGTTACTAAGTAAATCATGCAACAACTATCCAACGGAGTACACAGTGGCGAAATTTGGACACAAAGCCAGTGTCTAACACACGAAAACCGCACCAATTCTGCAATTTACCAACTACTAAAAAATGCCGGGTTTACTGCACCCGGTCATCCAAGAATATGGAGAAAAGGTGACCGCACTGTGATTGTGTGTCTAGTTGATGACATACGCAGTTGTAACGCAGACTATCACCGAGACTTGCCCTATCTCTATGACACCAATACCACAGTCATAACAGACAATTACCTTACCTGTCCCACTCAGTACCGTGTGATCCGTTTACCCACTAGTTTTTTAGGAATCTATCACTACGTGCCCCAAAATCAAGAATGGTGGCCCAAGCGAGATTTTTCTTTTGCAGTGAATCGAATTGATCAACGCAGATTTATGGTGATGCTGGAACTTGGATTGCGAATACATCTGCACCGTGGCTATGTAAATTTCAATTGCTACCGTCCCGGTGACTCTGCATCAATATCCCAACAGCAGGCTCTTGAATATTGGCGCGAACACTGGGATCATGCCAGCGACGAAGATCGGGCACATTACCAAAAAAGCTATGAACTATTGACGGACCAAATGCCCGTCCGCAATTATGAAGTTGAGCATGATGTAATCTTCACTCGTTCCTATGTCAACATTGTGACTGAAACCTACAGCAGTGACAACAATGTGGCCCTGAGCGAAAAGATATTTCGTGCATTGGTAACACCAGCACCCTGGACTGTGCTGTCCGGCAGATACACCGTGGCATACCTGGAAACCTTGGGTTTTGATACCTTGTCAGATCTTGTGATCCATAATCATTATGATCGGTTGATTGAAGTGCAGGACAAAACACGCATATTCATATGGAAAAGTTTAGAAACTGCCAAACTAATAAAGACCCAGGACGTGGATCGAATAAAAGCTCGGTGCCTGCAGGCAGCCACTCACAATCAACAACTACTAGCATCAATGGCGGCGCAGTGGCCCCAGGAGTTTGATCAGTGGTCCCATCAACTTACACAAACACTGACCAATCTATAGGCATCTTGGCCCAGTCCTTGGTAAATTTAAAATTTATAGGCTGTGTACGGAGATACTGTTGCATCATCTGGATTCTAAGATCAACGCTGTGAAGATGATGCCGAGTACTAGCGTCCCCAATCTCCAGCCATTCTACAGCATGGTCTGATCCGGGCGGAGTTGGGGTTACCAGTACTGTGGTATTGTTCGGATCAAACTGTGTCAACTGAATTAGGTCTTGATCGCCAGTGACCGGTTGCCATGTGATGTATTGATCAGCAACGGCAGCCAAACAAGTTATGATAACACTGACTGTGGCAGCACTAGATGCCAATTGCAAAGTCATTAAACGTGTGTCTCCGCAGTCTACAATGTATTGGTCTTGATGCCGATGTACCAGAATGGGTTTTCTAATGGGTTCTGTGCTGAGATTTTGATAAAATCGATTGACCCATAGCAGCCTGGCAATCTCATCCTGAAGACCAACAGGCCAAGTTAATAACTCAATCCCGTACAAGGTTAGAGCTTGATTTACCACAGTACACGACTGACTGAGTGTTTGTATCGGTGTCAACTCTGCCGCCGGCATAGCCGGGTGATAAAACATACAGTAGTCTGACCCTAACACAGTTTTTAATATATCTGTCATAATGATATTTACTTGTAAATACAACCAATGATTGAAATACACGGCCCCACCTACACCTACTCAGGCGAGATTCTATCTAGTCCTGAAATTATTTTGGTTCGAGATCACCATTATAATCCCTATGAACACTGTTATCATGTGGAAAAATTACTAGAAAACAGTGCCTGTGATCCACAACAACATCTATTGGTATTTGACCATGTCACCATACAAGAAGGATTAACAAAGTATCCTTACATTTGTTTACCCATGCTGTTGGCCCGGGAAAATAGAGAATTTATACAGCAGAATATACATCCAAATTGGAACAATAAAGCATTTACATTTAACTTTATGATCAACAAGCCCAGATCTAACAGACGTCGATTGCTGTCACTAATTGAACAGCATGCCTTAACCGACTATTGTCATTCTCTTGCATGGAAAACAAACAACATTAATGCTATACCTGTTACCAACTATATTTTTGGACCTGAGATTATTATGGATCAAGGAGTTCGCAACGGCTCATTTAAAAATTCCTACACCTATAATAATCTATTACAACAGACAGTTTTTGAACCCACTTGTATTTCGTTAATAACCGAGCCTGCATACTATGAAAAAGAAACCATAGTAACAGAGAAGACCTTGATGGCATTGTATGCTGGAACTATTCCAATCTGGGTAGGAGGTTGGAAAATAGCACACTATATGGCCAGTATGGGATTTGATGTGTTTGATGATGTTGTTGATCACAGTTACCAAACAGAGCCGGATCCGGGACGGAGATGTGATCTTGCTGTAGAATGTAACCTTGGATTGTTGACCGACTTTGATCTAGCGCGGCGCAGTATTGATCCAGTGCGCTTACAGCACAATTATAATCTGTTACAGCAGAATGTATTTTTAAAAGACGTATTAGAAAAGGCTCAACAGCGACCAGAGTTGCAGTCAATAGTTGCGCAGGAACTTTTCTAAATCACCATACAGTTGAGCTGCCACTGCTTCTCGGCTGCCAAACATATAAACACCAGTTGGTATACGTTTGTCTATTCTGATGTAATACGGGCTTTGCAGTTTACGGTCAAGTGTCAGCACAATTCGTCGATTGCCTGAAGTTGGTTTGATTTCTAATTCGTAGTGATCTAATTCTAACACACGACTGAATACATAAAACCCATGTTCGGTAAGTCGCATGCCGCCTGTTTTACGAATATTTGACCACCAAGTTTTAAGCGCAACTTCTGCAGGCTCGTTGAATCCTTCTGGTAGATTGGCTACCAGTGCTTGGGTCAGTTTTGTTTTATCACGCACTGCCGGGCTGAACTTTGTCGCCCTGTGTTAACAACACCACAGTGAATTTGTCTGTCTTAAACTGTGCGTTTAGTTTCTTTGAAAGATTATGAGCATGCCCGGGATTAGAGAAACTAACTTTTTTGTACTTGGGTCCAGGGTGTTGCACCAGCATGTTGCTGGTCTTGAGATTGATAGGAGTTTCGTCGTAGAATACTGCCCAAACGCCCGTTGACGACAGGACCTGTTCGGTCTTGTATGTGCTTTTATTTGTCAGTTCTAAAAGAACTTTGGGCTTTGGTCTACTCATATCATTAAACTCCTACATTTTTATTTATGACAAATATAGGAACTTTTAAAATGATCCGCCTTGCATTTCCACTGTGATCTCGCTTTCTTGTGCGGCAGCCGCAGTGGATTCTCTCACTTCCTGTAGTGTTATCAGCAATCTGGTCAAATCTGCATGCAGGTCTTTGGCATCCTTCATGGGCATGGTAAAGTCTCTTGTACCACGTGCTTCAAACCCCTGCAGTCTTTCAATAAATCTCTGAATGTGTATCATATGTTTCTTTCGGTGTAGTCGGTAATCAATTGCCAAAACTCGGCATGAGTGTCTGCATAAGATGTACCAGTGGCCCTGTTGTATTTTTGAATATATTCAATGGCGCTATTGAATTTATACCCGTTGTCGACAGTAATAATATTTTCTAATGCATTTAATTTTGTATTAGATCTATTGTTGGTCACAATAGCAGTTTTAATTTCTGCCGGCAGATACGAAATTGACAACACCCCGGTACTGCTGTTGTATTGATTATTGTTTATAACAAATCTTGGATAGTGTTGATCAAAGAAATTGTACGTCTCGCTGAGATAAAATACGTTTAATAAATTTTGTGTAACATTAATGCCCAACAAGAATTTATCATCAAACTGCTCATTATACCAGTTTAAATTTTCCAATACTTTTTTCCAATTTGCACCACGGCGCTGATATTCAAACCTGGCACTGATATCGTCAATGCTTATCCATATATGGACTGATTGGCATTCTCTAAGTAGCGCAACTAGCTCTGGGTCTGGCAACACAGTACCGTTAGTAAAAATTCTCACGTCAATGTCATTGAGATTTTTATATTTTTTTAAATTATTAAAAAATTTAATGTACTCTGGTTGTAAAAATACTTCACCGCCTTGAAGTTGAAGGCTCTTAATATTTCTAAACCAATCGGGGTCGTCAATTATCGGGCGATTGTTTTTATTATATGATGCACTGATTGGAAAAGTGCTATACATATTTTCCCACACAGGATTCCAGGAAGTACTCGAATGCGGTCCGCAGATTGCACACGATAAATTGCACAAATTGCCTAAATTAATATCAACATGCGAAAGCAATGCCAGCGGCTCGTTGTGAGACATCTGATTAATAGCGTCAATTCGAGCACTGGTGCCAGTGATGCGTTCGGCATGTACACAGACATCGCAACCTGGATCCAACTTGCCTTTAAGATTCTGTTCTCTTAGATTTACAATACTTGCACTGCGATTGTAATGATCAAAAAGTGTTGTTGGATCTGTTAATTCAACTTGAGTGCTGTCAGTTGTTGCAATTATGCAACATGGTTTTAATTTAAATTTATCGTTGTATTGTGCTATAAAAACTCGTTGCCATAGTTCTGGACAATAATTTTTATCACCGGAAACTTTCATTCGCGGTTACACCGTTACTTCATCTTTGGTTTTAAACGGCCCTTGGTAAGGATAACGTTGTAATGCAATTAGTTTAGGATCCTGTACAATTTTCCAATTGCGGCCACGTTTGATTGAATACCAGCCTGCGGCAAACCAACTTTTACTTTTGGATGTTTTTGTATAGATTGGCAAATGATGCACCACATCCCACACAGGATTGTAACAACGACCTGCTACCGGATATCCGTGTACAGCAGTATTGTCTGGCTTTGACACAACTTTTTCTTCGGCAAACACAATGTTTGATTCGCGTGCCGCAAGTTTAATTGTTTTAAATTGCTTTACTTGGTTGTTTATGCGAACTTGATATCCGCCATTCCATGCTTCGATATTGCCAACTTTGCGATCGTCTTCTTGTAAGATCCAAAACTGCTTGTCTGCTACGACTTTAGCTACTAACATTTAAAACTCCTTTATATGTTTCATTTAACCAACGACCAAAACTGTCAGCGTTCTCACTACATCGCACAAGCTCATACTTGCCACAAAATTGCATAAATCGTACACCCACTTGTCCAATATCTTTATGTGATATTTGTTCAATGATAGCTAGATCTACAGTGTCTTTAATTGATTGTGGTTGATGAGTAAGGTCGATTAGTTGACGATTGCGTTCATAGTCATCCAATACACGGTGTTCTTCACCGTTGTGGTCGGTCCATCGCTGCAACATGAGATTGTTCCACGCATATCCTTTGCTTTTACGATCTTCAAATGCTTCGGTAAGACCTACCTTGTTCTTAGTACCTTTGGTTCGCACACCAGGAAATGCACTAAACACATTGTCGCTGGTGTCACCACGCATGCATTTCTCAAACAACAACCACTGGGGATCCGGAATCTGCTTAGGTTCCTTGGTCTTCTTATCAACTACAGGTCGGCCTTTGGCATCATAGATGCCTTCTGCAGTGATGAGTTCGTCTGTGATACCATTGTATTGTTTTACGTTTGTGGCTACTAACTGCACAAAATCTGTGTCACTGCTGATCACAATGTGTTCGTCTTGGGGATGTAGGGCGATCCAACGGGCGATAATGTCATCGCCCTCTGCGGTGGGACATCTAATCACACTGCAATTGGTTCTTTCTGACAGGTATTTAGTCAGATTATCAAATGCTTCCCAGAACATTTTGTCTTCTTCCGCTTCCGTTTCTGTCAGAGCGGCCCGGGCCACAGCACGATTTGCTTTGTAGGGCTTGTAGTGATCTTTGCGCCAACTGCGTCCCTCTAGTGCAAACACTACATGGTCTGCTTCAAAACGTTTAACAACTTTGTTAGCACTCATCAGCGTTGTGTGCAGTGCTACCCCAACTTTTTCCCAAGGATCACTGGCACGAAAAGCAGTGTGCCTGGCACGAAAAAACATATTGGCTGTGTCAATTAACACATAACGCATAAGAAACCTTAGACTTTGTTGTTTGTATTGATATATTGTAACATAAAACGATTCCAAAAGCTATGACCGTCCTTGCCAAAATGCCATGAATTGGGTGTAACTGTTTCTATTCCGGCAGCTCTGATTCGAGCATTGTAGGTGCCATTGAGACTGTATGGATCAATGTAACTGTTCCCCCAGTCTTTCCGATCTGAGATCTTGCTAAAATCATTGTTGCCATTGAAGAAAATATGGTTGACACCTAGCTGTTCCAGTTCAATGTGTAGTTGCCAAATCTCATTGTGTGCTTGTTGGGTCTTTTGTTCCCAATCCACGTTGACCACAAATTCTTTATAGCGTTGTTGATGTTCAGTTGGTACATCATCCATGCCACTGGCACCGATCTGATAGTAAACTCCGTCGATCAACCATTCTTCGCGTTCCCAGGTGCTCCACTGTATAACCACCAACACTTCTTCCAAATGATTTATCTTTTTTAACCAATCTCTTGTTGTTCGCAGGATTCTAGTGTTGCTACTAGCACTTTCGGCATCGCAGTGAAAACTAGCACGTAGCGCATCACTTAATCGTCTACCCCAACTCACTGCCAAGTTTTCAGGATGCGGTGCACGACCCATGTAAAACAACTGTCCGTCGTCCATAGCAAACGCATGAGGGTTAACTGCCTCGGCTGCCGCAGTATGACTGTCACCGTTTACATAAAGAATCATAAAATCTTGTGTTTTGTAATATGTTCGTACATGAGCTTTGCCCACGTTGTGTGCGCCGCACTTTCGTAATGGTGCCAGCCCGGAGTTATTTCTTTAAAACCCAGTCGTTGACAATATTCAGTGTAGATTAACTCTCTAGAGTATGGCGTTAAGTATGTATTATCCCATTCAAGTTTGTTTACTTCATTTGGCAAAATAAACTCTTCAAAGGCATTGAAAAACAAATGAGGAATTTTTTTATACTCTAGTAATTTGTGTACATTAAAAATTTTATTATGCCAGTAGGCACCTTGTATCATTCTCCAATGTCCGTCTCTTTGCACATTGTTAACATAGTGATCGTATCGTTCTTGATACATTGCTGGTACTGGAATGCCTACTCCAATTTTGTTTATTTCCCAAAATTGACCATTGCCCCATTCGTCGACCAAAAACCATTGGACACGACTAAACTGTGTCCATCCAATCACTACCAAATCAGGCTTTGGACTGCTGGGGTTGTTTAAAAAGTCCAGTGTTTGTTCGTAAATTAAATCGTTGCTTGCACCCGGGGTTGCATCATTGATAAATTTTGTTTTGTACTGGCCGTCAAATTTTTCGGCTAGTCTATTTGCCATTCCGTGTGTGGTCTCTGGTAGCTCTGTACCGGCTACATTACTATCACCATTGAAATATATTAACATTATGATACCTCCGATCGACCGTCGCCAATGTCTCGTGTTTTTACTACACGATTAGGATTATTTGCCATTTCTTGTTCCCATGTTTCCATAACTACATGCCTGCATACATTTTGAAACCACCGATCGATGATGTCAGAGTCTTTGTCATCAGGCTTGCCTTGATATCCGGCTCGCACCAGGTTGGCAATAAATTTATCATTCCAATCTAATTCAAATGCTCCTTGATGCATGTTCTCTGGATCTACATCCATGCTGAGAATTGCCACATATGGCTCGCCTTTTTCTGTAGCAATTTCTTTTAAAGACTTTGCCGGCGCTTTGAGTTTTTCTACCTTTGGCGCTGTCTCTTTGACTTCTGGTTTCTTTTTAAACCTATCGAAAAATCCCATATAGTTTCCTTAGAATAAATCCACGGCTTCCCATGGCAAATAGTCTTTGCCAAAGTGTCCGTAGTTTGTTGTGCTACTGTAAATAGGGCGGAACAGTTTAAATCGTTCAATAATGCCCTTTGGTGTTAGATCTACATTTTCTTGAATCCATGTAGTTAATTCGCGCCCTTGTGCGGCATCTGCTGTTTCAATATAGAAACTCATGGGCTGTGCCAGGCCAATGGCATAACTGATTTGCACAGTAGCCCAATCTGCTCGACCGCTGGCTACAATGTTCTTAGCCAGGTAGCGAGTCAGGTAGGCAGCAGACCTATCTACTTTGGTAGGATCTTTGCCGGAGAAAGCACCGCCGCCATGAGGACTGTATCCGCCGTAAGTGTCAACGATAATTTTGCGTCCGGTAAGGCCAGTGTCGCCATCAGGACCACCAATCACAAATCGCCCAGTGGGGTTAATATAAAATTCAGTAGTGTTATCAACATATTTTTCAGGAAGAACACTGCGAATTACACTTTCAACAGATGTTCTGACTTGGTCAATTTCCACAGACTCGTGGTGCTGAGTTGAACAAACAACTTTGGCAATGCGTTTAGGAGAGCCATCATCGTTGTACTCAAACGTTACTTGACTTTTGGCATCAGGGCCTAACCAGGGCAGTGCCAAGCTCTTGCGTACCTTGGTCAATGTTTCTACAATCTTGTGA
>Ga0114968_10004436_pt1 | contig 10478 bp, 9 predicted proteins | sample M_130807_EF_Meta_FD_87020 | JGI IMG/M metagenome (GOLD analysis project Ga0114968, IMG submission 87020) | Freshwater microbial communities from Lake Montjoie, Canada to study carbon cycling - M_130807_EF_MetaG | ecosystem: Environmental > Aquatic > Freshwater > Lake | place: Lake Montjoie... | reverse complement strand
AGTACTCTCATCTTTTTGCTCATAATCTAAATCATGGGATGCTAAAAACTCATCAATTACTGCTTTGGGATCAAGCATCCTCTGCCAGCTTTAATTTGGAGCTACTCTTTTTAGTCAAAGCCCAGTCATAAACATCTAAAGTTTTTCTTGCTGTATTTTCCCAACCAAAGTGGCTGGCATGCTCAATTGCTCCCATAGATAACAAAAGCCTTCGCTGTGGTTCCATAATTAATCTAGAGATAACAGCAGACCAAGCCTTTGGATCATGTCCATCAACTAATGAGCCAGAGATGCCATCTGAAACCGCTGTTCGTAGTCCACCAATAGCTGTTGCAACAACTGGCGTGCCACAAGCTTGGGCTTCAAGTGCTACTAAGCCAAATGATTCACTATAACTTGGCACGCACACTAAATCACTTGCTCGATACCAATCAGGTAATACTTTGCGTGGTACTGGGTTAACAAAATGTGTTATATCTTCTATCTTTAGAAACTTAGCTAATAACTTAATCTTTTCTAACTCATTAATACTTCCTGAAGTCCCGCCCATAATTACCACAGCAAGTTTTGCTCGAAGATGTGGTGAATGGGTAACCATCTCCGCTGCAGCCCTTAATAAAACATCTGGTCCCTTATGGGGCTGAATTCTGCCAACAAATGTGAGCATGATGGCATCTGGTGCTATATCTAATCGCATTCTTGCAGCAGCTTTGCCATCTGCTGGTGAAAAACTTTCTAAATCAACACCAGGGGCAACTACAAAAACATTATCTGGGCAGGCATCATAAAGTGATACTAAAGAAGCAGCTTCAGCATCAGTGTTTGCAATTAATCCAGCAGAAGCCTTAACTACCTGCTCTTCACCAATTGCTCTGGTGTGAGGCTCTGGTTGTTCTCCTTGCGCCAAGTTTAAATTCTTAACCTTTGCAGTGGTGTGCATAGTGTGAATTAAAGGTATGCCAGTTGCCTCACTTACCACCCAGCCTAGCTGTCCTGAGATCCAGTAATGAGAGTGCAGTAGAGAGTAATAATCTTTTGGTAATTGCTTTTGGTAATTCATAAACGCGCTAGTTAATGCTCCTAATTGGCTAGGAAGTTCCTCTTTAGATAAACCTTCAAAGGGTCCGGCAACTAAGTGTTTAACATTTACACCCTCTGCTATTTCAACTGTATCTGGCAGATTTGGATGATTTGCTCTCGTGAAAATATCAACTGAAACACCAGCTTGAGCCATCTTCTTTGCTGTTTCAACAACATAAACATTCATGCCACCGGCGTCCCCCATACCAGCTTGATCAAGCGGGGAGGTATGCACCATAAATACACAAGCTCTAGATTTTTTACTTATGCCCACCTAAAGAACCTTACCAAAAAAATTCAATTCCTTATGTCCTTAGTCATTTCAAAGTTTTCATGAAAAAATGTTCTTTGACAAGTAGACTCCAAGCAGGTATGGCCGCCCATTCATTCCCTTTCTTTGCTTCGCTCCAAATTCGTTTATGCTCTGCAAGTTCATCACCGCTTCGGTGTGACAGCCATTCTGGTTCATCTATAAATCTGACTACGTGATGAAAAGGCGTTGAAAAACCGTGTTTTTTTGAAGTTAGAATGCTTTTTGATAGATAGCGTTCAGCCATTTTTCTTAACTTCGCCTTTCTTGGACTAATAAACAATTGCAATTCTGTTAGTTCATATGCACATTCAATTACCTTGTGATTTAGCAAAGGCGCGCGCAATTCCAAGCCATGAGCCATTGACATTTTATCTGATTTAAGAAGATAGATTTTTGGTAAAATTTCGTTGATATAGTAATTTTCTATAAATCTGTTTGAAATATATTTTCTACTTGAGTTTTGTTGATTGCCTAAGCTGCGCGCTATCAAGTCAAAAAGATCCGTTCCTCCAAGCGGTCCAAGTGCAGCAAATAGTGGATTTAAATTACGGTTTTTCGTAATCGACTGTGCTCTTCTTAACTTTAAAATCTTACCTAAATAATCATCTTTGTCATTTTCAATTGAATTAATTATCTTAATTAGAAAGTTTAATGAAACATCAAAGTTAAAAGTTTGTAAAATGTTAATTACGAGTGACTTTTTAAAAATACTATAACCTCTAAATAGTTCGTCTCCGCCATCACCTGTTAGCGCAACTTTCTCAAATTTCGAAACCCACTTTGATAACGTGAATAAGGACAAACACCCAGTGTCATAAATAGGAACATCCATGGCATCTAGTGTTGATTGAGCATTACTAGCCAATTCTTCAGATGTTACTTCGATAACCTCATGATTTAGTTTTAGGTAATGCGCCGTTTCTCTTGCTCGCTTTGATTCATCATATTCTGAATCCTTAAACGATAAAGTAAATGCAGTTAAAGGATTGCCAAACTCTTTTCGAGCAATTGCTGCAACTAACCCCGAGTCTATTCCACCGCTGAGTAGAATGCTCATTCCAGCATCTGACACTAATTGAGATTTTACTGCATCTATAACATTTGATTCGAATGCGCTGTCAAAATTCTTTCTAGTTGAAAGGAAACGTCTCTTCGGCCAAGACCAATATTGATGAGTAAGTATCGATCTATCCTCTAATATAGTATTTTGGTTTACTTCAAGGAATGTTCCAGGAGATAAGCTGAATAAATCCTCACAGATTTTGTAATCACTTACTCCAGAAATTAACTCTTTACTACCCATCAATTCACTACTACAGGTTGCCCGAGGCAGGCAACTCGAAATAAAGAAATCATTTGAATGAAACCCATAGTAAAGGGGCTTTTCTCCAACCCTATCTCGAAAGGCGTATATTTTGTTTTTTATCTGTAAATAACCTGCAAACATTCCAACTACATCATTTATAGATTGTGGACCAAACAGAAATAACCACAATCCCAAGAGTTGGGCATCTCCTTCGGGAATAACTTCATTTGGGTATTCAATTTTAATTTTATTTATTAACTCTTCACAGTTGTAAATCTCTCCATTGAATACAGAGATAAATCGCTTATCTTCGTAGGGCTGGTTACCACTTTCTATAGCTCTAATTGAAAGCCGAGTGAAACCCATTAAAATCTGACCACCACGCTGTGTTAGCGTAAAAGTTCCGTCTGGCCCCCTACTCTTTATTTGCTTTAAACTGAATTCATCAAAACCTTCATTCAGTTCTATTTGATCTGCTTTTGCAATGCGTAGATATACACCACACATGACTAATTGTGTTTTTTCGCTATGCCATATTGATAACTTTTCTGAGATGAATACAGAACTCGAGCAACCATCTCACCGATTAACCCCAATCCAATAAATATAGTAGAGGTTGAAAATAGCAGTAGTGCAGTAGTAACTAAGTTTCCATCAACATAATTTTTTACTCCTGCAAGTCTCAAAAAAATTGCCAAAAATATAAGCAAAAAACTCGCCATAAAACCTACTGAAGCATACTTTGCAAATGTATATAATGGATTTATAAAAATTGATTTTAGTGCGTGATACAACAACAAATCGGCTACTAGTTTGTAAACTCTTGATAAACCATATTTAGATTTTCCTACTTGCCTCCTTCTGTGATTTACACCCACTTGGACGGATTTTGCACCATTTTCAATTAAGTAAAGTGTAAATAATCGATGCATTTCTCCGGTTAATCTCAATTCATTCATCAGTTGTTTACGGAATAATCTAATTGAACATCCAAGATCTATAATTTTTCTTCTGGACAGTAACTGAATTAAAATATTCGCAATTTTGGATAATGGTTTTCTATATTTTTTGTCTTCAATTCGATTTTCTCGAAACCCTTGGACCAAGTCCAAGTTAGGATTTTCCTGAAACAATTTCACCATGCCGACAATGTCACTTGGATCATTTTGCCCATCACCATCAAGAGTGGCGATAAATTCATATTTAGCTTGATCAATCCCAGCCATAGTTGCAATGGTTTGTCCGCTGTTTTTTTTCAATAAAACCCCAACGTTAGGTTCTTCTAAATTTAAAATTTCTTTCCATGAATCATCAGTTGAAGCATCATCGACCCAAATGCATTCCCACTCAATAGCTGAACTAGTCAACACACGACGTATTTCTTTTTCCAGTCTATATATGTTTCCAGATTCATTGAAGACTGGAATCACTAAGCTAATTTTCATTTACATTTTTTATCATTGTTATACACTAGTTAATTATGACTCATTTTGGCACTAAACAGGTAATTTCATACTATTACGAACACATTTACAACAAAATTTGGTCGTCTAATCCGATTCTTGCTATTGCCGAAAGGTTTATGGAGAATACTTTTTCGGCTAGTTCAAAAAATCGTCTAGAAATTGGGGGGGTGCTGGGCAGCACCTAAAGTATGTTAAAAATTGGCCTTCTTCGAGTTATATTACGCTGGACCCGATTAGCCCAAAAAAGAGTGTTAAATCGGCACTGATTAGTAAATATGCTGGTCTGCGGTTTGTTAAAGCTTCGGCTGAAAACATACCATTTAAAGATAATTTTTTTGATCAGGTGCTGGCAACTTGTACTTTAGCTCATGTACAAGACCCGCTTCGAGTTTGTAAGGAAATAAAAAGAGTAATCCAGATTGGAGGTGAAATTGTTATACTGCTGCCAACTGATCCTGGCTTTTTTAACTTACTAACAAAAAAGTTTTTCACATATCCCAAGATTAATAGAATCTCTAGATATCCAGTAGATTTGATATACGCACTAAATCACAGGAATTCTATTAATAATTTACTTAGTATAATTAAATATATCTTTAATGATAATCAGCTCAAACTTTATTTTATGCCTTTTTTTATTAAGTCAGTAAATTTCAATTTACTTTGCGTAGTTAAAGTAAAAGTTCAAACTGAGTAGCGCTATCCTTTAGCAAAATTAAGAGAGTATCACGGTAATAAAATAATCCGAAATCTATTTAGGTTCAATTAACTAATTAAAGGTACTATCTCACCAATTACGCTGGCCCCACCATAAATCTTCACACTTGCATCTGGCATAGAAATACCCCACCTTTTAAAGATCTCCATGATTATTTGCGCAACAGGTCGCAAGGAGCCATCAATAATCTTTATTGCAATCACTCTGCCATCAGATAGCGCGCAAACTTCAATTCCCTCTGCCCCCTCTTTCATAAATAAGCCTGGAACTGCCTTCATCATCCGAGTTGTTAATCGACCTTCTCCTGCAACTAACTCCGGGTACGTAGTGCAGGCGGTACTAATTTGTTTGTGGATTGCTTCATTTGATTTAACTAAATTTGAGATTGATTTTGCTAAACCATTTAAGGAGATTGCAAATAATGGCGCTCCGCAGCCATCAAAGGTAGATGCAGATACCTTTTCACCCGCTAACTCTTCAATCTCATTTTTGATAGCAATTTGAAGTGGATGATTAATATCTAAATAGGTGGCCATATCCCAGCCATTTTGCTGACAAGTAATTAGCATTCCAGCGTGCTTGCCGCTGCAGTTTTGGGTTAACTGGCTAGCGCCCTTGTCACCCCAGGCAATCTTTTCCTTTTCTCCAAGTGGTTTATCAACGGCGTTTTTTAACATTGAGATTGGGATAGCTCTTTTTTCTAACATCTTAATTACTAAATCAATATGGCTTTGAGCACCAGAGTGGGAAGCGCAAATTATTGCTAGCTCCTCGTCACTAACAGTTAGTCCTGCTTTTAACATAGCGGAGGCCTGCAAAGATTTAACGGCGCTCCTTGGAAATATTGGTAGGTCAGGTGAGCCTTTTGAAAGATAAGTTGATCCATCTGCATTTAAAACTATTAATTGTCCTAGATGTAATGATTCTGCAATGCCGCCTCTTGTTACCGTGGCAAGAATTTCACCAGCAAATTTGTTGTTAATTTTCAGTCTGTCTTTCAAGGGATGACCAAAGATGTGCTTGCAAAGTTTGTCCCTGCGCTGCCATGTCATAGGAGGTAAATAATTCACCTTCTACTAAGCCATATAACCTAGAGCCAGCAGTAACTATTTTTGCAGTTGGGGATGAGTAACCTTGATCCATCGCAAGTTGAATCTTTGCTCCTTGCACTAAACCAACCCAACCCTCTGCAATTCCGGTGTTGTGTGCAAGTAAAACTTCCAAAACATTTTTCTCTTTAATCCGCCAAAAGCCAACTTCAGATGCTGCTGGTCGGATGATTTCATCATTTTCATCAATAATCCAAGAGCGGGAAAAGTAATTTAAAAAAGTCCTGCCATCATGATTAAAAGAAACCTCTTGGGCAAATTGAAAGCTGGGCACATTTGGATACTCACCGCGTCCTTTGCCTCTCCAAGTTCCCACCAACCAAGCAAGTGGCATTAAATCAGGATGTAAATTCTCTGGAATGGTAAATGCCATTATTTTTCACCCGCCTTTAAAGTTTTTCTGAGCCCAGTTACGCCTTTATAGATCAAAAAAATTGAAAACGTAGCTGAAATAATTATCAACAAAATAGTAGTTAAAGTCTCCACAAACTAAGTGTATCTAAGGAGATCTTGGATTTTTTGCAGATAATCTCACTAGTTTTGATCTAAAACATTAACTAATCTATTTACCCAACCTTCAGAGTCATGGTCTCTTCTTGCAATTTCATGCCTACGATCGACTTCTTTGGTTATTGTGTTGGAACCCAAATTTAGTAAATAACCTAACTCGCTTACTAAAGATGCAGAGTTATCAGAATTACTTGAGTTCCATTTTCCAAATGTTTTTATATACTCATTATTAATTGTAGCTACAGGAATTGCGGTCAGGGTAGCCTCAACCAGAGTTTTATCCAGAGATCCTTGGAATGCGTGAATGAAGCAATCATTTTTTTTCAATTCATCTGGAATTTTTCTGCGTTCAATTCCAGGTGTGAAAGTGAGCCATCCTAGTTGCACGTCAGCCAAAAACTTAGATTTCACTAATTCCATATGATCTTGAAACTTTTCACTCGACGGTGACCCAATAATATTTAATTTTAATTCTGGGTAAGTATCTCTAAGATTTTTCACACCAGCAATAACTTCTTCAATATTCTTGGATGGGTCGAACCTTCCAATATGAATTAAATTTTTTATAGGGGTATCTAATCTTGATTTTCTATTAAAAACTTTACTATCAACAGATTGACCTATAGCAAAAACTTTTCGTCCCTTTATTGGGCAAGAACCTGGAGTTGAAGTAATAACTCCATTAGTAAGTGCTCTTGAGATCAATAAGTAAATATTGTTACTCGTGTGGGCATACCATAAATAGTGCTTTATTCTTAAAACTCTTGTTATCGGTGATATAAATGCAGATTGAACTGAAGTCATATGAGAAAAAATGCAAGTAAACCGATTCTTGCCTAGCACCTGCAAAAACTTAAATACAAATCTAAGTAAGCTTACAACTTTCTTTCCTTGAATCCAATTAAAAGACATTACTTCTACATTGCTTGAAATTTTATGAAAACCAACTGATCCTGTTAGTACATACACCTTGTCATATTTTTCAGCTAACTTATTTACTAAATCTACTTGGTGAGAAAACACCTGACTCTTCTCATCCATTGCATAGTTGATAATCAAAAGATGAGTTCGACTCAAAATTAGACCTCCGTTACCAATAATCTTATGGTGAATCCATATACTTTCCAAGTGAAGTTATCCGCATTAAAAACAAGTAGAATAATCCTACTATGCGTATCTTAGTGACTGGCGCTGCTGGCTTTATTGGAAGCGCGCTTTGTGAGCAATTAATGTTATCTGGTAACGAAGTAACGGCAGTTGATAATTTCTCGGATTATTACGATGTTAGTTTGAAGCGCCTAAGAGTTAAAGAGTTGTTAAGCCCCCTGAGCTTAGAAGTTTTGGATTTAGATATTTGCGATCAATCAAAGGTAGAAAAAATTATTACATCAAGTAATCCGGAAGTTGTAATACATCTTGCTGCACAAGCAGGGGTCAGGCTAGGTGTTAGTGAAAGTCGTAAGTATGTCGATAGTAATTTAGTTGGCTTTAGTAATATACTAATCTCTACAATTGAAAAAAAGGTGCCAAAATTTTTGTATGCATCCTCTTCAAGCGTGTATGGAGATAAAGCTGTAATTCCATATAGCGAATCTGAATCGAATTTGCATCCAACTAGTTTTTACGGAAGCACCAAATTAGCAAATGAACTACTTGTTCCAACCTTAGTAAAAAACAGCGAAACGGTTGCACGCGGACTAAGATTTTTTACAGTCTATGGCTCCTGGGGTAGGCCAGATATGGCTTACTTTAGAATGATTGCTAATGCAATTGTGGGGACTGAGTTTAATTTTTTTGGAGATGGTTCCATCGAACGAGATTTTACTTTTATAAATGATGCTGTTAGTTCCGTAATCAATTTAACATTGGAATTGGAGAGTAGAAAATTCGGATTTTCGGATGTTGTAAATCTCGGTGGTGGCAGACCATTGTCAATGAATTATCTCTTAGAAATTGTAGGTTCATTAACAGGCCAGAAAGTCAGTTTTGAAAGATTCGAAACGAATCTAAATGATGCTCGAAAAACAATGTCCGATGCATCCTATATACAAAAATTAATAGGAAGTAAGCCAAGCACAAAACTTGAGGATGGAATCTCAATGACAATTGATTGGGCTTCAAGAAAAGAAATATCTTCAAATTTGGATAAATGGGTTAAATCAGTTAAATGAAAACCCTTTTGATATCGGGGATCTACAGGCCAGAAATCGGGGGTCCAGCAACATATATTCCAGCACTTGCTTCCGAAATCCAAACTCAAAGCGGATCAGTGGAAGTTGTTACTTTAAAAAATTCAACTGCAAGTGAATTAGATGAACCATGGCCGATAAAATATGTCACTAGAGATCAATTACTACTAATGAGATTTATAAAAACATACTTTTGTATTAAAAGTCGGGTTAAAACAAGCGATTTTGTGTTCGCGAATGGACTATTTCAAGAAACATCATTCGCATTGCTTGGTAGCGGCAAGAAGTCATTAGCAAAGATAGTTGGTGATCCAGTTTGGGAGAGAGCTTTCAATCGTGGTGAAACATCACTTAATATCGAAGAATTCAATAAATCGAAACTGAATTTGAGGCATAAAACTCAAAGATTATTTCTAAAATGGAGTTTAAATCGTTTTTCGCAAATAACCTGCCCGAGTTTAGAATTGAAGTCTCTAATTCAAGGTTGGGGGGTAAACAAAGCCGTTTCATGTATCCCTAACGGAATACCAACAATTGAACCGAGAGTTAATTCAAATGAATTTGATTTAATCTCAGTATGTCGTTTAGTTAAATGGAAAAATTTGGATCACTTAATTACCGCTAACTCTGTGAATAAAACTAAATTAGTCATAGTTGGGAGCGGACCTGAAGAGGAGCGTTTGAAAAAACTAGCAAATGAATTGAATTCAAATGTGATCTTTACTGGGCAATTATCGGAGCAAGAAGTTATTAACTATCTCTTTCGGAGTAAAATATTTGTATTGATCTCAGAATATGAAGGGTTATCCTTCTCACTTTTGCAGGCCATGGCCTGCGGATTGCCATCAATTGTTTCCAATGTTAAAGGAAATTTAGATGTGATCTCTAACAATGTAGATGGAATTATCATCGATAGAAATAAGCCTCACTCATTAATTGATGCCAGTATTTTACTTTTGCAGAAACCAGCAGATATTAGAAAATTAGGTGAACAAGCAAGAGAAAAAGTCTTAAACAAATACTCCCAGAAGAATCAATTAAGCCAGGTAATTAAACTTCTTAGGGATTCATAAGAGATGAAACGCTCAGCAGTATTAATTGTTGACCCTAGGGGGAATATCTCCCTAGGAGGTAAAGATGTAATTAATCGCCATTTAGATTATGCAAAAGTCTTATTCTCAAAATCTAAAAAAGCCAAGATAGTTGTATTCACCACCAGCAATCAAGGTAACGTGATTTTTCGTTCTAAATTTATGGATCGATTCATCTTATCCAAACCAACATTTAACCCAATTATCTTTTCATGGCGTGCATATCGCTGTATTCGTAGAGAAAAAATAGAGGTAAGTCTGATAGTAGCGGGTGATCCTTGGGAGAGTTTTTGGACTGGCTTTTTGCTAGCAAAACTTATGAGGAGAAATACTCCCATTCAAATGCAAATTCATGGCGATATTGCCGATCCGTTGTGGCGAAAAATTAATTGGAGAAATAAAGTCCGCTTTTATCTTGCTAGATATTCGTGCTCTAAGGCGACATCAATACGTGCTGTTGGACATAATCAGAAAAACAATTTGATTAAAAACCTAAAATTAAGTAGTTCCAAAATTGCAGTGATACCTGTGCCAATTAGCCTTAAGTTATTGATATCTAAAAAGCTCAAGAAAGCCCAACGCCCAAAATCGATAGCCTTAATTGGTAGAATTCATGAGGATAGAGGTATTTGGAGCTTCATAGATCTGGTCAATAAATTAAATCGTGTTTCTCAAGATTTTGATGTCATCATTATT
>Ga0114968_10004433_pt1 | contig 10481 bp, 12 predicted proteins | sample M_130807_EF_Meta_FD_87020 | JGI IMG/M metagenome (GOLD analysis project Ga0114968, IMG submission 87020) | Freshwater microbial communities from Lake Montjoie, Canada to study carbon cycling - M_130807_EF_MetaG | ecosystem: Environmental > Aquatic > Freshwater > Lake | place: Lake Montjoie... | reverse complement strand
TACTCGGCCACGCCGCCAGCAGCAGACAAAGCATTAGCGTATAGATAGCCTTCATCTCTCAGAGGGTCATACCCAGCCGTCAAAACCAGCGCAGGGGGTAAGCCAGCGTGAGAGCTTGCTTTCAGCGGAGAAGCTCGCCAATCGTTGCCATGCTCACGTGTGGGCAGGTAATGGTCCATGAACCAGTGCATGGCGGCTGCAGTCAAACCATAGCCTTCGGCATTGGCGTGGTAGCTGGGGGTGTCGGGGTACATCTGGGTGGCAGGGTAAATCAGCAATTGAAAAGCGGGTTTGTGGGTTACGTCTTTGCAGCCCAAACTGACTGCAGCAGCCAAGTTGCCACCAGCGCTGTCGCCGCCCACGGCAATTCGTTGTGGGTCAATGTGCAAGAAAGCAGCTTGTGCCACCACCCAGTGAAAAGCTGCCAGTGCGTCGTCATAGGCGGCGGGAAACACATGCTCGGGGGCCAAGCGGTAATCCACGGAAAACACCGCACAACCGCTTGCATTGCTGAGTTGGCGGCACAGTACATCGTGGGTTTCTATGTTTCCAATTACCCATCCACCCCCGTGGTAGTAAACCAATGCAGGCAATACCGTGGTGGCTGTGACACCCATGGGACGGTATTCGCGAACAGGCACTTGCACACCGCCCAAATGGGGCAAGTGATCATGCACATGCGACATGACGGGCGGATCGGGTTGCGTCAAAGCTTTGCGCAAGACGTAGAAATCGCGAGCTTCTTTGGGTGGCAAGGTGTTGACTGCAGGCACACCGCGGTCCACCATGAGTTGTAAGAGGGCTTGGGCTTGAGGGTCGAGCATACTGAGTTTGCGCGTTAAGTGGGAAGTTGACAGGGACCAGTCACCAAGAATTTTAAATTTTTACCGTAGCGTTGTACATCTTTCATCGCATAAAGCGTGACGGGTTGTCGGGTGATTTTGATTTCGGTTTCTTCTTGGCTTGCGACATGTTTGCGCTTGACCCAAATACTCGTTTTAGAGGTCAGATCTTGGCCCTTGAATTCTTCGGTGATCAAGGTGTTGACAAACATGCCGTAAAGCTTGGGTCCTTCGATCTTGATGTACAAGTGGTTGCCAATACTCTCTATATTGACTTCCACCGTAGCGGGCTTGACGATGATTTTCTCCATCTCTGGAAAACTACCTTGGGCTTCGCAGGTAACGGTATAGCCCCAAGCGCTTAAGCTCGCCAACCACAAGGTTGTGCAAAGTAGCCAAGCTTTTCCATTTAACGGCATGTGCGTTGACCTTTTTCTGTTTTGCATACCAATCCGTTAGACAAATGGGTTTCCTCTGTTGCGCTTTGTGGCACACCGCCGCGTGAGGTGTAGCTGTCAGCAGGTGCTGGCGCAGCAAGTTTGCGCGGCTTGGTCGCTACAGCGGGTTTAGCGTCCATGATTTTGTTGCCGTCGATCAGCACTGCAGGCGAGCCAGGTTGGTTGATGGTGACAGGGGTTGGGGCGGGTACGACTTCGGTTTGAGCGTTGGCTGTTGACAGGGCACCAACCAACCCGACCATCAGTATTAAGGTGGCCGTGCTGTAGGCAAAAAAGCGAGAATGGGCAAACAACATAGGTCTGATCTCATCAGTAGGTTGGTAATGATCGCATGGTTCGCAATCAGCGGGATGGGCGCCATGTATTTCCCACCTGCCCAAGGGTTGGGTATTATTCCCTATCAAAATGGATCTTTTAAAAGGAATTCCTGTGTTTCCCAAATGTTCATCCCCTATGTTTGCCGTGTTGTTGTCTTCCTTTGCATGGGCATGGCCCTGTCAAGTCAGCGCGTTTGACCCCACGAAGTTCGAAGACTTCAAAACCACCAATGTCTGCAAATACTGCGACTTGACCGATGCCGCCATGAGCGGTCGCGATATGCGCGGGGCAGACTTCCAAAACGCCAACCTTTCAGGGGCCAAGATGGACAAGGCCAATATGGCAGAACGTCCCATGGAAAAACGCACCTTGGTGACCAATTTTGAGGATGCCAATTTGCGCCGTACTGACTTCAGTGGCGCCAATTTGCACATGGCCAATTTCACCAACGCTTATCTGCGCGAAGCCAATCTGAGCGGGGCTGATTTAAGTGATTCGGTGCTGACCAAGGCCAATTTGAAAGGCGCTGTGTTGGTGGGCACCAATCTGAAGGGGGCCAAGATGGATGAGGCCAAACTCGACGACGCCAAGTTTTGTAAAACTGTGATGCCTGATGGGGCAGTGAATGATTCGGGTTGCTAGTGGTTTTTCAAGCGCTGCTAAAAGCCAATTTTTACAGACAAGCTTCTTGTAAAGCCAGCAAAACCCCCGCCTTGTCTTTGGGCTGAGCGTTTTGGGCGTCAGAGGCCGCCAAGCTACGAAAACGCTGTCCAACGGCATGGTGCAGTTGAGTGAGTTTGGTTTTCTCGCTGGCCGACAAAGCATTGTCGGCTTGCACACTTTTCACCACATTGGCTTGAACTTTGTCGCCGTTGCGCTGCACCTGAAAAAAATACAACTGTCGATCAGGCGAATCGGTGGCATAAGTATCTAAGCCATGCCTGTGCATGGTGTACAAGCCTTGGTAAAACTCAGCGTAGTAGGCTGTGCTTTGCAGGCAACTCGTGCTTTGGCTTAAACCCAGCGCTGGCCACAAGGCAAATACCCCCAGCGTGACCCTCATCAAGGATTTGAATAAAACACCATCAATCATCTTCACCTGGAATGGTTGATTGGCGAAGTTGCACAGCATGGGAGCGTTTTTTGCGAAAGCGGATATTGAGCATTTCCACACCAAAGGCGAAAGCCATGCCAAAGTAGATATAGCCTTTGGGTACATGGTGACCAAAGCCTTCCGCCACCAACACTACTCCGACCACCACCAAAAAACTCAAGGCTAACATTTTGATGGAGGGATGGGCCTCAACAAACTCGCCAATCGACTTGGCAAAAAACATCATCAAACCAAGGGACACGACCACTGCCGCAATCATGATGCGCACATCGTCGACCATGCCCACGGCAGTGATGATGGAGTCGAGTGAAAACACCAAATCGATCAGCATGATCTGCACAATGATGGCCATCACGTTCACTTTGGCTTTCACGGCGACTGGCGCCTCATCGCCTTCTAGCGAGTGGTGAATTTCACCCGTGCTTTTCCAAATTAGAAACAAACCACCAGCGAGCAAAATCAAATCTCGCCCCGAAAAAGCTTGCCCCAAAATTGTGATCAGGGGTTCGACCAAACCAATGATCACTGACAGTAAAAGCAGCAAGCCGATGCGCATGAACATTGCCATGAACAAACCAATGCGCCGCGCCATTTCTTGCTGGGCTTTGGGCAGTTTGCTGACCAAGATAGAGATGAAAATGATGTTGTCGATGCCCAGCACCAACTCCAGCAAGGTCAAGGTGGCCAAAGCCACCCACATGTGCGGATCCGTCAGAAGTTCCATCAGATAAACCAAGGTAGTTAAGAATCAGAGCAGAACTGTAGCCTATCTATATCTGCATAAAATTTAGGGCAATAAAGGCGGCGCAGTGCGTTTGCTGCGCTGCCACCTCAGGAGCAGTCCAACATAGCGTATCAATAGATAAGTTAACCAGACAGCCCAGCCTGAAAAAACCACATCGCTCAAGAAATGCCCCCCTTGTGCGATGCGTACGCTGCCTATGAACAGTCCTGCTGCCAAGCCCACGCCCAGCCAGCGTTTGCGTCTAGACCAAGCAGCCCACATACCCCAAGTCATGAGACTGAAACCCGCAGCAGCGTGGCCGCTGACAAAGCCGCAGTTCACATCGCAATGCGAACTCAGTTCAAAGGCTGGCACAAAAGGTTTGCTGCCGCCAAACAGTTCTAACTGCTCGGGGCGGGGACGGCCGACGTTGTCCTTCAAGGCCCAGTCCACCACCAGACCCAAGCCTAGCACTGCCATGATCAGCCAAGCCAGCAAGCGTCTGCGCCATACCTTGGCTGAGGCGAACCCCAGGCGTGGAAGAAGCCACCACGCCACCCAGCCCAGCACAAACAGGGTTCGGCTAAGCCATGGCGTTGCCACATACACCGCATGGACCCAGCCCCATTGGTTGGCGGGAAAGCTTGGACCGCTTGCCTCAAAAAAATACCGCGTGACCAACACATCCAGTTCAGCCCACAAGGTAAAGAGAGCGACGGACACAGCCAAACCGACCGCGCCCACCAGCAGCTCCGTGTCACGCGCTTTCATGGCTGAGGATCTTTTAACAACCATAGGAAGATCTGTCGTCCCATGGGCTGGTGGTCAGATATCAATTGCACCTGCCCATAGCGCGTACGGACCCAGGCTGGAAGCTCTCCCATGACCAGCAGCAAGACGGGTTCAGGGTGTTGCGACGGATCAAAGCGGTAGAGCAAGTCGTAATGGTGCAAGGGGAAGGGGGTTTGCTGCCAACTCAATGCCAAGCTTGCTTGGTCGCGCCAAGCGTAGGCGGCATGGACGATGAGGGTGCGGTCCAGTGCCACCCAGGTTGCTTGCGGATGCTGAGCCAGCAAGGGACGAAGTGTGTTCAATGCGCTTTCCCAACCTTTGGCACGTCCCCATAAATCCCATTGCGACTTTTGCACAGGCAGACCAAGGCGTTGTCGCCAGTCGCCGCCCAGCGACAAAGCGCTGGCCAGCAGCGCAGACACCAGCACCACCCCAACCGGCTCTCGCCAACGCCATGCGCTGGTGCGCGATGCCAACCCCCAGCCCAGCACCATACACGCCCCCAGCAGCGCTGGTGCAGGCCAATTGATTTGGGCCGTTCCTTGCATGGCTTGCACTGCCCCAATCAGCCACAAAGGCCAGCTGGCCTGCCATGCCCAGCGAGCAGGAGAAAGCAAAGGCAAGGTAGGCAAGGGCTGGCGAAACTTCCATCGCCACAGTGCAATACAAAGTATGAGCAAGAACACAGGGCCGGCCACCAAGGCCTGTGACACCACATACTCAGCGAAGCGAAGCGCCACGGTCGCCATGGAGAACCCAACAGAAGCGTTTGCACCCGAGAGCAAATCTGCCGTGTGTTTCAGGGTGGGCCAGTCGTGGGCTTGGTTCCAAGCCACATGGGGCAGCATGGCCAGTGTCGCCACTCCCAAGGCCAGCGCCATGCCCTTGGTGACAGCAGCTGAGCGATGGCTGAACCACCAAAGGCCCCAGCTTGCAAGTACGGCGGCCATGGTGTACTTGGACAAGACACCCAAGGCCAGCACCCATCCCAACAAAAGCCAGCGACCAAGCTGATGCGGCTGTGCCAAAGCTCGCCACATCAACCACAGTTGCAAAGCCCAGCACAGCATCAAAGGTCCATCAGTGGTGGCAACTTGACCCAGCACCCCACTGGCCAATGTGCTGGCCAACAATGCTGCCGCCCAGGCGCCCACTGCGTGGGAGGAGCCAAAGGCCGCTTGGTTGTCGCGCTGCATCTCCCAACCCAGTCGCCACAGCACCAAGGGCACCACTGCCCAACACAGCTGGACTAGCCAGCGCACACCCGTTGTGCTGTCGCCTGCCACCCAAACCGATAACTTGATCAAGACAGGTAACAAAGGTGGCTTGGAGTAATAGCCCCAAGCCAGATCACGACTCCATTCCCAATACTGGGCTTCATCGACAAACAGGCCTGCACCGCTGTGGGCGGCGGTGATCATGCGCATTAGCCAAAGTCCGAGCAACAGTAGCAACACAAAAGCCCAGACTGGCCAGCCTGTATCTGAGCGTTTGCTGTGGGCTTGTATCGCTTCAGTCATGGCCAAACGGGGTTCTTTCGATGTTCAAGGGGCTGGCGCAGAACCCACGGGGCGCTGAACCAAAGCAAAGCCGCGAACGCTTGCCACCACCGGCCATTGGGTCGGCCAAGTGGGTCGGTCGGTTCGTACCAAAGCCATTTCTCCTTCTTCGGGTGAGCGCCGGGGTGCAGGGCTTTGTCGGTACAAGGCAAAAGAGGGGAAATGTACCCCCCACTGCACTGCGCTTTGTCCTGCTGAGTGCAAGGCCAAGGCGTTGACCGGTTGCTGTAAAGCTTGGCTCCACCAAGGCAGCACGCCCAAGCCCAGCACAGCGCAGCTACCCATGGCCAACAAGCCAAAGCGTGGCAGTTGATGAGGTACAGGTAAAAAACGGCTCGACAACAGCCACAGCACTTGCACCAGAAGCACCGCTGCGCTGATGGATCGCACAAAGTGGGGCGTATCTGCGCTTTGTAATAAACCACGGTAAAGACTGTCACCAATCCATTCGGGGTGGTCACGTAAAAGGTCAGGAAGCGTTAGCAGCAGGACCATCCAAGCCGTCAATAAAACCGCACACGCCCACCACCAACGGTTGTTGGCATGCAGCCCAGCATAGGTCAGCAACAGCACCACACCAGGCGCCGCATACAACACATAGTGCGGCAACTTGGTGGCCGACAATGAAAAAAACACCACCACAAAGCCAGTCCATACCAAGGCAAAGCGCAAGAGCGGGGTATCCCACAGTTGTTTCCATCGAGGCACCAAACTGATGGCCAGCGGGGTCCAAGGCATCCAAAGCAAAGGCAAGACGAGTACAAAGTACAACCACCCCCCGCTATGACCTTCCATGGGCGCACTGAAGCGGTCTAAGTTGTGGCGCAGAAAAAAACCTTGGATAAAAGCATCGCCATGGCGCAGCCATGCATAGACATACCAAGGCGCGGCCACTGTGCCAAAGATAAGCCAAGACCAACCATCCCGCAAGGTTCGAAAAACCAAACCTGGCGAAGGCCCCAACCATTGCCAAAGCAACAGCACGCACGCTGGTATCAGCAAAGCCACCGGCCCCTTGGTGAGTACCCCCAAGGCCATCCATAAAGCCATTCGCCTGAGTGCTCGTCGGTCGTTGTTGCAGAGGTAGCGCCACAGATCCAAGGCGCTGAGCATCAGCCACAGACCCAGCAAAGCGTCCGCGGTGGCGGTTCGTGCCATGGCCCAAGGCCCCAAACTGCTGGCAAAGACCATGGCAGCCAGCATAGCGGCGCGGGGCCCCCAAGCTTGGTAGGCGCTCATTGCCAGCGCCAAACAAGCAAGCCAAGTGGCCAGTGCAGAGGGCAGTCGCAAGGCGAATTCACTTATGCCAAAAACCTTCACGCTAAGGGCTTGCAGCCAATACACACCTATGGGCTTGTCAAAGCGGTCAGCGCCATTGAGGGTGGTGTGGCCCCAGTCGCCACTGACCACCATTTCGCGGGTGGCTTCGGAAAAAGCCCCTTCATCTACATCAAACAACAGGCTTTGGCCTAGGCCCAGTAAGAAGTAGCCCAGCAACAGCAATGCGCCTAGCCCTAGCCACCAGCGCCGAATGGGCGCTTCAGACCCTGCCATGCCAGCCTTCGTTGTGTTGCGGGGTAGGCGCGTCCACCAAATGGTAGGCCTGCGCTTTGCCACCTTCGTAATAGGTGCGCATCAGTAACTCGGCCAGCACGCCAGTTGTGAGGAACTGCAAGCCACCCAATACACAGAAAAAGCCAACGAACATCAGGGGCCGCGTGCCAATGGATTCGCCCATGAATTTCAGCGCCATCAAATAAACCAATATGCCCATGCCAAGCGCTAACACCGCCAAGCCAATGCCGCCAAAAAAGTGGCCAGGACGTGTACCAAAGCGCAAAAAATAATGGATGGACAGCAAGTCCACGATCACCCGCAGGGTGCGGGATATGCCGTATTTGGATTGACCTTTGGTTCGAGCGTGGTGGCGTACTGGTAATTCGGCCATGCGGTCAGGTGAAGTGACAGTGGAGAGCCAAGCGGGGATAAAGCGGTGCATTTCGCCATAGAGGCGAATTTTGCGCAAAACCGGCGCCCTAAAGGCTTTCAAACTACAGCCCAAATCTTTGAAGTTCAGACCACTTACCTTGCGAATAAGGCGGTTGGCAAAGTAGGAGGGGATTTTGCGCAACAAAAAACCATCTTGACGGTTTTGCCGCCAGCCCGCCACGATATCTTTGTCTTCGCGCAGCAGGTGCTCGACCAGCATGGGAATGTCACGTGGGTCGTTTTGCAAGTCGCCGTCCATGGTGACGATGACGTCCCCTCTGGCGCAGTCGATGCCAGCTTGCATGGCGGCGGTTTGGCGAAAGTTACGCTGTAAACGTAAAGCACGGATGTGTGGTCCGACCTCGGCGGCGTGCTGGCTCAAGCGAAACCATGTGCCGTCGGTGCTGCCATCATCGATGATGACCAATTCCCAGGGCCAAGGGTAGTGGCTGAGCGCAGCTTGAACGGCGTCGATCAAATCGGCAGCGAGCTCGACTTCGTTGTACATGGGTACCACCACCGATAAGCGGTGTGCTGGTATTCGGCTGGGCATTGCTTCGGTGGCGTCGTGCGGGTGGGGCATGTTCGGGGAGGTCATTCAGCTATTGTCGCTATTTGCAGATGCGGGTTGTGGCCAGCGTAATACTGCCCAGGCAAGGAGAGCCGCACCCAAGGATACCGACAGACAAAAAACGTGGACCAGCAAGGCGGCTGCTGGTAATTGGGTGGCCACATGGGCGTCGGTGATGCCAGCCGCTAGCCAAACACCTGCTTCGTAAGTTCCCAGTCCTGCAGGGCCTTGCAATGGCAATAAACCAGCCCACTCGCCGCCTAATGCGCCTTGAAAAGCAGCTTTGACGGGTATGTCCAAAAGCGAAGACAGCAAGATGGCCACCACGCACAACTTGCAGACCCAGTTGCCAAGCGACAGCAGCCAAGCGCTGCGTGCGGCTCTGCGGTGCAGCATGCTGCGCAATACCCGTGCCCAAGCGCTTCGACGCTTGAGCAGCAAAAGCCAATACTTGGCGGGCAACATGACCAAGCCCAAAAGTACACCGCTACAAAGTACTGGCCATGCCCAGTGCAAATCTGGCCACAGCCACACCAGTAGCAAGCCCAAAACACCAGCATCTTGAATGCGCAGCCACATCAAACTTCGTAACGACTGAGTCACAGGGGCGGCAAAAACGTGTTTGACCAGCAAGGGGTAGCCCGCTTCGCCCGCTCTAAAGGGCAACAACAGCACCGCTGCGTTATGCAACAGCACCAAGCGCATGGCTGTTAGCAAATTCACTGGCCTGCGCCAATGCCACTCTTGTTGCAGACGATGGCCACGAAACACAAAACTCAGCAGCCACAGCAGCGTGCAAGCCAGCCACAACCAAGCAGGCAATTTCGCCGCGCTTTGCGTCATGCCCGAGGCGTCTACATGCCTGAGCAACCAAAACAGCAACAACCCGCCTAGGCTCCAGCCCAGCAACAGTTTTGACCACTTTTTAAGCGCAAACCGCGCAGTCATCCCTGCGACCTTTGGTGCTGCAAACCCAAGTAACGGCTCACAGCGCTCAGCAGTCCTATGAGTGCAACCAAGCCCATTGCCGCTTTGGCCGCAAAATCTGGGGGCGCGGTTAGCACCACATAGATCGCCAAGCCTGCCTCCAAAATAAGCAACAGCCAACTGCCAGAACGTGCAGACAAATAAGGCGTCCAGGACCACCACCATTCCCAGCGCTGAGCCAACCAAGCGATCCATATGCCTAGCCCTAGGCCTGCGATCACATCCGCTGGCCAATGGGCTCCCACCACCACCCTTGAGAAGGCCACCACCAAGCCACCTAAAATCAAAGGGATCAGTAATGCCTTGCGGCGCAAAAGTGAGGGATACATGAGCACGATCAGGCAGACCAAGGTTGACGCTGCCAAGGCATGTCCGGAGGGCATGGCGTTGGCAGACGCAGGCGGGTTGCCCATGGGGCTGAGCAGTGTGATATCCAACACTGCCAAAGGCCTAGGCACCGACAACCACATCTTCAAAGCGGGTGAGACCACAGAACCAATCAAGAAACCTTTGACGGCCAAAGCCGCACCTTGGCGAGTAGATCTGCCCGCCGCCAGCAACAACAGCAGTACAACTGCAGCGTCACCCCCTTGGGTCAGGAAAATCCAAAGCCATGCAGGTCCCAAGTCGGCTGAGTGCACGGCCAGCATGGCCTCGCGGTTCCAATCCGAGCGCCACAGTGCCCAAGCCAAAATCAGCAAAAGTGTGGCCATGGCCAGTGCGATCGACTGGCTTCTTGCCGACACCCGCGGAATTGAGCTAAAAAGCTGGCGCATGACGGATCTGAGTCTCAACAAGCAATGAATTCCAACGATTGAATGACATGAGCAAAAAAGTATTGGTAACAGGTGTGGCGGGTTTCATAGGCTCACACTTGGTGAAAAGCTTGCATGCCTTGGGCTTTGAAGTGGCCGGTTGCGACAAAGTTGACCCCGCCACGGGCATCGGTGGGGCCGCTGATGCGGCAGACCCGTTTTTGGCACGCTTGCGCAAAGAGCGGTTGGCAGCCTGTGTTACCCAGTGCGGGGTAAAGTATTTTCAAATCGATATAGGGCAAACCGATGCCTTTGCTTCAGTGGTGGGACAGTGGCAACCCGACACGGTGGTGCACTTGGCAGCGCAAGCAG
>Ga0114968_10004420_pt1 | contig 10500 bp, 9 predicted proteins | sample M_130807_EF_Meta_FD_87020 | JGI IMG/M metagenome (GOLD analysis project Ga0114968, IMG submission 87020) | Freshwater microbial communities from Lake Montjoie, Canada to study carbon cycling - M_130807_EF_MetaG | ecosystem: Environmental > Aquatic > Freshwater > Lake | place: Lake Montjoie... | reverse complement strand
AGGTCTTATTAATTTTTTTTCTTTTTCCAGTTTATAAAACAAATGATGATAATCACTCCAAATTTTAATTCTATTTTTAATTATAGATTTGGCTTTTAAAAGCTGAGCATACAAAAAAGCAGCATTTATTTCACTTAATCCATAAGATGATCCAATATCTGTCCAGGTATATTTTTTTACAATATTATTACTAAAATCATCTCTGTTAGTTCCTTTGTCCCTTATAGTTTTTGCTCTTCTTATAAATTTTTTATTATTAATTAATAAAGCACCACCTTCTCCGCAGTGAATATTTTTAGAGTCGTGAAATGATAAAGTTGCAAGATCCCCAATAGATCCCAATGGTCTTCCTTTATAACTTGATAAAATAGCCTGTGCGGCGTCTTCAATGACATATAGTTTATTTTTTTTGGCAATTTTTAATATTGGATCCATATCACAACTAACACCAGCATAATGCACAGCAACTATCGCTCTTGTTTTTTTTGTAATTGCTCGTTCAATTTTATTTGGGTCAATATTTAAAGTTTTAGGGTCAATATCAACAAATACGGGAACTCCTCCTCTTAAAACAAAAGCATTTGCAGTTGAGACAAACGTATAGGAGGGCATAATCACTTCATCCTCTTTTTTAATATTAAGTAAGATGGCACACATTTCTAAAGCTGCCGTACAAGAATGAACTAATAAAGCTTCTTTGCATTTGATATTATCTCTTAACCATTGCTCACACTGTTTTGTAAATATGCCGTTAGATGAAAAATGATTATATTTTTTTAAGACTTCAATATTTTTTAAACCTACTATGGAAGGAGAATTAAATGATATTTTTTTCATTTTTTTAAAAAAATTTTCGTATCTGCAATTTATCTATATTTTTAAAGGATAATAAGTGACTATAAAATCGTAAATAATAATTAATTTTTTTAGAAAAAGTAAAATTCTTAAGTAACTTTTTATAACTATTATAGTCCCTAATAAAATTACCTTGATCAAGTCGTTTAAGAATAATCGAAATTATATTTTGGTTTTGGTGATAAAAACCATCAAGAGCTATAACATGATCATTTTTTGATAATTTCTTTGTAAAATTAATAATTGACTGATCATTTAAGTGATGAAAAACACCCACTAAAATAAAAAGTTTCTTTTTCTTGTTTGATACTTTGATATTATCAATAGATTTGCAATAAAAATTAATATTTTTACTATTTTTAAATTTTTTTTTTGCTGAATTTATATTGATTGCATCAATGTTATATCCGAAATATTTTGTATTATCTAAATTAATACTTCGAGCTAATAAGCCATCCGAACATCCTATATCATGAATTTCTGCGTATCTATTATTATCAAGATAATTACTAAGCTGTTCTGCAAAACTTTTCTTACCGATCATAAGCAAAATCAAATTTTGGATCGGTCGATAAAAAAAACTATAAATCATGTCTTATGCCTAAAGCTAAGTATTAACACTTTATACATTTTTATAATTTTTACCAAATGCATGTATTTATTTTACAAATCACAAACTTTAACGCCTTGTCGCTTTTCTAATATTTGAATAAACTCAGCGCACTGATAAACATTTTCATAACTACCTAAATCAAACCAGGTAGTTCCTCTGCCAATATTAATATAATTTAAATGATTGTTGTTTAATAAAGCATTGTTTACAGATGTAATTTCCAGCTCATTTCGGTGCGAGGATTTTACTTGATTTATAACTTTTAAAACATTTTTATTATAGATGTATAATCCTGTTACTGCAAAATTGCTTTTTGGATTACTTGGTTTTTCAACAATTTTAATTAATTTCTTTTGCTTAAAATAAGCCACCCCATAATCTTTTGGATTAATTACCTGAGATACAAATATATAAGATTTGTTAGTTTTTTTAATTAAATAACTATTGATTAGTTGAGGAAATAATCGTCCATAAAAAAAGTTATCGCCTAAAATGAAAACTATCTTATCAGACTGCATTATAAAATCTTGGCTTATTATTAAACCTTCAGCGATGCCCCCGCCTGTATTTTGTTGGATTTGATAATAAATTTTAATTTTATATTTTTTTATAATTTCTTTTAGAATCTGGTTAAACAAAGGTTCATCACCCGCATTACAAATAATTAAAACCTCTTTAACTCCAGCATAAATTAAAGTTGATAAAGAATAATAAATCATAGGTTTATTATAAATAGGAAGCAAATGCTTATTGATAATTTTAGTTAATGGTGCAAGCCGAGTACCCTTGCCTCCAGCCATGATAATACCTTTAACGTTCATTTAATTTATACCTTTTCGAAGTAAATGCTTATTTATGTTTTTAAAAATTTTAAGATTATTAGTATCCCCGTACCAATCAATCATCTTCTCTAATTCTTCATCAAAATTATAAATAGGTCTCCAACCTAATGCTCTTAGTTTATTTGCGTTGATAGAATACTGCCGGTCGTGTCCTAATCTATCTTCAACCAGCTTAATGTTAGCTTTAATTTTTTTATTTTTTAAAATTGTAATAATTTTTTTGGCAATTTCTATATTTTGTAATTTATAGCCAGATGAAATATTATAAGTTTGACCAATACGACCTTGTTTAGCTAAAAAAATTAGAGCCCGAACATGATCTTTGACACTAATCCAAGTTCGAATATTTTTCCCCTTACCATACACCTCAATATACTTTTGCTTCATTGCAAGTATTATTGATCGAGGTATAAATTTTTCAATAAATTGATAAGTTCCATAATTATTAACGCAATTAGTAATAATACAAGGAAAATTAAAATTCTTGTACCAAGTCTTAACCATTAATACCGCTGCTGCTTTTGAGGCTGCATAAGGATTGTTCGGATCTAACGGTTGATGTTCATTAAACGCTTTTTTGGATCTAAAACTTACATCGCCATAAATTTCATCTGTGCCAATATGAATAAATTTAAAATTCTTTTTTAAAATTTTTTGCTTTAGAGCTAATTGTAAGATGGATAACAAATGTAAAGTCGCCTTTGTATTATTATCATAGTGACTTAGAGGCTTGGTTAATGAAACATCCACATGCGTCTCAGCTGCTAAATGAAATACTAGATCAGGTTTAAAAGTAAATATTATGTTTTTAATTTTATCAAAATTAAGTATGTCACTTTTTATATTTTTTACATTCTTAAATTTATTTATTATTAAATATGAATTGGAAGAGTTAGAAATTTTATCAATATTTAAAATTTGATTATTTTTATCTTCTAGCAATGCCAGAATTAAATTAGTTCCAATAAAACCATTTCCTCCTGTAATAACTATTTTTTTCAATTTAATTTGTTTTTTTTAGTTAATCTATTTATTAAGTAAATTTTTTATAAAAATTTTATGTTGAATAATGTGTATAATTAATAAATATGATCAAATCAAAATAAATGAAAATAAAAAATTGGAATTTAATTTTAATAAGCTTTTTTTGTTTGTTATCAACAACATTAATTCTCTATTGGGTATTTAAGTTTTCTGCTTATGGGATCGATTTTACAGATGAAGGTTATTACTTACATTGGATTTCTAATCCATTTTTATACAAAAGTTCCCTATCTCAATTTGGATATATATATCATCCATTATATAATTTGGTTGATGGTAATATTGCCTGGCTAAGAAGGATTAATTTTTTCATTACTTTTGTTCTTGCTTGTACTTTAGTATACTTAGTCATCAACAATCTTATTAAGTTTGATAAAATAAACAAAATTATTTTATGTGTTTTAAGTAGTGGGATTGCAATTAGCTCTTTCACTAACTTTGCTATTCAAACACCAAGTTATAATCATTTAACTTTTCAGGCTCTACTTGTTACAAGCATCGGCATTGCATTAATTGATGTAAATAAATTTAATAAAAATATAGCAAGCTATGTAATCATCGGCATTGGTGGATGGCTGACCTTTATGGCTAAGCCAAGTTCAGCTTTGGGACTTGCTGCTCTTGTTTTGATGTACATAATTTTATCCAAACAATTTCAATTACGGTTTCTATTAATCGCAGCAGTAACAGCTTTTATATTATTTATAATCAGCGCGTATATTATAGATGGTTCAATAACCGCGTACGTTGAAAAATATTTTTTAACAATTGAATTACTGAAATTGTTGCAAACAGGACATGGCATAAATAAAATTTTTCGAATAGATGAATTAAATTTATCTAATAAAATTACTCTATCAATTTTTATTATATTTTTAATATCAGTTTATTTTATTTGGCTAGGATCGAAAAATAACAAAATAAATAACTTTATTTATATTATTTCTTGTTTTTTAATATTGGCTATTATTACAACTCTTTCTATTACTGACATTAATTGGAATCTAAATTTTGGAGGATATCAACCGTATCTAGTATTTGGGATTGGTTATGCTTGCCTCTTTGCAATCATTATATTGATGTTAAATAATATAATTAAAATTCATGATGTTCACTTAGGACTTTTCTTGGTGTTTTTAATATTGCCTTATATATTTGCCTTAGGTACTGATAATAACTATTGGAGGCAAAGCGGAGTTGTTTCTTTATTTTGGTTAATATCAGGTTTCGTTTTAATTATTCCTTTGTGTGTCCAGCAAAAACTATATCAACCTATAATTTTTTTAGTACTTCTATCCCAATTAATAACCTCCATTCATATTAAGGAACGAATAGAAAAACCTTACCGATACAACCAGCCCTTACGATTGGATGATGCAAGAATCTTTGTAAATAATAACCATCAATTAATTCTTTCTAAAGAATTTGCAAAACACATTAATGATGCACGAAAAATTGCAGCGCAATCTGGTTTTACCAAGGGAGATGCTATAATTGATCTATCCGGACAGTCCCCTGGATTATTGTATCTACTTGGTGCAAAAAGTATTGGCACTGCTTGGAATATTGGCGGATACAAGGGAAGCTTAGATATGGCTAAAGCAACATTTAATCTGGTTGATTGTACAGATATCGCTAATGCTTGGGTACTTTATGAAAGTAAAGGTCCAAGAAGTATTTCAACTGATCTATTAACTAGTCTAGGAATGAATTTTCCAATACAATATCAAAAAGTTGGTTCATGGAAAACTGCGTCAGGAGCTGGAGGTTATAAAGAAATTAGAATTCAAGAATTGTATAAGCCTTTTAATCCAAATATTACAAAAACTTCATGTGAGACTATAAAGAAAAAAAAACTTTAAGATAATATAGTATATAAATGAAAAAAATAAAATCAAAAAAAAATTTTAAACACAAATTAAAATGTTAGTAATTTATATTTATTATTTTCTATTTTAAAAGATAAATGAAAAAAAAAATAGCAATCATTGGACTTGGTTATGTTGGGCTTCCCTTAGCAGTAGCTTTTTCAAAAAAAATTGAAGTAATTGGTTTTGATATTAATCAAGATCGTATTCAAGAATTAAAAAATGGTCACGATCATACATTAGAAATTGAAGATCATTTACTTTCATTAGCATCAAATAATTTAAGTTATTCATTTAATATCCAAGATATTAAAGATTGTAATATTTACATTATCACAGCACCGACACCAGTTGATAAGGCTAATAGACCAAATCTAATGCCTTTAATTCATTCATCTAAAACAGTTGGGTCAGTGTTAAAGAGAGGCGATATTGTGATTTATGAGTCAACAGTATACCCTGGGGCTACAGAAGATGTGTGCGTCCCAGAGCTTGAAAAATCATCAGGCTTAAAATTTAACAAAGATTTTTTTTGTGGTTATAGCCCCGAAAGAGTAAATCCAGGGGATAAAGTAAATACATTAGAAAAAATAAAAAAAATTACTAGCGGATCTACACCTGAGATCGCGAAGGAAGTAGATAGTCTTTATAAAAACATTATTACTGCTGGTACTTTTCCTGCAGCAAGTATTAAAGTGGCCGAGGCTGCAAAAGTCATAGAAAACACTCAAAGAGATTTAAATATTGCATTAGTTAACGAATTATCAGTAATTTTTCAAAGATTAAATTTGGACACTTTAGATGTATTGGAAGCTGCTGGCAGTAAATGGAATTTTCTTCCTTTTAGACCAGGGCTAGTAGGAGGACATTGTATTGGAGTTGATCCTTATTATCTCACCCATGCAGCAGAACAGGTTAAATATAATCCCCAATTAATTTTGGCAGGCAGAAGAATAAATGACAATATGGCAATTTACATGGTGAAAAAAATTTTACAAAAAATGATTGTTAATGGAATTCAAATTAAGAATAGCACTATTGGTGTTATGGGAATAACTTTTAAAGAAAATTGTCCAGATGTTCGTAATACTAAAATAGCTGATGTTGTCTATGAACTTAAAAATTGGGGTGCGAATGTGGTTGTGGTTGATCCGTGGGCAAATAAATTAGAACTCCAACAAATTTATGAAATTTCATTGGGAGAAATTAGTGCAAATAAAAAAGTTGATTCTTTAATTGTTGCAGTAGGTCATAATGAATTTAGATCTAAATCTCCAGAGGAGCTTCGGAGTTTTTGCAAAGGATCTAATCCCGTGTTAGCAGATGTAAAATCTATTTATAAAAGGGAAGATTTAATTAGTCAGGGGTTTAGTGTGTTTCGACTTTGATAAAAACTTTAATTTAGTCTTCCACAATAAATTTAGAAATGAAGAAAAATATAGCAGTTGTTGGTTGTGGCCATTGGGGTAAAAATCTTGTTAGAAATTTTTCTGCATTGGGTGCACTATGTTCAATCTGTGATCCTAATAGTGAAATAGCTGATCAATATACCAGTCAATATAATGTTAAAAAGTATTCATTTACTGAAATTATAAATGATCCAAATATTAAAGGGGTAGTACTTGCTGTACCTGCACATTTGCATGCCTCAATGGCAATTGAAGCCATGAATAAAAATAAAAATGTATTTGTTGAAAAGCCACTAGCTATGAATGAGATAGAGGCAGAAGCAATGATTGCAACTGCTAAGAAAAATAAAGTTCGGCTGATGGTAGGGCATCTTTTACAATATCATCCCATTTTTAAAATGATAAGAGAATATGTTGGAGCAGGTAAAATTGGTAAAATTAATTATATTTACTCAAATCGTTTGAGTTTTGGAAAAGTAAGAACCCAAGAAGATGTGATTTGGAGTTTTGCTCCCCATGATATATCTATGATCTTATCGTTAACTGGCCAAGAACCAGAATATGTAAGCACCAACTCAACATCTATTCTTCAAAAAAATATTGCAGATACAGCAACAATTCACCTCCAGTTTAAATCAGGTTTAAAATCTCACATATCATTATCTTGGTTACATCCATATAAAGAACACAAACTTGTAGTTGTTGGGCAGTCAGCAATGCTGGTATTTGATGATACTAAATCTTGGCATGAAAAACTTGCCCTATATCCTTTTAAAGTAGTCTCTTTCAAAAATTTAATAAACTTACAAAACTCCAATGTTCAATATGTAAATGTTATGGAGGAAGAACCTTTAAAAAATGAGTGCCAACATTTTATAGATGTAGTAGAAAAAGATATACAACCACTAACAGACGGAGCTGAGGGTTTGAGAGTTCTTAAAGTGTTATCTGCTGCTTCTCGCTCGCAAATTAAAAATGAAAGAGTAAAGTTATAAATATTATGTATAAAAAAAAAGATTATAAGGATGTATTTATTCATGAAACTTCATTTGTAGATGATAATGTAACAATTGGACAAGGTACCAAGATTTGGCATTTCAGTCATATTTTGCAGGATTGTAATATTGGTAAGGACTGCTCTTTCGGACAAAATGTTGTGGTAGGTCCAAGAGTTACAATAGGTAATAAAGTAAAAATTCAAAATAATGTAAGTGTATATGAAGGAGTAACTTTAGAAGACGGTGTTTTTTGTGGTCCTTCTTGTGTGTTTACTAATGTTCATAATCCAAGAGCAGAAATTGTTCGTAAAAATGAATATAAAAAAACATTAATAAAACGAGGCGTAACACTTGGTGCAAATTGCACAATTATTTGCGGCGTTACCATTGGTTCATTTGCTTTCATTGGGGCTGGCGCAGTGATTAGCAAAGATGTCCCGTCATACGCTTTGATGGTAGGAGTGCCTGCAAAACAAATTGGTTGGATGAGTGAGTATGGTGAAAAATTAGATTTGCCGCTTTATGGAAATGCTAAAACTATATGCAAACACACTAAGCAACAATATCTATTAAAAGGAAATGAAGTTACTAAAATACATTAAATATGAAAATTGATTTTGCAAATTTACAATTACAATATCAAACGTACAAAGATAAAATTGATAGTAATATTCAAGCAATTTTAAATAAATCTAATTATATTTTAGGGGAAGAAGTTCAAATTCTTGAACAAGAATTACAAAATTTTACAGGGGCAAAATACGCCATAGCATGTTCTTCTGGAACTGATGCATTATTGCTTGCTATGATGGCAATGGACATTCAGCCTAATGATGAAATTATTACCACACCTTTTACCTGGATTTCTACTGCAGAAATGATGGCTTTAATAAAAGCAAGACCTGTATTTGTAGATATTGAACCTGATACTTATAATATGGATGCTAATTTAATTGAGGCAGCTATCACCAAAAAAACAAAAGCTATTATGCCTGTAAGTCTTTACGGTCAACCTGCAGATATGGATGCTATTCAAACTATTGCTGATAAATATAATTTAAAAGTGATCATAGATGGCGCGCAAAGTTTTGGTTCTATCTATAATAATAAAACGGATAGTAATTTAGGAGATATCTCAACTACAAGTTTTTTCCCCTCAAAGCCTCTTGGTTGTTATGGCGATGGTGGGGCAGTGTTTACCAATAATGAAGAATATGCAAATAAAATTAAACTTCTTAGAGTACACGGTCAAAACAAAAGATATCACCATAAATATATTGGTATCGGAGGGCGTTTAGATACTATGCAAGCTTCAATATTATTAGCAAAGTTGCCATATTTTAAAAAAGAATTAAAAGATCGTCAAAAAGTAGCAGATCATTATACGAATGGTTTGTCTAAAATTTTACAAACTCCAGTTATAAAACTAAATAGATCAAGTGCCTGGGCACAGTACACATTAAGAGTGAAAAACAGAGATATTTTTCAACTAAAGTTAAAAGAAAGTGATATTCCAACATCAGTTTTTTATCCCATCCCCTTACATCTTCAGGAGTGCTTTCAATATTTAAATTATAAACAAAATGACTTTCCAATTTCCGAAAAAGCTTCGAATGAGGTGATCAGTGTGCCCATGAACTCTTTTTTAACCAGTGAGCAAATTAATTACATTGTTTCTCATATTAAAAAAATTTATAATTAAAAAAATAGTTTCAAATGATAAAGAAAACATTACGTCACTTTCAAAATATTGAAATATTATTTAACTTTAAAATTCTTATAATAAGATCTTTATTATCTTAAATTCTTATGGTGGTTGCCTCTCTTGTTATTTTCATACTTTATAGCACGAGAGAATATGGAAAATATATGGCAGTCTTATTGAAGTTAGATTATGAATAAAAAAAAGATTTTAAATATGGATAATGCAATTGAAAATTACTTTATCGAAAAAAAAATAATTATATCTAAGTTAGATTTTAAGAAAATTGAAGATTTAGTTGATGAGCTCGTTAAATTAAGATCTAAAAAAGGCAGATTGATATTTTTAGGTATAGGTGGTTCAGCTGGTAATTGTAGTCATGCAGTGAATGATTTTAGAAAACTTTGTGGCATAGAAAGTTATTGTCCAACGGATAACGTTTCAGAAATAACTGCAAGAACAAATGATGATGGTTTTGAGACAATTTTTTCAAAATGGCTCAAGATAAGCAACTTAAATAAGAATGATGCTTTGTTTATTATGTCAGTTGGGGGAGGTGACAAAAAAAAAAATGTAAGTGTCAATTTAATTAATGCAATTAAATATGCAAAAAAAGTTAGATCAAAAGTATTCTCAATTGTTGGAAAAAAAGAGGGTTTTGCATATTTACACTCAAATATTAGTATATTAGTGGATGTAGAAAACAAAAAGCATTTGACGCCCCATGCTGAGAGTTTTCAAACAGCAATTTGGCATTCTCTTGTAAGCCATCCAAAACTGCAGATTCACAAAACGAAATGGTAGATTAATAATTAATTTCAAAAAACTTTGATCAGTTTTTAGTGCTTAATTATTTATAATAAAAGTTTTCAAATTATATTGAATGAATTGAAATTTAAATTTAAATTGTAGAGTGGCTCTTAAGATATTCTTTAAAATCATTAAAGCCTTCTATTTTGCCAATTTCATAAAATCTTTTCTTTACAATTATTATGTCTATTAATTTATTCATAATTAATTTTATTAAAATAATTTTAAAATCAAATTTTTTTTTTAATGTCATAATTTTATTTAAATAATCTTTTTTTAAATAAAAAAAACTATAATTAATATATATTTTCTTATAATTTTTTTTTTTATAATATTTAAAAATTAAATTTTTTTTAATT
>Ga0114968_10004419_pt1 | contig 10501 bp, 31 predicted proteins | sample M_130807_EF_Meta_FD_87020 | JGI IMG/M metagenome (GOLD analysis project Ga0114968, IMG submission 87020) | Freshwater microbial communities from Lake Montjoie, Canada to study carbon cycling - M_130807_EF_MetaG | ecosystem: Environmental > Aquatic > Freshwater > Lake | place: Lake Montjoie... | reverse complement strand
GAATTGCGTCGGGACAAAAGCACTGATTATCAAGTGGGTTGGGAAGATGGTATGTTTGATGCCGGTGAAACGATTAAGAACATTTTCGGAGTTGAAGAATGAAATTACCGCATCTAAGATGGCATGCTGATCCTACATGCTCGCTGGGTGTTAGTGGCCAAGCAAAGTTGGTTGAGGAATACAATGATTTGGACCGCAGATTTACTAATCAACGTATGCAAACACTGATACGTGAATTAGATCAATTAGCAGTTAGATGTAACTATTTCGTAAGTGAAGAAACTTTGATTGATTCGTATAGAAAACATTTCGGAGTTGAAGAATGAAATGGCCTACCGCAAGACTCTCGTGCCCAAACTGTTTTGGTCGCTTCTCTCGCATACGAATACTGGGCATATGGTATTCAAAACATAGGTGTTAACATGTGGGCTCGTGAACAAAGTTATGTGTATCTCAAACAGTACATACAGTGCCGCAACAACACGCCCTGGCCCATGGCTGTACCGCAAGCACATGATCGGGCTAGATGGTCCCTACAACATCTAGACGGTCTAGCCAGCAGTTGGGACCTACGCCGTAATGACTGCACCTACTACTATCCACAGAGGACAAACAATGAACCAACGGATCCAAGAGTTAGCTGATCAAGCCAAGGCCAAAGTTCCTGCTGGACTAGTGGTCAGTGAATGGATTGACGCATATAATCGACTGTTTGCTGAGTTGATTATTCAAGAATGTGTGACCACAATGCGTGAGCATGGCAACACATACGCATATCCCACAGCAGGAGAATATCAAGCGGGAGAATTTGCCCAAGTAATTCAAAAACATTTTGGAGTTAACCAATGTTAATCAAAGACCTTATAGCCCAACTGCAACAGCTACACGACGAGAAATGCAGCACTTTGATGTCATGGGCGAGCCAAGTATTGAAATTGACCTATTCAAATGCATCAACGAAACTGAACGACTCTATCAATATGCGGGCATACACACTGGCGATATAGTCTTTGACCGTAGCCAGGATGGAGTGTATAATATTATTACCACATTCGCTGAAGTATATGACAAGGAACCCAAATGAAAACTAGTATTGTAATAAACAAAGATGATCTTGACATTATACAAAAGATCATAGAAGAAAACAAAATAGTGGGAGCCTTTACCCTGCACTATGAAAACGGTTCGGGTATTGGCTACTGCCTAGATCTAGAGTTTGATGACGAATTACACGGGCGATTGGCCAAAATTTCAATAACCGTAACTGGTGTGGAGAACTGGTAATGAATAAACACATTGAAGATTTACTCTATCAATCAGGAATAACAGCAGATGGCTGTTGGGATGAGTTGGGCACGTACGAACAAGAAGCCATTGAACGACTTGTTAATATAACTGTCAAGGAATGTGCCAACCTTGCTGACGAAGCGGAACCATTCCTTGCTTCGGATTTGATTAAACGTCATTTTGGCATTGACTAATGGCAACTAAACATATACTACCACCCTCGGAAGAGTTCTTTGCCGATGATTTTCCCGAAGAAATGTCTCGAGATGAAATGATAAAGATGTTGAAGGATCTTGAAACTAACCCACCTGAGAAAGTAGCAGTAATGAATAACAACGTAGATTTGCATTTAGATGCTGCAGAAGTTAAACCCTTTGGTCAACGTTCGTGGATAGATCAATATGGTCCCAAGCCACCGGGCTTGTTTGTTCGCAGTTTAGATGTTATAATTGCTCTACTAGCATTGTATGTAGTTTGGCTAATTATTCGTGTGTGGTTCTGGATCTTTGTAAACTAAATCCTGGGCTAAGGCGTTATATTATAACACCTTCTAGGAGTTTATATGACACGCTCAATTCTAAACCAAGTTAGAGAAATGTTAGACAGACATTTGAACATAGTCGAAATTGCCAGCAAATTGAATTTAGATTTGGAAACAGTTAGAACAGCCGCAGACATTATTAAAGAAGTTATTACGTGAATGTTACCGCCATTGATAATACAGCAGCCATGATTGCCACGGCGCAGGCCATTAGGAATCTAAACTCTCTAATTTTTAGACATGCTGTTGAACGTAAGATAATTGAAGAGCACGATCGTATTCAGGGAGAACGTCTAAGTCGTAGGCAAACAGAATTATTGTTAGACCAAGCATACTATGAACGTGCTTGGACCAAAGCTGTAACAATCAAAGGCACTAACGTGGATTTATACATATGATTATATTCTTAGACATGGATGATGTGGTAGCGGATTGGATGACTGCGGCCCGCGACATTGTTAAACGAAATTGGAACTATGGAGAACAGATCCCAGACAGTGATTGGAACAAGCTCCGAGCCAAGACTCGCTTCTATCGTGACCTACCCGTCAAAGATGGCGCATTTGACCTAGTTAATTTTTGTCGTGATGCTGTGGCAGAAGGTCTAGCAGATGATCTACGGTTCCTAACAGCCTTACCACACAACGACGATATGCCATATGCAGCCTATGATAAAGTATTGTGGGCCACAGAACGTTTTGAACGTATACCTGTACTGTTCGGACCATACAGTTACGACAAATATAAGCATTGCCAACCTGGTGATATTCTAATTGATGATCGCACTAGCAACTGTGTAGAATGGGAAAACGCTGGCGGACACGCACACATCTATCGTACTTGGGAGGCATGTGAGCCTTGGTTAAAGGAACGGCTAGGTGTCCTTTGAAAGCAATCATATTAACTACGGACAAGTGGGAACAAATCCTAGCGGAACTGCACAAGGAACATCCCCCTAGTTACTTTCTTCGTTGGAAGATGAAAGAGAAACTGGGTTTCACTGTACGTGAACACAAGGCCTGGATAGAAAATAAAAAACGCAACGACGATTGGCTCACTAGTCCTGGCGGCAGTCTAGATCATCTTGTTAGTTTTAAAGGCCACACTGAACTACAGATACATCTTGACTTTTACAGTGAACCTAAGCGTAGTTTCTTTCTGTTAAAGTTCAGTGAGATCATTACTAAAGAAGAAGACAATGAGTTTCTCAAGTAGTCTACAAGATCAAATCATTACAGACATAGCCCGTCAGATGCAAGAAGATATAGATCACGATATCTTCCGCAGTCTTGGAATCAATCTTGACTTCCAACTTATCTACGATACTGGCACAGTCTACAGCAAACGCTATTACACTGTAAAGCCACAATGGGTTCCTGACCGTAACGGATTTTACAATCAAGAGTGGCAGGATATGATGGCTTGGTGTGTTGAAGTCTTTGGCCCAAGTACATCTAGGATCTGGGGGGAGAATCCAATACCAGAACCTATGGAACGTTGGTATGCTAACAATGCCAAGTTCTGGTTTAGAGATCAAAAGGACCGTGACTGGTTTACACTAAGGTGGAGTTCATGAGTTACACAATAACTTTACAACACAAGGGTGAAGAACCAAAACACTGGGCCAGAAAACATTGCAAGAGTTATGTTTCTTGCACCATGCATGGAACTTTTGGTGAAGCTTTTGGTGATGACGCTGGTCTTTTTATGGACTATCATTTTAATGATGACAAAGATGCTTTTTGGTTTGTACTGAGGTGGATGTGATGAGTGCAATGATAACTAGTGGACGACATATGGGCAAGAGTAGTCTTTTAAAACTATGGAAAGAGCATGACAACATGAAACCTGTTAAAATCATTTGGCACAGACTTCCTGGACGCAAACTCAAAGCCACTTGGGAAGTACAGCCCAGAGGTAGAGAACACGGACTTAACGAAGATGACATGCTGCCAATACAACAATGGGTTGAAGCCAATTTGAAAGGCAGCAAGAGAATAAGTTTTGATACTTGGTTGTTTAAAAACGACAAACACATTACCATGTTCTTATTGATGTGGGGTTAACTCAAAATCGTAGACTTTTTAACACATATCTAGTAAAATATCACTATGTCAAATAAAGTAACAATGAAAACCTGTGAAGTGGGAATGTTTAAACTTCCCGGAGTTGTCTTTGACAAAGGCGACCTAACTGAAGCCCAGGCAACTGAAATTAAAGCATGGATTGAAGATAATAAATGCGGTTACTTTATGAACAATGAGCTATGGTCGTTTAAGACTGCGGCACAACGAGATTGGTTTATCTTGCGTTGGTGCGATTTGGACTCATCAAAACAAGAATGATTAGAGTTTCAGTCCAATGCGACGATGCCCATGAAGGCATGGAATTGGTTAGAGAACTTAGAAGTGCAGGTCTAATACAAGGTCAAGATTTTGACTTTGAATATTGTCCTTATAATTACGATAATTTTACAGGCAAAAATGTCTATAGACACATGGTGTTTTCCTTCCATACAGAAAAATACGGCACCTTCTATGCATTAAAATGGAGTTAGTAATGAACTACAAGTATCTTGATAAAATGATTGGAAAACCTGTAGAATACACGGATTGGCATAAGATTTTCCAACAAAAATTTGAAGCATATATAGAAGACAGCGAAAAGTACAAACAGTATGTAAGACGTATGCCCTACAACAAATGGGATGGCCAAGTGCCGTTTAATACAGACACAGAAGTCGTTCCAATGAAGGCCATACACCTGACCCATGACAATCTTGAACGTCTGGTAAGACAACAAGAGCTCATTGAACGTTTAGAAAATGATGCTGCCTACGGTAAGAATCTCCTTACTAAGACACATGCAGATGCACGTATTCGTGAGAATAATCCTGCCGTGGCCAAGGCCTATGAGAAATACCTAATGTTACTAGAACTAGCAAGGAAATAATATGATCAAAGGACTACAAGGTACGATTGGTGTTACAGTGAACGGGGGCATGAACAGCTTGCCATATATTGCGCCCAATAACAATAACCCTGTCCAGGGTATGATACGTATTAACAACACAGACTTAGAAGTATTCAATGGCACAGGCTGGCAATCACTACCCAGCAGTTATGCCACTGTGAGTTTAGATCAAGATATACTAGACGTAATACAGTGGGCACGTACACAGCGACAGTTAGAACAAAATAGAGCCACACTGATTAAAAACAATCCTGCACTTGAAAAGGCCTATGAAGCAATACAACGTGCAGAAGATAACTTTGATCTATTAACTAAGTTTGTAGAACATGACAATATTAACCTATAATGATCCCATGGTTTGGGACGTCAAACGGGGTTATAAGGTTGCACCAAAGATCATTGATCGATACAAAATGATAGATGATAAAGTATTTGAAATACACAGGGTAATCGTGCATAGATTTACCATGGGCGATGTAGAAGATCCAGATCTATATGCAGCCCAACCATTAATGGAATGGCAGGACAGTGAAATGGGCCAATGGATCATGGCTCGCAGTGTAGAATCACCCGTTTGGCATAAACAACCCGATCCAATGAATTGGGGCTGGAACATGATCATTGAAGCATACCTAAAAGGCCCAGACCATACATTTTGGCAACTCAAGTGGGGCAATGAAGTTGACAGAAATAAGATTAGATAGTATACTATACGCATCATCAACAATTTGAGTGCGTATGATTAATTTAAAATTTGCCATCGAGTACCCTTTTACTAGGATATCGTTCAATCATATTTTTTGTCGTTCTTGGAATACATTTCTCAAACATAAACACTTTGAACTTGAAGTATATCAAGACTGTGACAATCTATTGCATTTCCACTTTAATTGGACAACTAGATGCGACCATGCAGGTGTTAAACTTGAATTGGGATTATTTGGCTACGAACTGATATTTAATCTATATGATAGTAGACATTGGAACTGTAAAACCAACACCTGGGAAGTCTATGACTAAGAAAATATACTATGAAAAAGTAGGGCGTAGGTATGTGCCTGTGAGTGAGTACGACAGTGATTACCTAGATAGTTTTGGTAAAGGCACTCATATTGTCATGTGCTATCCGGGTGGGCAAAGTCGTAGATACAATATTGACCCCAACTATGCTGCAATGATCGCCGCTGGCCGTGTAGCAGAAGATGCTATCTGTCGAGCCATATCCAAAGCTAGCGAAATGCGTCCACAGCGTACTCCTATAACAGAAGGACAGAAGAAGGCCTGGGAAAAGTTAGCCAAAGAAATGGGTGATGAACTATGTACCTTAAATGGTCTTAGTGTGCATGACTGTGCCGAAGCTGGAGTCCGAGCCATGATCGAAGAAGCTGACAAGTTGCTGGCCAATCCAACTGTGCGTCATGCATACGAGAAATTTTTATTTGTAGCTGAACTATCAAAGGAATATAATGCATAAAACAATTTACACAGAAGTTGAAGTTGATGTTGACATGAGTGATTTTGACACTGATGACCTAATTGAAGAATTAGAGAACCGTGGATCAGGAGTCACAGACTACGGCAATGGCAAGGAACTACTTGAAGTCATTTATCTAAAGCGTAGACTAGGACAAGATTATCAATATGAATTAGATCAACTGATTTGGCTTGGATTGGGAAAGTTTGTATGATCACCTCAGCCGATGGCGTTAAAGGATGTCTAATATATAATCTTGACGGAACTTACTGTTTCCGGGTCTATGATGCTGATCATAACTTTGTAGACTACGATATCTATCACAGCGATCTAAATGTTACAATCAACGATCCGGATGCTTTTTTCTATACAGGTGATGGCGCTGATCGTTTGGATCACTCACCTCAGACACTGGGAATTACAAAGGAACAATAATGAATTGGTTTAAACGAATAATAATTAAATGGGTACATGAAGATCGGAATCAATCTACTAGAGATTCACACGTAAAAGAAAAATATGCTGTAAATGCTATAGGAGGTGGCTCAGGAAGACACGTGGACTCAGATCCTACACTGCAATTTAAAATCTATGAAGCCATTGGCGGCAAGGTTGTAGAGTTTAGTCGCTATGATCGTAGAACAGACAGGCACGATCACAGCATTTATGTAATTGGTAAAGGCGAAGACTTTGGTGATAAGATTGCCAAAATTGCCACACTTGAAACTCTCAAATAAATATCATTATGGATTTCTTGTTAGACTTTTTATTATTGGCTGTGGTCTTTTGGTTGGGTAAAAAATATCAAACCTGGATGTTTATTGCTGACATTTACAGAGATCCAGATCACTATCTTAAACTGGCACAAAAAGTCAAAGATACCAAGATAGAAATAGAAAAAGAAGCCAGTGCTGAGTCGCAAGATACTGCTGAAGTTGAAGTTCGTACTGAAATAGTCAACGGTGTTATCTACTGCTATGACAACACAACTGGAGAGTTCCTGGCACAGGCCGAAAGCCACCTGCAGGCTCTAAACCTAGCAGCCAACCGTTATCCGCACAAGCGATTCCGTGTCAACCCAAAACTGTAAAATGAAGACTTATAATCTTGAAGAAGATTTAAAAAATACGGATTGGCTAGTGGCCAAGGTCAAGTCAAGACCTGACTATGCTCAAAATCTCTATGCAGCCATGTGCAACATGCGCTGGCAACACAGAGACATGTGGCCTCAACTCAAAGAAGAATATTGGACTTGCACATGGCGCTACAGTGGCGGTATCATAGCCAACCTTAAAGAAGAGGGTGACTATCTGGATTGGTACTGCTCGGGTATTGGAGAAGGATTGGGCAATGGCGATCCTGATGGCACCAAGGACCATGCGCCAGAAGGCTATGTAACCAAAGAAATCGAGCAAGATCTGTACAAACTAGGGTGGATACATTCTGAGCATCCTAACCACGATTAGATTACCAAACACTATTGTATTAGTTCTTAGACTAGTATATAATACATCTATGCACAGAAAGGCTGTGCAAACATTTAAAGGAACTAAAAATGAAATTTATCTCTAAAGAAACTAAGACCTACAAGTTGTTCAATGCCTTGTACAACGGCGAGAAAGTCACTGCTAGTCAAGCAGAAAAGCGTTTCGGCATTAAGAACATTGCCGCAGAAGCCAGTCGTATTCGTCAAAGCGGTTATGCTGTGTATTCAAACACACGTAAGGCCACTAACGGCGTTACCGTTACTGAGTATGTGTTGGGCAAACCAAGCCGTGAAATCGTAGCATTGGGCTACATGGCTAAGAAATTGGGCATGGCAGTTTAATCACTGACTGACTAACGATAAGCCCACTGAGCGTGGGCTTTTCCTTTTATGCAAATAGACTTTTTCAAACCTACTATAGATTGGATTCGCAATGACTGGCGTAGTAATCGTTTCCGTTTTTGTGTTGAACTTACTGCTTGGGCTATTAGTATTGGCTGTAGTATCACTATGGCAACCACCGTACCGAATCCCCCTTTACTTACGTTGTATCCTATCTGGATCACTGGCTGCGCTTTGTATGGGTGGGCTGCTTATACTAGGAAATCATTTGGCATGCTTGCCAATTATGTACTCCTAACCACTATTGACTCCATTGGCCTAATAAGAATGTTGGTCAATTAAACACTATTGTCGGCGGCGTCTTTGTGTACTGCACCACGCCATCCTTCTTAACTATAACTGGTGATGTTGGATTAAGCCCTCGACGGACTAACTCCTCTATTATCTCTTGTTCTTTTGCATCTGAATCAGTGGCAATCCAAGGAGTGAACCTGTTTTGAATTTCTTTATATTCTACAGGCCATTCTCTCCATAACAATTTTTTAGCATACTTTATCCTAGTTGGCAGAGTAGCATCAATTATGATAGTTTCATTGGGTGCTAACACCACCGACCAGTTTATGTTAAAATCTGTGTGATGTATTCTAGCTAGATCCTCGCAGGCAAAGTAGACATTAGCTTCAAGATTCTCATAATAAAAATCAATTACACAGTTTCTATCATCTAGATTGGTCAATGCTCTTGTGTGCGGCGGCGCATGTATATTTCCTTGATCTTCTTCAAGTAACAATTCAATAACATATTGGCTATAATCATTGAGAGTTCGATTCATAAGATTGATCACCCGTGTTAACAGCCCGGACTTGACTTCAACATTGAATTGTCGTGTCCAAGTTACTCCGTCCTCCTCAGCTACATTTTCTCGGATTAGATCGCCCTGAATATAATCTATAGATTCTACAATTTTTAATTTTGTCCACATACAATATTTACACACAGAATTCTGAGCCACAAAAAAAGCACCCTATGGTGCTTTGATTATATAGATTAAACATTAGACTAATAGGTCTCCTTGATAATGTCGTACTCTGCGCCAGGCCATTGTGCCTTGAACTCGTCAGTCTTGACATAGGCATTGTAGTCACTAGCATTGAAAAACACTCTGCGAAACACTGCATTGAGTTTTCCTTTAACGGTGATTGTGAGATAAACTGATTTTGCTTTTCCTGCCATTATACTATCTCCAAATGTTTACAACTTCCACGGAATGTAAATCCAGGGCAAGTACAAGTCTTGGCATCTGGGTCTACAGAATAAGTATTACCTTTCGATCCCTGTACCTGTATTGTAGCAGAACTTACAGTGGTCTTAAATGGACTCGGGGTAATGGCTATGAACTTACGACCACGCTTGTCAAAGCCCTTGATTGGCTTTTTAAAATAAAATGGCTGCTGTTCATTGTGTTTGATATAGGCAACAAGATTATTACCATCTAACAAGTATACATGCGGGTGAAACAATCCACCTGTGGTTTCTTTGAGTGCTTCCATTACCATACCTCTCCACGTGCCGCACGGACCAATGCTTCGTTTTCAAAATTGGGAATCTGTTGAAATTGTTCTCCACAACGTATACAGGGATCGTTGGCTCGATAAAATTGGCTATAGGGTCTGCTGGTGCCACAGCCTGTGACCAAAAGGGCTAGTACCAAAACGTAACGCATGTTATACTCGCATTTTGTTGAACATGCAGCTATTATACTATAGATCCGTTTGGCTGTCAAGCAGTTTGGTTATGGTTGACAGTTAATCAGAATGGCACTATAATTAAGCTATACTAACACACAGATGGAAAGGTTTTAAAATGGCATTCAATCAACATGCAGATCCTAGAGATAACTTTGGACAAGACTTAATTAAAGTTTTTGGACCATCAAGTTCAAGGAAACATATTAGTAAATTTACTGCTCAAGAAATTGAGTCTATTATAAAACAAGTTCCCGAGTACGTAGATACCGACGACTTAGGTCCACGTCCAAGTTTCTATCAAATTGTTAACAAGATTCTTTTGATAATCGAACGCTCAAAAGCACTCAATGGTATTGACTTAGATTGGTGTACAACTATTCAAAACAGAGCAATGCGCCGCCATGCATCACACTACTTCCATGTGAGTAAACTGTACAAGAATAACTCGGTCCAACGTGGTATTAAACTTCGACACCTGCTGAAGGATATCTTGTTCCCCTTCAATCCTGATCATGTATTAATGGGACTGGCACGGTATCTTAAAGATGGTACTATTAATGTAAACAATGCACAGCATCGTACGGTTGCTTGTATCATAATCGGAATCACAGAAATCCCATTTGAAGGACAAGCAAGCGAATTAGAAAGTG
>Ga0114968_10004418_pt1 | contig 10503 bp, 9 predicted proteins | sample M_130807_EF_Meta_FD_87020 | JGI IMG/M metagenome (GOLD analysis project Ga0114968, IMG submission 87020) | Freshwater microbial communities from Lake Montjoie, Canada to study carbon cycling - M_130807_EF_MetaG | ecosystem: Environmental > Aquatic > Freshwater > Lake | place: Lake Montjoie... | reverse complement strand
TCGCCGCTAAAAGACCCGGCCGATTTCGCAGCCCTAACGACGATCCCCTTGCGCCAACTCACGGCAGAGCATCTCAGGCAGTACTCGTTTTCTTTGTTCCTCACGGTCGGTTACATCGCTGAGTTCGAGTACTTTTTCCCCAGGATCATTGAGGTGGCCTCAGTGCCCTTTTCTCCACTGGAAATCGAGGTCGTATTCAAAAAGCCCGCCATGGCGGGCTGGCCGGACGAATGGCGCAAAGACCGCCGGCAGGCTTTTCAGGCTTACCTTGATGCGATGGCCGCGTCCTGGGCCACCACCGTTTGTGAAATCGGTGGATGGGTTTGCGCCTTGTCATTCTGCCTCCCTGACATCGACAGGCATCTGGATGTGCTCATGTCAGGCTCTGATGCCGCTAATGAAAACCTTCTCGCCTTTCACGAAGCAAACCGCGATTCACTGATTAAAAACAAACTCTCCAATTCGTTCTGGGACCGCTCATCAGACACCCATGCGCGAGTCGTCGCTTGGCTGGAACGGGCGGATGTTCAGCAAAGAATTCAACACCTGAACGAAGCAGGTTTGGGCAGTAGTGATATGTGATTTTTCTGATGCGTGGAGCGAATCACCACCTCAATACACATCCCTCCGGTACCTCTTCGCCTCTTTCATCGCGTGCACATACGCCGCAGCTTCCTCAGTCGTCTTGCCGCCTTCTTGTTCGATGATCGTATGCAGCGCCTTGTCCACATCGCTGGCCATGCGTGAAGCATCTCCACAGACATAGAAGATCGCCCCTTGCTCCAGCCAGGCCCAAAGTTCGGCGCTATTTTCGAGCATCTTGTGCTGCACGTAGATTTTCTCGGCCTGATCGCGGCTCCAGGCAGTGCTGAACTTCGTCAGCGTGCCGTCGGCGAGATAAGCCTCAAACTCCTCCTTGTAGAAAAAGCAGGACTTCGCGCTGACTTCTCCGAAGAACAGCCAGGCTTTGCCCTTGGCGCTGGTGGCCTTGCGTTCTTCGAGGAACGCACGAAATGGCGCGATGCCCGTACCCGGCCCACACATGATGATGGGCGTCTCCTCCTGCGGCTCGGGCAGGCGGAAGCCCTTGCCATGATTCACAAAGCAGGGAATCAGCGTCTCATTCGGCGTCACTCGTTCCGCCAGAAAAGTGGAGGCCACACCACCACGCGCACGGTTGTGACTCGTGTAGCGCACCGTGGCCACAGTAAGATGCACCTCCGTCGGGTGCGCCTTCTGGCTGCTGCTGATCGAGTACAGGCGGATGTTCAGCTTCTTCTGCGTCAGCATGAATTCCTCGGGCGTGAACTTTGCGATAGGATTTTCCAGCAGTAGGTCGATGACAAAGCGGCCCCACAGGTACTCTTTGAGCGCCTCTTTTTTCTCTGGCACGCTCAAGTCGGCCAGCAGTGTATCGCCTGCGGTCTTTTCAATGATGGCCTTGATGAGCTTGTTGTCGATCTCAGTGATGAGCGTCCCTTCGATCAAGGCCTGCCGAATCGGCACCTCGGCAGCAGTCTTCGGGTGCTTGACGATTTCCGTGCCGGAGAAACCGAGTGCGGCCAGCGTGTCGTCCACCAGCGCGGGATCATTCGTGGGCTGCACGGCCAGCGAGTCGCCGGGCGTGTACTCCAAGCCTGAAGCGCCGAGGTCGATCTCATAGTGCGCGGTGTGCTTGGGCGCATCAGGGCCGGAAAGGTTGAACATTCGCTTCACCTTGGCGATGCAGGGGTTCTTGACGTTGTAAACGGGCTTTCCGGCTTCAGGAGTACTCATGGGGGAGGAGACTAGAGTACATCCCCCGGAAGATGTCAAACCGGCCCTCCCTCAGCCGGGGAGAATCAGCATCGCCTTCGCACCCGCCATGCCCTCACGATTCGTCAGCTCCACAATGCCGCCGTGCAGTTGCGCCACTTCTTTGACAAAGCACAGCCCCAGGCCCGTGCTCTTCTTGCCGCTGTCGGGGCGTGGCAGGGAATAGAAGCGCTCAAAGACACGGGTGCGGGCGTAGTCCGGGATGCCCGGGCCCGAGTCTTCAATCTCGATCACCACCTGCGCCTCAAAGCGATAGCCGCGCGCCGTGATGGCGCTGCCCCTCGGCGCAAAGTCGAGCGCATTTTGCAGCAGGTTGCCCACCGCCAGCTCCAGCAGCCAGGGATCTCCCTTCACCCAAAGCCCCCCACTCATCTCACGCTCCAGCCGCCCCCCTTTGGCCAGCGCCACCAGCGCCAGATGATCCCAGGCACGATCCAGCACACTCGTGAGATCCACCGCTTCATTCGTTTCCAGTTTCTTCTGTTTTTCGATCGCCGCGAGGTGCAGCAGGCGCTCAAGCAGATCGCGCAGGCGGCCCGCTTCGGTGCGGATGTTTTGCAGAAAGCGTGCGCGCTTCGGCTCCGGCACATCACCTTGCAGAATCTCACCCGCGCCGAGGATCGCCGCCACCGGGCTTTTCAGTTCATGCGTGAGGCTCTGCACATAATGCTCCACATACTCGCGGCCTTCCAGTGCATCGCGCATGTCTTCCAGGGCTTTGGCCAGCGTCTTCATCTGGTGCCCTGGCATGCGTGGCGGGGAGGAGCGCTCACCACGGCTCACCGCCAGCGCATGCTGCGTCAGCACCTCCAGCGGCCGTGTGGCCCAGCGTGCTGCCAGGTAGATGCCCAGCAGCATGAGCACCACCGTGGTGACGATGGACCACTTCAGCCAGCGCTCCGTCTCCCACACAAACGCCAGCACGCCACGCTGCGGCTTGGCAACACTCAGCATGCCAATGGTTTTGCCCTCGTGCCGAATGGGCGCACCGACATACATCACAATGGAAAGCGGATCGTATTCGCTGCTGCGGGAGGAGCGGGCACCGTACTCGCCCATGAGGGTGAGGTTGACATCGCGCTGATGGGAAATGGTTCCGGGTTGCTCAATGCCAGCGGAGTCAAACAGCACGCGGCCATCCGCATCCGTGACATAAATTTGCATGTCCACCTTGGTTTTGCTGAGATTGTAGATCTGCGCCTTGAGCTGGCGCTGCTGCGCGGCTCGCACGGCCAACTCCACGCCCTGCGGTTTGAGCACGCCGTTCTCCGCATCTGCGCCGATGACCTCGGCGAGGATGTTGGCCACATCCACCATCGGTTCTTCGATCGCTTCAAAGTACTGCCGCTCCACGCGGTGGATGAGCTGGGTGAAGAGCAGGAACAGGCCCAGCGTCGTCACCACGGCGAAGCCCAGCAGAAAGCGTGCGGTAAGGCTCATGCGTCAGGCCAGGTTTCGAGCAAGGAGTAGCCCATACCGCGATGCGTGACGATGGGGTCCAGTCCCTCGCGCACACCGCGCATGCGGGCGCGCAAAGTCTTCACATGTGTGTCCACCGTGCGCTCCATCGAGGCATCCGGCTCTTCGGAGGCGTGGTCCATGAGCTGCTCGCGGCTGAAGACGCGCCCCGGATGTGCTGCGAAAGCTTTGAGCATGCGAAATTCGTATCGCGAGAGATTCAAAGGGGTGCCGAAGTAAATGGCCTGGCAGCGCGTATCATCAATCACCAGCGGCAGCGTCGAGTCCGACCCATGCACGGGCAGTGGAATGGCGGAAACACGCCGCAGGATGGCGCGCACGCGGGCCACAAGTTCCCGCGGGCTGAAGGGCTTCACCACATAATCATCGCCGCCGATCTCCAGGCCCACCACGCGGTCCACTTCACTGGACCGTGCGGTGAGGAATAGGATCGGCAGCGAGTGCGTCTTGCGAATCGTTTTGCACACCTCAAAGCCGGTCATGTCGGGCAGCCCGACATCGAGAATGATAAGGCTAAAATCCTGCGCTTTCATCTGCTCCAGGGCTGCCTGGCCCGTGGCCGCGCTCGTCACGCCAAAGCCGTCGGCTTCGAGCGCATAGACGACGTTTTCGCAGATGGAGGGCTCGTCTTCGACAATGAGGATTTTGGCAGGCATTTCGGCTGGGGTGAATGTTTGAACCGCTGACGCGACGCTGACAAGACGCTTGTTCAGAATCTGTCAGCAGTTCGAATCAGGCGCTCATGCTAGGCGGGGTGAAACGGTGCCGAGCTTCTGGCTCCAGTCCACTTTGGCAGTCAAAGCCATCAGTACGCCCAGCGTGACAATGCCGCCCACGGTGAGTGTCAATCCGGTGAGCCCCTTGAAGAAGAAGCTGTAGCTGAAGAGCACCATGTAGGCCGTCTGTGCGATGACGGCGACGCGGAACAGAAACTCACCTGCTGCGGCGCGCAGGTAGCCGCAGACGAGTACCAGTGAAGCCGCTGCGGCGATGACAAAGCTGAGATGCACGGGCACCACATCGAGCATGTAGGAGAACAGCAGGGGAAAGGCGAAGAAGCCGGCGGCGAGGAAGAAGTAGTTCACCGGGTGCAGCGATACGCCGCGCGAAGTAGCGGTGATGATGATCACGACAAAAAACAGCAGCAGCGACAGGGGCGCATAAAAGGAGATCTGGGCGGCCACCGGTCCGGCATTGAGCTCGCGCGGCATTTCCATGCCGATGCCCGGCGCGGAAATGGCATCTTCGTATTTCCAGATGAGCTCCATGCCCTTTTCGGTCGGCCTGCGATCAGTGGGGGAGCTGATGGTGAAGTTCACGTCGCTAAAATCGGTGTTCAGGGTGAGGGTGAAATCACGAATGCGGCTGGCATCGGCAAAGGTGTAGCCCCAGAAATTCATACCGCGGCATTCGTAGCTGACGCTGACCGGGATGCTTTCACCCGGGGCAAGCTGCACGCTGTCGGTGATGACTCCCTCCTGCGGTGCGGCCACGGAGCGGCGGGCGGCGGCACCCTCGCCGAGAGTGAAACGGATTTTGTCTAGCAGGGTGTTTCCACCGGGAAGATCGTAGTCAATGTTGAAGGTCTGGGTGATGGCCGTCGTGTTGACGAAGGTATAGCCGCCCTCAAACTTCACACTGTAGGTGCGGTGCCAGAGCAAGCCCATTTTAACAGGCTGATAGGAAAGCTGCGCTTTGACATCGCTCTTCGCGGGCTGCAGCACCATCCTGGAGCCGCTGGAGGAAGTGTAGCGTGCGGAGGGATGCTTTTGCGTCAGTTGCGGACCCCAGCGCCCGCTGACGCTGTCTCCTGTTTCATAGCTCACATGGACAGTGCGCTGCGTGATGACGCCGCCGAGCAGCCACCAGGCGAGGGTGGTGCAGACGAAGATGACGGCGATGGTGATGAGATGAGTGTGTTTCATGGCGATGGTGAGATGAGGTGGAGGTGTGAGGGGAAATCAGTTCGTGGTGCGTTTGCGGTAGGTGATGCGAGCCTGGGGTTGTTGATCCCGACAGAGCGCTTTGCGCAGGTGGAGGCCGGGCGCGGTGGCCTTGTCTAGGATGGGATCGACGTTGCCGGTGAAGCTGAGGTCGTAAGTGGCGGGAAGCTGCACGTTCCAGTCGATCTGCTTTGCGAAGAGCGGTGTCTGCGGCAGCGCGAGATCGAGCTCGCCCTCGGCAAGCTGCAAGGGGGCGAGGACGGCGGTAAAGGAAAGCTTCACTTCCGAATCGGCACCATCGGTGGCGGAATCATTGAGGGGAATTTCCACGCGATTCGCTTCACCAACCGTGGCGCGCACCGGTTCCCCATTCACATGGCACTGCAGCAGCTTGGCGGACTCAGGCAGTTGCAGCACAAGTTTGGCAGGATGATCATGCCGCACGTTGATCGCGCCTTCGGTCAGTGCCGAGCCGTCGCGAACCACCTGCGTGGTGTACAAAGCGGTCGAGACGATGGCGTCATCCGTCAGGCTGTTGCTGGCAGGCTGCGCCGCCTTGCGCGCATCTTCAAAGGTGAAGGTGACATCGCCACCCATGGCCGGAAGCGCGGCAAGTCCTGCGCTGGTGAGCGTTTGCGTCGTCGTGCCGTATTGCAGCCGCAGGACTTTGCCTTCGGGAAGTTCTTTGAGCACCAGCGCAGCGATGGGTGCGGCGGCGAGATGCAGCGTCGTCCCCTGCCCTGCTGTACCGAGCGCAAAGGTCAGCTTCACATTCTGCGCACCAGCCTTGTCGCTGATGAGGCAGAGGTGGTCGGCGGTGACGACGAGGCGCGCGTCCTTGGGCTCCACGGTGAGCACTCCCGTGGCAGCGCCCGCGAGCGGGACCATGTGCCACTCGCCATCGAAGTTCTCCACCTGCATCTCGGCAGTGATGCTGGAAGCCTGCGGGTCGAGATGATATTGCGCGGAGAGCAGCGCAGCCGGAACCGGCGGCGGCGGTTTGGCCGCAGGAGGCGCTGGTTCCTTGGGCAGTGTGGCCGCCACGAGGCGCTTCAGCTCGCCGTAGGTGATCCGCACTTCGCTCTCATCGAGCGTTGCGCTGGTGACGGGCTGGGTCGATTGCGCCAGAAGAGAGCTGGCGGACAGCAGGAAAATCAGGAGTGGTTTCATCGACGCCCATCTTCAAAAGCGGCGTGAAACCTTGATGAAGCGGGGATGAAATGGGCGTGAAAAGTACTCCCGACCTTCAGCTCGTTCCGGAGAACGCTCACACGCCGTGACTCAAACAAAATACACTCATCATGTCGCAGGCCAGAAGTCACGTTGTGCAGTACCGGGTTCGCTTCGCGGCTGCGCAGCAGCCGGTTCGGATCGCGCTGTCCAGGACCGGCTAAAGCCGGGACTAAAGAACGACGCCGGGCAGCTCGTGCACTGAGCCAAGAACCAAACTCCGCGTTCCCCTTGCGCGCTCAGCACTTGATAGCCCCTCACTCGACAAACTCCAGGGTGCCATCAGTGAGCCGGTAGAAGGCGCCTACGATTTTGATCTGACCCTTTTCTTCCATCTCTTTGAGGATGGAGCTCTGCGCCCGGATCTTGGCCAATGCCAGGCGAACATTGTTTTCGGCCACACGTTTGACAAAAAGAGGGTTGAGGGAGGTTTTCTCACCAGCAAAGTCCTGGCTCATAGCCACAGCGGGTTTGATGTTAGCGAGCAGGGAGGTGAGATGGCCCAGCTTGACATCATCGATGGCACCCCGGATCGCGCCGCAGTGCTGGTGGGCCATGACGAGAATCAATTTGGCACCAGCCACCTTACAGGCAAACTCCATGCTGCCCAGCAGGTCTTCGTTCACAAAGTTACCCGCGACTCGCCCCACGAAGACATCGCCGATGCCCTGGTCAAAGACGTCCTCCACCGGAACGCGGCTATCCAGGCAACTCAAGACCATGGCTTTGGGGAACTGGCCTGGTGCAGATTTGCGTATCTGCTCGCTGTGGTTCCGCCGGGTCTCATTGCCACTATGAAACCTCGCGTTTCCCTCTTTGAACTGCCGAAGCACCTCGTCCGGCGTAAGGCGCGCCTGCTCCTCCGCCGTGGTCACATGGCTGTCTGCGGGTGGTTCTTCATTGCGCATGCAGGCCGCGAGGATCGCGGCCAGGCCGAGCAGGGTGATCGGATAGATCGTGTTTTTATACAATGGATTCATATATTAGGATGTGGTTCTATGTGGTTTCGATTGTCGGTTTATCTCAGCGGAGCTTGGTCAAAGGGATAAGTGGCAGGGAGCGCCTTGCTAGAACTTGTCCGGGCGCAGCACGCGCACATCGCTCTCACAGGCCACCATGGCATAGTCGGCGAAGAGCTCGCTTTGCAGGCGCTGGAGCAAGGCTTCGGCAATCAAGGGCTTCAGGATCACATCGATCTGCACATTGGCGGTCTCGGCGATGTCCGCATAGCGCTCGCCCTGATGGCCGCCGCCGCGCACTGCAAAGGCTGTGTGCCCCTGTGCTCCGGTCTCGTGTAGGAGTTCGAGCACCCGATCTTCGAGGATCGATTCGCAGATGATGGTGACGCGTTTCATGGGATGAAGGTTCATGGTTTGTTGAGTGATGAAATTTGGATTTATGCGTGGAGGCGTTTGGCGATCTCAAAGAAGAGCGGCACACCGAAGGTGATGTTGAATGGGAAGGTGATCGCGAGTGCGCCTGTGAGCGAGAAGGTGGGATTTGCCTCCGGCAGCGAGAGGCGCACCGCCGCCGGTGCGGCGATGTAGGAGGCGCTGGCCGCCAGCACGCCGAGGAGGGTGCAGCCGCCGATGCTGAGCCCGGTCCAGAGGCCCAGGAGCACGCCCACGGTGCCGTGCAGAAGCGGGGCGGTGATGCCAAAGATCACGAGGAAGAGACCCGCCTTTTTGAGGTCTCCCAGCCTGCGGCCAGCGACCATGCCCATCTCCAGGAGGAAGAGGGCCAGGACTCCCTGGAAGGGGGTGACAAAGAAGCCCTCCACCATGGTCATGCCGCTGGGGCCGCTCAGCGCGCCGATGATGAGGGAGCCCACCAGCAGCAGCACGCCTTTGCCCAGAACGGCATCCCGCAGCGCATGGCGCACGCCCGCATCCCGCAGGGAAAGCTTTCCGCCGAGTGCCCCTTTGCCGAGCATGACTCCCACGATGATGGCCGGTGACTCCATCACCGCGAGGAAGGCCGAGGCATAGCTCTCATAGGGCTGGTGGATGCTCTTGAGAAAATTCGTCGCCGCGATGAACGTCACCGCGCTTACGCTGCCGTAGTGCGCGGCGATGGCCCCGGCGTCTGCGACGCTGAATTTGCCCGCCTTCCGCAGCACAGGATAGGTCCAGAGCGGGATCAGCGCGCCCAGCAGCATGGCGGCCAGCGCCGGGAGCCACACCACGCCGATGCCCGCCTGATGCACTGCGACGCCGCCTTTAAAGCCGATCGCTGTCAGCAGGTAGATCGTCAGTGTGGAGTAGAGGGCCTCGGGGAATTTGAGGTCGCTTTTTGAAACCGCCGCAAAGACTCCGAGCACGAAGAAGAGGATGGCGGGGCTGAGAAGGTTGGATTGAATCGCGGTGAGTAAGTCCATGAGGCTGCTTTTATCCGTCACAAAAACGATTCGTTCCAATTCAAGAATTGGCATTCATCGTTCGCTTTGCTATATGTGTGGTCATGGCCTTTCTGAACTACCATCACCTCCGCTACTTCCGCGCCATCGCCATGGAGGGCAGCCTCACTCAGGCGGCCAAACATTTGAAGCTCTCGCAGTCGGCGCTCAGTGTGCAGCTGCGCAGCCTGGAGGAAAGCCTCGGCCAGCCGTTGTTTGAGCGGAAGCACAAGGCGCTGGTTTTGACTGAGGCGGGGAGGATCGCGCTGGAGTATGCCCAGGCCATCTTTCGCAGTGGTGAGGAACTGACGGACCTGCTGAAAAACCACGCGGGGCGCAGCCGCGGGCTGCTGCGCGTGGGAGCGGCATCGAACTTGTCGCGGAATTTCCAGCTGAGCTTTTTGCGCCCGCTGATTCCACGGGATGATGTGGAGCTGAACATCCACTCGGGGAGTCTGCGCGAGCTTCTGGCGCAGTTGCAGACGCACACACTGGATGTGGTGCTCTCCAACACGCCGGTGCGGCGTGATGCGGAGACCGGCTGGCACAGCCATCTGCTGGATGAGCAAGCGGTGAGCCTGGTGGGGCACAAGAAGCGCGGGATGAAGCCTTTTCGTTTTCCCGCCGACCTGGGCACCGTGCCGATCGTCCTGCCAAGTGTCGAAAGCAGCATCCGCACCGCCTTTGACCTGCTGATGGATCAAGCCGGCATCCGCCCCATCATCGCCGCTGAGGTGGATGACATGGCGATGCTGCGACTGATGGCGCGTGAGACGCACGGGGTGACGCTGGTGCCGCCGGTGGTGGTGAAGGATGAGCTGGAAAGCGGCGTGCTCGTGGAGCGCCACAAGTTCCCCCAGATCAAAGAAAGCTTCTATGCCATCACCCCCAGCCGTCGCTTCCCTAATCTCATCTTGCGCGAGTTGATGAACCGCAAGACCTAGCGCCGCAGGCCCGGGTGCTCACATCACCGCATGGCAGCAGCTCGGCACCGCCTCACTCCCAAAGTCCAGCGTCCCCCGCAGCCGCCACGCCATGATGACCGCAGCCGTGAAGGCGAGCGTGCGCTGGATTTTGCGCAGCGTCTGCGGCTGCACTTTCCCGCTGATCACATGCAGCTGCGTCTGCGCGATCCACAGCAGCGGCAGCGTGCCGAGCCCAAACGCGAAGGCAAACTCCGCGCCTTTTAGCGCCGAGCCGTTGGCCATGGCCAGCGCAAACATCAGATAAAGCGGACCACAGGGCAACAGCGGCGTCGCAAAGCCGAGCAAGCCGGCGCGCGTTGCGCTTGGCATGCGAAAGGCAAAGGTCTGGATGCGGCGCACACCGGCGCGCAGAAACTGCGGCTTCGGCAGGCACGTTTCCAATCCCATGCCGACGATGGCAAAAGCGAGGACCAGCAGCCATGGCAGCACGATGCCCGCCCCTTGCTGGAAAAATTGCAGCGGCATGATGCCAATCGCACCGGCGATGGCACCGACGAGCGAATATGAAACCAGCCTGCCCGCATGGTAAAAGCCGGTGTCGCGCATGAAGCTGGAGGCACCCGGCTTCGATGACACCGCCCACGAGCATGACAGCGGACCACACATGCCCACGCAGTGGATGCTGGTGACGAGTCCTGCCAGAAAGGCGGCGGCG
>Ga0114968_10004416_pt1 | contig 10505 bp, 7 predicted proteins | sample M_130807_EF_Meta_FD_87020 | JGI IMG/M metagenome (GOLD analysis project Ga0114968, IMG submission 87020) | Freshwater microbial communities from Lake Montjoie, Canada to study carbon cycling - M_130807_EF_MetaG | ecosystem: Environmental > Aquatic > Freshwater > Lake | place: Lake Montjoie... | reverse complement strand
GGCAGGCATTTCTTCCGCTACAGCACCCAGCAGGCCCAGGACAGCGGCCTGCAAACCATCACGCCGCTGCGCATCGATCTCGCGTCCTGCACCTTCACCAAAAGCCAACGCCGTGTGCTGCAAAAAAACGCCGACCTGCGCACCGAGATCGTCCCCGCCACCATCGATGGCGAACTGCGCGCCCTCTTCCAGCGCCACAAGCAGCGCTTCACCCACAACATCCCCGACACCCTCGAAACCTTCCTCGGCCCCGATCCCGCCCGCGGCCCCTGCGAATGCCGCATGGTCCGCGTCTTCGACGGCCCCCGCCTCATCGCCGCCAGCTTCTTCGATGTCGGCCAGCACGCCGCCTCCAGCGTTTATGGCCTCTTTGAACCGGAATACTCCAAACGCAGCCTCGGCATCTTCACGATGCTGCTCGAAATCCAGCACTGCCGCACCGCCGGCCTCCGCCATCTCTACTCCGGCTACGCCACCCGCGAGCCCAGTGTCTACGACTACAAAAAGCAGTTCCGCAGCACCGAATACCTCGACTGGACCCAAGGTGGGTGGCTGCCCCTGCCACCTGCCCAAGAAGCCGGGGATTCGCTGAGCGTTAGCAGCGTTGAGCATTGACTTGCGAAGCGCAAATACGCCATGCTTCCCATTCTGACAACTCCAGCTCATTCGACTCCAAGCACCTACCCCATGATGAAGAAGAAATGGCCTTCCTTTTCCGTGGTGCTGGGGCTCATGGCTTCTCTGCTGCTGGGTGCCATTTACTGGTGGTCCGGCGACTTGGTTTATCTTTATTGCTCCAGCGGACAGCCTTCACAGAGAGCCGCAGCAGTAAAGCTCGTCATAAACATCCCCTTTCTGCGCAAAGCGAGCCTCGTTGAACTGGCGGCGTCTCGTTGCTTCAGGAGAAGCGGCGTAGAGCTGATGCAGATCCTCCGAGGGCGATACTCTGAGGCGGTGCTGCTGGACGAAGTGGAGGCCCAGTGGCGCAGCAGCCTGGCTGCCGGAGAATACTCCAAGGCGGGGATCATGCTTGCTTTTGCGCGGCAACTGTCTTCCGAGGGGTTTCGCACTCGAGTCCGCAAGGACCAGATCGAAGCGCTGATAAAGGGGCTGGGCCCCAGTTTGGACGGGTACCTGTCCTGGAATTGGAAACGTGTCGCAGCAATGGACGACCTGACCTTCGAGAAATACTTCGCCTTCACTCCTGAGCAACGACTTGAGTTCTTACTGGCCGACCTCAAAGCCTACCCGCTGAATTTACTGAGTCTGGCCAGTTCGCCTCCCGGCTTCCACCAACTCTTCCTTGCCATTTGCCTGCCTTCGGGTATCCGCGCAACGGATGTCTCGTCACAGCACCTCTCAACACGAATATGAAACAGGATGGCAATGAACGGGGCTTCATCGCCATCGGTGAAATCCCATCCGAGGAGGACGGGCAGTTCATACGTAGGACATTGCACGAACTGGACATCCCTTTCGAAGGAGTTTATCGCGGATCGAAGATAGACGAGCTCCGACGCTTTTTCGGGGACTGGTACGAGGGACTGCAACTGATCGTCAGGCCGCAGGATGCCGAACGGGCTCTCGCTGCAGTCGGCTCCAGGCTCGTTCCCGCAGAGGTCTGGAATGACGGAACGTTGTACCTCGAGCAGCGCAGCACGGAGCAGCTTGTCAAACTTCTGGACTTCCGCGCAATCTGGCAGGAACCCATCCCCAGCGCAGCCGCAAGTGTGCTTGCCGCCCGAGGCGTTGTTTACCCGCCTGATGGAACTTGTTCCCGAGCACGGTGGACCACCTACCTGACAATCTTGGTGATTTTTGGCCCCCTCGGGCTCTTTATGACCCCGAGAGGCGACGAAATGAGGCGCACAAAGGAAGGCGGCACCCGTCCCCGCTACGATGCAATAACATGCCTCAAGTTGGAACGCTACCGGACCAACGGAGTGCTTGCCTGGGTCGGTCTGTACGTGGCCGCGATCATTATCCTCAAGATGATGATCCCTATGCCGGTAAAACCTGAGCGCCAAAAAAGCCCGTCTCACAGCATCTCCACGCCAGGGCGCTAAATCATCATTTTCGGCATCCCCCTACCGCCGGATGTGCAAAAACAAATTCACGCCCTCGGGCTCCCACATCACCTCGATCGAATCCGCCGCCGCGCCGGCCTCCAGTGCGAGTTCGCGCAGGTGGTCCCGCGTACGATGCTGCAGCACCCAGTCGCCCAGCAGTTCCATGTAGTCGCGGCTGGGATTTTGATCGGAAAAATTCCCCACCACCACTTCCCCGCCCCGCTTGGCCACGGACATCAGCGCCTTGAGCAGAAAGACAAACGTCCGGTCCGTCAGGTAGTCGAACAGCCCGGCGGACCACACGAGTTCGTAGCCCTTGGCCGGCAGAAAGCGCAGCACGTTGCGGTGGTAAAACTCCACCCGCTTGGCAAACGGCGCGCACAGCTTCTTTGCCCGCTCGATGGCGTGGATCTCGGCGTCCACGCAGTCGAAAAACACATCACAGTCAGGATTGTCCAGCACCCACTCGCGCACGTCCCGCGCAGGGCCGCTGGCCACGTTCAGCACGCTTAGCGGGGCCTTGGTGCGCCCGGCGGAATGGGAATGCAGGAGCTGGTGAAAGTAGGCCTTGCGATTGCGCACGGCATTGGGCGCCGCCTGCGAGTGGAAGTAGAGGTCCCAACGCCGCAGGTGCGGCTCCTGGGCGATCTGCATCGTGTATATGGCCTCAATGATCTCGAAGTCGCCGCTGTAGCCGTATTTTTTTCCCAGCGCCCGTGCCTGCATGGTGCCTTCCAGATAACGGTTCGTCACGTCCTGCGCGTAAGCCAGCACATCATCCCGAGCGATCACCTTGGCGCGCACCGCATCTCCCAGCAGCCGCAGCGTGCGGTTCATGTGCGCATAATCATTCGGCATCGGGCCACCACTGGCGATGAGTTGACGCAGCAGCTCGTCACATGCAATCAAAGGCGCGAATTCGTTCTTTCGAACTGAGTAGCGTTCCTGGAGGACAAGGGGCGGCATGCGCTGAGGGTGGCTGATGGAGGCCTAGGAAGACCTAATTCCTTGATAATAAGCCCTTCTTGATCATTCGGGAAGCGAAAAATTACATCATTACCGCTCAAGCTGTGTTTTGAGTCAATTCCGCATTCGTCCGTAAAATCGCTCCATCTGGCGGAGATAAGTTGATGACTCCGCCCATGTCTCCCTCCGAGAACGAACGCCACCACCGCTTCCTGCGCAGCTTCACCGCGCATGAGCCCGCCATCCGCGCCCATGTGCGACGGCTGGTGCCAGCGCGGGCGGATGCCGATGACGTGATGCAGGAGATCAGCGTGGTGCTGTGGGAAAAATTCGACTCTCTGCGCGAAGGCGCGGATTTCAAAGCCTGGGCCTTCGGCGTGGCACGCTACGAGGTCCTCGCCTGGCTGCGGGATCGCGGCCGCGACCGCCTGGTGCTCGATGAAGAAGTCATCACCAAAATCGCCGAAGAAACCACCGCCATCGAGCCTCTGCTGGAGCGCCAGCGCGAGGCCCTGGAGCTCTGCATGCAAAAGGTGCCCAAAGATCAGCGCGGTCTGCTCATGCAGGCCTATCAGCCCGACTCCAGCATCCAAACCGTCGCTCAAGGCAGCGGCCGCAGCGTGCCCGGCTTTTATCAATGGCTGCACCGCATGCGCAAGCTCCTGCTGGACTGCATCCGCCGCGCCATGACTCAGGAGGTCGCATCATGAATGCGGAGCTGGAAGTTCTCATCGCCACCTATCTCGACCGCTCCATCTCGGCACCCCAGATGCAGCAGCTCAATGCCCTGCTGCTGGCCGATGCCGAGGCACGCCGTGAATTCGTCGAACTGCTCAACGTGGACTCCGCCCTCGCAGCGTTGGCCGCAGACTGGACACCGCCTCAAGTCGCCGCAAAGCCTCTCAAGCCAACTCGTTGGCTCACCGCTTCACCACGCTGGCTCGCCGCAGCCGCCTGCCTCTCCCTGCTCCTCGGTGCCTGGTTTTGGCAGGACACCCACCGCGCCTACGCCACCGTGGGCAAAGCCGCCGGTGTGGTGGAGCTGACGGATGGCACCGAACTGCGTGGCGAAACCTATGCCATCAGCGCCGGCAGCATCTCCCTCATCACCGCACGCGGCGCACGCATCGTCATCGAAGCCCCGGCGGAGTTCCGCTTTGAGTCCGCGCAGCGTCTGCACATGAAGCGCGGTCGTCTTGCCGCCGATGTGCCTCCTTCCGCCAAGGGATTCACCGTCATCACCCCCACCGGAGATGCCGTGGATCTCGGCACGCGCTTCGGCGTGGATGTACCCTCCAGCGGCTCCGCTGAAGTCCACGTCTTCCAGGGCGAGGTCATCACCAAGGCCTCCGGCGCGCAGGCCAATCAAAGCCTGCGCGGTGGCGATGCCGTGTCATTTGCTCAAGGTGCCAGCACCGCACGCGAGCTGCGCTCCTCCGCCTTCATCCAGCCCGATGAACTCCCCCGCCTCACTGCCGGACTTGCCGCCGGTCAGCGTGCGCGCTCCGCCGCCGCACTCGCCGCTTTGAAGCAGGACCCCGCGCTCATCGCCTTGCTCGATTTCGAATCCGCCGAAGAACTCCCCGGCGTGTATCGCCGCGTGCAGGGCCGCTGGCCAGGCTCCCACGCACCGGAGTTTGTGAATGTGGGCGATCACTTGAAGCTCGATGTCGGCGGTGGTCGCGACTGGCCGCAGCTCACGCTCGCCGCCTGGGTGCGCATTGATCGCCTCGGCGCGCCCTACCAGTCCCTGCTACATACGGATGGCTGGAGCGGCAACAATCCCGGCCAGGTGCACTGGATCATCAACCGCGACACCACCATGCGCCTCGCCCTCATTGGCAACACGCTCGCCCCCGGCTCCACCGAATTGCAAGGCTACCCCGACTCCCTCACTCCCGTGCTTCCCGAACAAGGCCGCTGGGTGCATCTCGCCACCGTCTATGATTCCACACGCGGCACTGTGCGCTTTTATCTCAATGGTCAGTTCGACAAAGAAACTCGCCAGCAGATCGCCTATCCCGCCCGCCTCGGCCCCGCGCAAATCGGCAACTGGAATCGACAGGACCGCAAGCTCAGCGGCCGTGTCGATGAACTCCTCCTGCTCGGTCGTGCCATGTCCGACGCTGAACTCCACGCCCTGCACGCCGCGGGCAATCCTTACCGCTGATTCCACTTCATGAAGCTGGCCGCTCTCATTCTCCTCACCTCCTCCAGCCTTGCCGCTGCGGTTGATTTCGTTCGCGAGGTGCGCCCCATCCTCCAGCAGCACTGCTACAGTTGCCACGGCGAGAAAAAACAAAAGTCCGGCCTCCGCCTCGACATCAAAGCCGCTGCCTTCAAAGGCGGCGACAAACACTCGCCCGACATCATCTCCGGCAAAGCCAGCGTCAGCCCTCTCATCCACTTCATCACCACCGACGACGACGAGATCATGCCCCCCAAAGGCAAGCTCTCCGCCAGCGACATCGCCACCCTCACCACCTGGATCAACGAAGGTGCCCCATGGCCCGACGGCATCGACCTCGCCAAAATCGAAGACCGCCGCGACCACTGGTCATTCAAACCCATCCAAGTTGCAGGTTTAAAGTCTCAAGTTTCAAGTTCTCCAAACGCGCCGACTGCATCCAACTTTAAACCTGAAACTTTAAACTTTAAACTTGGTATCGATTCATTCATCGACGCCAAGCTCGCCGAAAAAAACCTCCACCGCTCCCCTCCCGCCGATCCCGTCTCGCTCGTCCGCCGCATCACCTTCGACCTCACCGGCCTGCCACCCACACCGGATGAAACGGCGGCTTTTGAAAAGGAGTGCATCCAGGATCGAGCAGCCAGCATCCAGCATCTAGTTGACCGCCTGCTGAAAAGCGAACGCTACGGCGAACGCTGGGCCCAGCACTGGCTCGATGTCGTGCGCTATGCCGACACCCACGGCTTTGAGGTCAACACCGAGCGCCCCAACTCCTGGCCCTACCGCGACTACGTCATCCGCGCTTTCAACAACGACACGCCCTACGATCGCTTCATCAAAGAACAGATCGTGGGAGATGCCATGGGCCAGGACGCCGCCACCGGATTCCTCGTCACCGCTTCTGTGCTGCTGCCCGGGCAGATTGGCAAAGACGATGCCTCCAAGCGCCTCGCACGGCAGGACTCCATTGATGAGATGGTCATGAACATCGGCCAGACCTTCCTCGGCCTCAGCATCGGCTGCGCACGCTGCCACGATCACAAGTTCGATCCCATCACCGCCAAGGATTACTACGCCATGCAGGCCTTCGTCGCCGGTGTCGAATACGCCGACCGTGACCTGCACACACCCGCAGCCGAAGCCGCACGCGCGGAGGAGAAAAAGCTCAAAGCACGCCTCGCTGAAATCGACAAAGAACTCGCCCACTTCGTGCCCATGGCAAAGTCCGGCGCCGAGCGCCCCATGATCAATGCCCGCGAAAACGCGGACCGTTTTCCACCCGTGAAGACACAGCGCGTCCGTTTCACCATCAAGGCCACGACCAACCTTGAGCCCTGCATTGATGAACTCGAAGTCTTCAACATCCGCGGCGAAAACGTCGCACTCGCCACCACCGGCACCAAGCGCAAATCCTCCGGCGACATCGGCGTAGCCGAGCGCCACGAGCTCCGCTTCCTCAACGACGGCCGCTACGGCAACTCCCGCAGCTGGCTTTCCAACGCACTCGGCAAAGGCTGGGTGGAGCTCGAATTCCCGCAGGAGCAACAAGTCGAGCGCGTCGTCTGGAGCCGTGACCGCGATGGCAAATTCACCGACCGCCTCGCCACCGATTACCAAATCGAAATCAGCGATGCCGCAGGCCAATGGCACACCGTGGCCGATGCCAGCGACCGGCAGAAGTTTGATCCCAAAAACAAGAAGCTCGCGAAGCCCACGCTCAAGGGTCTCACTCCTGCCGAAAACAAACGCGCCCGCCCGCTCTTCGAGGAAAAGTCCCGCACCGAGAAACAAATCGCCCAGGCCGTCAACGTGCAGAAAGTCTTCGCCGGAACCTTCCGCACCCCGGACGACATCCACCTCCTCAATCGCGGCGACCCCGAGCAGCCCAAAGAAGCCGTCACCCCTGCCGTGCTCAGCGCCCTCGGCAACGTGACACTACCCAACGGAACCGCCGAACAAGACCGCCGCCGCGCCCTCGCCGACTGGATCGCAAACGCCCAAAATCCCCTCACCGCCCGCGTCATGGTCAACCGCATCTGGCAGGGCCACTTCGGCACCGGCCTCGTGCAGACCCCAAGCGACTTCGGTCGCATGGGCATGAAGCCCACCCACCCCGAACTCCTCGACTACCTCGCCACCGAATTCATCCGCAGCGGGTGGAGCGTGAAGCACATGCACCGCCTTATCCTGCTCTCAGAGACCTACGCTCAATCAAGCCAGACTCATGATCTGCCACCACCCTCCGCATCCCGCACGACTGGCAGCGAAATCGTAAATCATAAATCAAAAATCATAAATGAAGGCCCCCTTCTCGACTCCGACGTCCGCTACCTCTGGCGCTACCCTTCCCGCCGCCTCGAAGCCGAATCCATCCGTGACACCATACTCGCCGTTAGCGGTCGCTTGAATCTGCAGATGTATGGCCGCGGCTTCAATCTCTTCGATCAACGTGGCGGCCTCAGCGGCTTCGATCCCATCGAGACCTTCAACACCGAAAACCAGCGCCGCATGATCTACGCCCACAAAGTGCGCCGCGAGCCCGAAACCGTCTTCGGTGCCTTCGACTGCCCCGATGCCGGCCAGAGCACCGCCCGCCGCATCGAAAGCACCACTCCCATCCAGGCCCTGAACCTCTTCAACAGCCGCTTCACTCTGGAGCAGAGCGAAGCATTTGCTGCGCGAGTGAAGCGGGAAGTAGATGTCAGCACCAACCCCAATGTCTCGAACCAAATCCAGCAGGCGTATCAATTGGCGTTAAGTCGTGCGCCAACGAAGGAAGAACTGAAGGATATGGAGCCCATCGTCCTACAAAGTGGCCTCGCTGCGCTGTGCCGCGCCTTATACAACTCGAATGAGTTTTTGTTCGTACCGTGAAAACCACAGATGACTACTTGCCCTTTGATACCCCGGCCTTTTGCAGCCGTGCGATCAGGTTAACCAAGTCTCCCACAGTTTTCACCTTCACCGCGTCCTCGTCTGGAATCTCCTTCAGCGCAAACTCCTCCTCAACGGCCATGATGAGCTCCACAAGATCCAGGGAGTCAGCGCCGAGGTCTTCAATGAGTCGTGCAGTGGGGATCACCTGAGCAGGGTTCACCCCGAGTTGCTCTACAATGATGCGAACCACCTTGCCCAGGATCTCGGCATGGACCTTGTCATACACCGGCGGAGGAGTGGGGGCGAGTGCGACTGCCTGCGTGACTGCACTGTTCGCCACCGGCGTCGTTGCTTTCACTGAATTGACATTAGAAGCTCCACCCATCACGGCTGCCACGCGCTGGATCAGATCAGCCTTGTCCACGTTTTTGCCAGGACACGTTTTATATGAATCTGGCAGTTCTCCGTGAAAACGAATCGCCGTGGCTGGAAGGCCCAGCTTGCGGCAAAGGGTGGCTAAAGCGCTGACCGTTGTGTCCCTCACTGCCGGCAGAAGCGGCTCGCTGTCATACTCTCCCACCATCTCCACGCCGATGGACTCTTTGTTCCATTGGCGTGCATGAACGCCCGGCATGTTCAACGCGTTAAAGACCCAGATTTTGGTCTCATCCACAAACAGGTGCGGCCCACCGTTCCAGCCATTGTTCTTCACGAACGAGTTGAGGAATGAGTTCAACCACCCTTCGGGACTTTTTTTCCACGCCTGCAGAGGTGACTCTGTAGAATGCAGCACAATGAACGAGGGCTTCCAACTTGTGAACTGAAGACCATCCACGTAATGCGCAAACTCTGAGGGTGTGTTTCCACGCATCACAAATTTGCCGGCAATGTTGCGAAGTTCTTTCTGATCTGGAGGAGGGTGCGGCGTCTTGTCGTAATTGGCCACAAAGGTCTCAATGCCGGACCTCAGTTGTTCCGGGCTAAGCCCGTACTGGGCGGCAACGCTCTTCAGCGCCGCCTCTGGATCCCCATTCTGGCTGATAAGTGCTTTCTTGAGTTCCTCCATTTGGGTATGAATGGCAGAAACCTGCCCGGCCATCTCAATCACATTGTCCTTGATCTGCGAAGTGTTTTGCGTGTCCGCCTTCACTGCCTCCACGGTCTTTTTAAGTCCCTCAGACCGTCGGAGCATAACCATCGTGCTCGTAATGAGAAGCACCACAATCACAGCTGCGGCAATAAGGGTGGTCCTGCGCTCCTCCTTGAACATGCCAGCCCAGGCATCATCGCGCTCTGGCAGTTTCAGCACGAGCTCGCGCAGTTCTGCCAGGGTCGAGAACTCATACCACAGGTGGTTGCTTTGGCGCAGGGCCGTACAATGCTCACGCTGCAGGCGCCGTTTCTCTGGATCCTCCAGCGGCAGTGGCGCCGCAAGGTCTGGCCTGTTTTGCGGCATTTCATAAAAGGCGTCTGTTGCCAGAAAGACGTACACCGGCTTCTTGCTGTCAACAGCCGCATAATATTCCAACTGAGTATAGGACCGACGTGGGGAGGGAAAAACGACCCCGGCTGCCCCCTCACCTTGCTTCGTGTTAGCGGGGAGCGGCTCCATACCATAGACAACGCCCGCCAAGTGTATCACCGCCTTGCACGTAGCGATGGTGTGCGCCTCTTTGAGCGCAATCTCTCCCTGTCCCGTTGGAAAGTGCTGCTGCACCACCGGATAACATCGGATGTCCAGCAAAGCGTCTCTCACAGTCTCTCGCGCTTTAGCCAGATCAGCACTAGTGGCAGAGATAAAAACCGGAGGGAGATTCTGCATAAAGGGATATAATTTAAGCATTTTTATAACCCCCGATTATCCAGAATGAAAATTTTTTTCTGCGAATGTTTACGCTGGCGTTAAATACCGCTGTGGCGTGGAGATATCCTACAGACACTATGCATCATTCCCCTGTTCTCTCCGAACACCTCTCCCCCGCCGGTCACGCACTCCTCGACCGCCGCCGCTTTCTCGGCAGCAGCGCCACCGCTCTCGGCTCCATCGCACTGACCAATCTCCTCGGCCTCGATGGTCTCCTCGCATCGGACAGACCCATCATCGACCCCGCTCGCCCCTACGCCCCACGACAGCCGCATTTCCCGGGCAAGGCAAAAAACGTCGTCGTCATCTTCTGCGCCGGTGCCGTCAGCCAGCTCGAAACCTGGGACTACAAACCCGAGCTCATCAAGTGGGACGACAAGCCCCTCCCCGGCGGCCCCGCCGTCACCTTCCAAGGACCCGCAGGCAATCTTGCACGCCCGCAGTACACCTTCCGCCAGCGCGGCCAGACCGGCAAGTGGGTGAGCGACATGATCCCACATCTCGCCGAACTCACGGATGACTTCGCCTTCGTGCACTC
>Ga0114968_10004415_pt1 | contig 10506 bp, 7 predicted proteins | sample M_130807_EF_Meta_FD_87020 | JGI IMG/M metagenome (GOLD analysis project Ga0114968, IMG submission 87020) | Freshwater microbial communities from Lake Montjoie, Canada to study carbon cycling - M_130807_EF_MetaG | ecosystem: Environmental > Aquatic > Freshwater > Lake | place: Lake Montjoie... | reverse complement strand
GTCCAGCAAGTCGTAGACGTTCATGCCGCCAATGCGCAGCAGTTCACGCATGGGCGATTTGCCCAGCAGCCGCACGCGCAGCGCCAGGCGCAGCATGTCCCAGCGCGCCCGCCAGTCCCGCAAGGAAAGCCGTGGCGGGGTGATGGAAAACAGCGTGGCAAGGACATCGGCATAGCGCGCCATGCGAACCCGAAAGCTGGCGTAGGCAGCGGCGTCGGCAGGCGGTAATTCGCTGCCAGCCGCCTGGGGCAGGTCCATGCGCAATGCGTGCCCATCGGGGTTGAGCGCGTGGCTTGCCATATTGGTGGCCGCAAACGACAGGCCGTGGTCGTGCAGCTTGAGCTCATGGATCAGCGACTGCGGCAGTCCGTGCAGCAGGTGGGCGCAGGCGGACACCTGGAATCCGGGCGCGAAGGTGTGCGTCTGGGCTGCGCCACCGACTTGGCTGGCGGATTCGAGCACCAGCACACGGCGTCCGGCACGTGCCAGGTCCAGGGCGCAGCACAGGCCGTTGTGCCCTGCACCGATCACGATGGCGTCATAGCGCGCGCTCATGCCGACACCTTGAGGCCCAGATCACCCAAGACCGTGCGCGCTGCATTGGCGCCCGGTGCGCCCATCACGCCCCCGCCGGGGTGGGTGCTGGAGCCGCACATATACAGGCCTTGAATCGGCGTGCGGTATTGGGCGTAGCCCGGAATGGGCCGGTTGAACAGCAGTTGGTCCATGGTCAGCTCGCCTTGGAAGATATTGCCCTCGGACAGGCCGACTTCGTTTTCGATGTCCCAGGGCGTGCGGATTTCGGCATGGCGGATCAGGCTCTTGAAGTTGGGGCTGTGTTCGGCAATCGCGTTGATCACCGTGTCGCCAAAGGCCTGACGCTTCTCGTCGGTCCATGGCCCATCGGCCAGGTGGTAGGGCGCGTACTGCACGAACACCGACATGTAGTGCTTGCCTTCAGGTGCCATGGTGGGGTCGATGATGGACGGCAGCAGCATGTCGACATAGGGCTTGCGCGACCAGCGCCCCGCCTTCCAGTCGTCGTAGCCGCGCTCGATCTCGTCCATGGTCTCCGAGATGTGCATATCGCCCCGTATGGCTGGCGAGTCGGCGGGCAGTGCCGGGAAGTGGGGCAGCCCGTCTAAGGCGATATTGAGCTTGCCCGAAGACCCGCGGATCTTGAAGCGGCGTACCAGGTGCACAAAATCGGGTGGGAGTTCCTTTTCGTCCACGGTCTGCAAAAAGGTGCGCTTGACATCCATATTGCTGATCACCGTACTGGCATGGAACTCTGCGCCCGATTGCAAAGCCACGCCATAGGCGCGCCCGTTGCGCGACAGAATCTGGCCGACCGGGCTGTCGGTGCGGATCTCGCCACCGCTGGCGCGCAGCGAATCCGACATCGCGCGGGTGACCGCGCCCATGCCGCCGCGCGCAAAGCCCCAGGAGCCCACCGCGTCGTCAATATCGCCCATGTAATGGTGCAGCAGCACATAGGCGCTGCCCGGCGAACGCGGCCCCAGTGCGGTACCGATGATGGAGCTGCCGGCCATGGTCGCCTTGATCAGGTCGTTTTCAAAGTACTCATCCAGGTAGTCGGCTGCGCTCATGGTCCAGAAGCGCACGGTTTCGTGCATGCGCTCTTCGCCCAGGGCGTGGAAGCGCTGGCTCAGGTACAGCAACTCCATGATGTCGCTGGATTTGAAGGAGGTCGGGTCTGGCGGCGTGCGCATGAGCAGCGGCTTGATAAATTTGCACTGGCGCATCACGTCGCGTGAGAAGCGCTCATAGGCTTGAGCGTCGCGCGGCGAGTGGCGTTCGTACTCGCGCCGCTGCGCGTCGTGGTTGGGGTAGGTGGCCAGGTGGCGGCCGTCCTTGGTGAACGCAGCGCCACCGCCGTAAGGAATGACTTGCAGGCCGAACTTGGGCAGCTCCAGCGCACGCATGATTTCCGGGCGCAGCAGGCTGCACACATACGAGCAGTTGCTGTAGGTGAACTCCGGGTGCAGGCTGCGGCTGACGGCGGCGCCGCCGATGTAGTCGTTGCGTTCCAGCACCAGCACCTTCAGCCCGGCGCGCGCCAGGTAACAGGCGCTGACCAGCCCGTTGTGGCCGGAACCGACCACGATCACATCGTATTTTTCTTTGCCTGCCATGCGCTGCTCCATACCGCGCGGCACGCCCCATTGGCGGCAGGAATGCGCAGCTCTTGACTTTACTGTACGGTTGTTTAATAAACCGCGCAAGCGGTATCCAGCAGATTTCGGGTTTGCCCTAGTGCCGTCGCCCTGCAGGGGCATTGACGCCACGCTCTTACTAAACTATTGTTCAACAAAAGCAGGCCCACACGGGGTCTGCTTGCTCCTTCGGAACCGACCCATGGCCTATCCCCTGTCTGAAGATGCCCTGGCATGGCAGCGCAAGGCGCGCGCCTTTGCCGATCAGGAGCTGCTGCCGTTTGAAGAGACTGCCGAATTCAACGAGGGCGAACTGCCTCCCGAGGTCTACGCCCGCCATCGCCGCATGGCCCTGGAGCTCGGTATCCCGCTGATGGATGCGCCGCGCTCGGTCGGCGGCCTAGCTTTGCCTTTGCTGACTCAGACGGTGGTGTGGGAGCAGCTCGGGCGGGTGACCAACGCCCTGTGCTGGTGTATGTCCGAGGCGCAGTCGTGGATGTTTGAGGCCTGCAATACCGACCAACTCAAACGCTATGTGCTGCCCATGATGCGTGGCGAGCGGCGCGAGTGCTATGCGATCACCGAGGCGGAAGCGGGTTCGGACAACACGGCCATCCGCACCACCGCGCGCCGTGACGGGGGCCACTACCTGATCAGCGGAGAAAAGTGGTTTGTTACCAGCGCCAACAAGGCCGACTTCATGTTTGTCCAAGCGGTGGTGGAGGACAGCACGCCGGCCGAAGCGGCGCATGCGCTGTTCTTCGTGGACATGAACAGCCCGGGCATTGACATGTTGGACAACCCCTTGTTCGGCCACACCTACTCCTCACACCATCCGACCTATGCCTTGCGCGGTGTGCGGGTGCCGTTGGAAAACCGCATTGGTGCTCCCGGAACCGGCATGGATTACACCCGCTCCTGGTTCCGGCGCGAGCGCCTGATGATCGCCGCGCGCTGCTGTGGCGCGGCGGGGCGTCTGATCGATTTGGCCAGCGAATTTGCGCAAAAGCGGGTCGTGTCGGGCCAGCCGATTGCCCAGTACCAGATGATCCAGGCCATGCTGGCCGACAGCATCACCGAGCTGTGGGCTGCGCGCTTGATGACCTACGAGGCCGCCGCCATGCAGGACCGGGGTGAGCCCGTGGCGCTGATTCATACCCATTGTTCTATGGCCAAGCTCTACGCCTCCGAGATGGCCAACCGGGTGGCCGACCGGGTCGTGCAAATTTTCGGCGGGCGCGGCTATATGCGCAGCAACCCGGCGCAGCGATTTTTCCGGGAACTGCGGGTGGACCGGATTTGGGAGGGCACCAGTGAAATTCAGCGCCTCATCATTGCGCGCAGCCTGCTCAAGCGCGGCGTGAGCGGTGTGATCGGACCATGAACATTCCGCACATTCCACCCATGAAGTCCAGCAAGCTGGGCGAGGACGGCTTTTTGCAGGTGCTGGATGTCAGCAAGCAATTTGGCAAAGTGACGGTGGTCGATAAGGTCAGCTTGTCGATCCGGCGGCAGGAATTTTTTGCCTTGCTGGGCAGTTCGGGTTGCGGCAAATCCACCCTGTTGCGCATCATGGCGGGGCTGGAAACGCCCACCAGCGGGCGCATTGTGTTGGACGGCCAGGACATCACCGATATTCCGGCGCACCGGCGTCCTGTCAACATGATGTTCCAGTCTTACGCGCTGTTTCCGCACATGGACGTGGCTTCCAATGTGGGCTACGGCTTGCGCCGCGAAGGCGTTGCGAAGGCGCAAATCCGCGAGCGGGTGGATGAGGCTTTGGCGCTGGTGCAAATGGGCGGGTATGCAGCGTCCATGCCCGCGCAGTTGTCGGGCGGCCAGCAGCAGCGGGTGGCCCTGGCACGCAGCCTGGTCAAGCGCCCCAAGCTGCTGTTGCTCGACGAGCCGATGTCGGCGCTGGACAAAAAAATCCGCCAACAAACCCAGTTTGAATTGGGCAGCATCCTGCAAAAAGTCGGCGTGACCTGCCTGATGGTGACCCACGACCAGGAAGAAGCCATGACCATGGCCGACCGGTTGGCGGTGATGAGCGAAGGCGTGATCGTGCAAATGGGTACGCCGGAGCATGTCTACGAGGCACCCAACACCCGGTTTTCCGCCGAGTTCATCGGCTCGACCAATGTCTTCACCGGGATGCTGGCAAGTGACGGCGGCGACGTGCTGGATTGCCATGAGCTGGTCCGGCCCCTGCAGTTACCCCATGCCCTAGTGCATGCCCGCAAGGGGCAGTCGGTCACGGTGTCGGTGCGGCCGGAGCGCATCCGCCTCTCCTGGCCGCAGGGCGCGGACAGCCGGGACGACAGCCAGGTCTTCAACACGGCCGAGGGCGTGGTGGAGCAGATCGGCTACATGGGCAGCTACACCTTGTACTACCTGCGCCTGCCCTCGGGCCGGGTGCTGATGGCGCATGTGCCGCGCGAGGTCCTGGCCGGATTTGGGCGCGAACCGGACTACGGCGATACGGTGGCGCTGCACTGGTCGGTGCGCAGCCTGGTGGTGGTGGGCTGAGGCGCAGGATGACGGGACCCACCCCAAGCACCTGGCGCTTCCCGGGCTTGCCCGGCGGCAGGACGTGGGCGATTGCGATCCCTTTTGTCTTCCTGCTGGTGTTTTTCATGCTGCCTTTTTTGCTGGTCTTGAAAATCAGCTTCGCGCAGTCAGCCATGCATGTTCCACCCTATACCGCGCTGCTGCAGTACCAGGACCAGCAGCTCAGTTTTTTGCTCAGCCTGGAAAGCTACATCACCATCTTCAGCGACGATATTTATTTTTCGGCGTATGCCAGTTCGGTCAAGGTGGCATTTTTCACGACGCTGGTGTGTTTGGTGGTGGGCTATCCGGCGGCCTGGTTGATTGCCAGCGCCCGCCCCGGCCTGCGCGAGCTGCTGCTGATGGGCGTGGTGCTGCCATTCTGGACCTCGTATTTGGTGCGGATTTACGCGTGGGTGGGCATCCTGAAGGACCAGGGCCTGGCCAACCGCTTGCTGCTGTGGTCGGGTGTGACTGATACACCGGTGCAACTGATGCACAACACCACCGGCCTGTACATGGGCATGGTGTATTCCTACCTGCCGTACATGGTGCTGCCGCTGTATGCCTTTCTGGTGAAGATGGACCGCAGCCTGCCCGAGGCGGCGCGCGATCTCGGCGCCCAACCCTGGGAGGTTTTTTTCACCGTCACCTTGCCGCTATCCCTGCCCGGAATCACCGCCGGCTGCCTGCTGGTGTTCATCCCTTCGGTGGGGGAGTATGTGATCCCGGAATTGCTGGGCAGCGCCAGCGACTTGATGATAGGGCGGGTTATGTGGTCTGATTTCTTCAACAGCATCGCCTGGCCGCTGGCGGCTGCCGCCACCGGGGTGATGGTGGCCTTGCTGCTGGTGCCCATGGTGTGGTTCCAGCGGGTGCAAAGCCGCACCGGGGCGGTGGCATGACCGGACTCGGCGTCTGGCTGGGTCGGGGGTTCTTGACCTTGCTGTTCCTGTTTTTCTACCTGCCCATTGCCAGCGTGATTTTCTATTCGTTCAACGCGTCGGCTTTGGCCAGTGAATGGACCGGCTTCTCGCTGCACTGGTATGCCAAATTGCTGGATGACCACGAGCTGCTGGATGCATGCCGCATCAGCTTGGTGCTGGCGATGGCCACCGCGTGCAGCTCCGTCCTGGTCGGCGCTTGGATTGGCTACGTGCTGGCGACCTACCGGCGCTTTGTCGGCAGCGGTCTTTTTTCGGCCATGGTCAATGCGCCGCTGGTCTTGCCCGAAGTTATCTCCGGCATCTCGCTTTTGCTGTTGTTTGTCTCGCTCGAGCAAAGCCTGGGCTGGCCGCAGGGCCGTGGCATGGCAACCATGTGGATTGGCCACACCATGTTGTGTATTTCGTATGTGGCGATCACGGTACAGGCGCGTCTGGCCTCCATGGACCGCTCGCTGACCGAGGCTGCGCGCGACCTGGGGGCTGCGCCATTGCGGGTCTTTTTCGACATCACGCTGCCCTTGATAGCGCCTTCGCTGTTTGCCGGGTGGGTGCTGTCATTCACGATCTCGTTGGACGATGTGATCATGTCGGCCTTCTTGTCCGGACCCGATACCACCACGTTGCCGCTGGTACTGCTCTCGCGTATGCGGCTGGGCCTCAACCCCGAAATCAACGCGGTGGGAACCCTGATCATCGCGGTGGTCAGTACCGGCGTGGTGGGTAATAGCTGGTACCTGATGCACCGCGAGCGGGCGCAAGCCCGCTTGCTGGCGCAGGCGGCGCAGGCCCGATCCCCCCGCGCGGCGCAGATACCTGTGTCCGCCTAATTTTTTACCCCATTCTTTGTGACACCCTTTGCATGAACCACCCCCAACCAGCCCCCAGCCTCGCCCAAACCCAGGACAACCAGTTTTGGATGCATCCCTGGGAATACATGTCCAGCGCCGGCACGGCGCAGCGCACCGTCATCAGCCATGCCGAAGGCATTTATGTGTACGACGAAAGCGGTGCCCGCATGATCGACGGACCGGCTGGCATGTGGTGCACGCAAATCGGCTACGGCCGCCAGGAAATGGCCGACGCCATCGCGGCCCAGATCACCCGGCTGACCTATATCAATCCCTTTGCGCTGAGTGCCGGGCCCCCGGCCGCGCTGGCAGCCCGCTTGGCGCACATGGCCCCCGGCGACATGCACCACGTATTTTTGACCACCGGTGGCACCACGGCGGTAGAGACCGCGCTGCGCTTTGTCCATTACTACAACAACGTGCTGGGCCGGCCCGAGAAAAAGCACATCATCTCGCGCGCCGATGCCTACCATGGCAGCAGCTACCTCACCGGCATGGTTGCCGGCAAGGACCGCGACAAAAGCTTTCTGGACATCAGCATGCCGCAGGCGCACCTGCTGTCCAGCGTCAATCCGCGGCGTCGGCCTGAGGGCATGACGGTAGAGGCGTTTTGCGATGCCCGCGTGGCCGAATTGGAGGCCAAAATTCTGGAAATCGGCGCACACCGGGTGGGGGCATTCATTGCCGAACCCGTGCAGGCCTCGGGTGGCGTGATCGTCGCACCCGAGGGCTATTTCAAGCGTGTGTGGGAGGTCTGCCGCAAACACGACGTGCTATTCATTGCCGACGAAGTGGTTACCGCCTTCGGCCGTTTGGGCCATTGGTTCGCGAGCAAAGAGGTGTTTGGTGTGGAACCTGATCTGGTGACCTGCGCCAAGGGCATTACCTCGGGCTACCTGCCCTTGGGGGCCTGCCTGATCTCGGACCGGGTGTTTGACCAGGTGGCGGGCGACAAAGCCAAAGGCGGCTCCTTTGCCCACGGCTATACCAATTCCGGCCACCCCGTATGCAGTGCGGCGGCCTTGAAAAACATCGAGATCATCGAGCGCGAGGGTTTGTTGGAGCAGGTACGCGCGCTGGCACCGCATTTCCAGGCGCGGCTGCATGCCTTGCGTGACATTCCATTGGTCGTCGATACCCGTGGCGTGGGTTTGCTGGGTTGCGTGGAGTGCACGGTGCGCGGCATCGAGCACAGCGGTATGACGCCGCAGGAGCATTTGGCTTTCGATGCCGATCTGGGTGCGCGCATTGACCGGCACTGCCAGTCTTTGGGCCTGATGCTGCGCCCCATCGTGAACCAGTGTGTGTTCTCCCCGCCGCTGGTCATTACCCTTGAAGAGATCGATCAGATGTTCGACATCATGCGCGAGGGCATTGTGCGCACCATGCGCGACATCGAACGCGATTTGGGTTACCGCGTTGATGCCCTGCCGGTAACGGCCTAAAGACCGGACTTGAAGCGCAGCCAGAGTTTGTTGGTTGCGCGCAGCAAGCCGGTTTCCTGCGGCTTGAAGGCAAAGTACTCGGCCATCTGCGCTTCGCTGGGGTACAAAAACGGATCGTTGGCCAGCTCGGGCTTGATCAGCGTCCGGGCTGCGCCCACGGCGCTGGTATAGGTGATCTCGTTGGTGTTCTCGGCGGCGATTTCGGGCGACAGCAGGAAGTTAATCCATTTGTGTGCCGCCTCTTTGTTCTTCGAGTCCTTCGGAATGCCCATCATGGTGAACCACAGGCCGGTTGCGCCTTTGGGCGTGGCGTAGCGGATGTCGAAGTCTTTGCCAGCGGCCTTGGCGCGCCGCTTCATCACGTTGTAGTCGCCCGACCAACCGGTGGTGATGCAAATGTCACCGCTTGCCACGTCCTGGATCACATTGTTCGAGAACATCTTGATATAGGGGCGGATCTTGGCCAGCTCTTTGAACGCGTCTTCGGTGTCGCTGAGTTTGGGGCTGTTGGGATCGCGCCCCATATAGGCCAGCATGGTGCTGGCTTCGCTGGGCTGGTCGATCAGCGCGATGCCGCACTTTTGCAGCTTTTGCGCGTTCTCGGGCTTGAACAGGAGGTCAAAACTCAGCGGAGGCAAATCGCCGCCCCAGGCCTGGCGCGCCTTGGTCATGTTGATGATCATGCCCTCGGTGCCCCAGACGTAGGGGACGCCATACTTGTTGTCCGGGTCGTTTTTGGCGGTTTGCGCCATCACGCCCGCGTCCAGAAATTTCTTGTTGGGAACCTGCGCCCAATCGATGGGCTCAAACACCCCGGCCTTGATCTGCTTGGCCATGTAGTTGGAGCTGGGGTAGACCACGTCGTAGCCGCTGTTGCCGCTGAGCAACTTGGCCTGCAGCGTGTCGTCGCTGTCCAGGATGCTGTAGACCACCTTGATGCCGGTTGCCTTCTCGAACTTGGCTACCGTCTCCGGCCCGATGTACTCCGACCAGTTCAGCACTTTCAAGGTCGTTTGCGCTTGCGCCGCCCCGCCCAGGACCATCGATAAGGCGACGGTGGCGGAGACGAACCAGCGGGCTGTGGCGGAGATTGAGGACATGGACGAATCCTTTCTGGGGAGTCTGTGGCTGATGAATCCTGACATGGCACACACCAGCCGCCAGTGGCCGTGCGTGCACGCTCAAACGCATGCCATATTACTAGCTATCCGTTCAATAAGCCTAAGGGTTTGCCCCTTAATCGATCCTGGCTTTCAGGTCCCTTTTTGGCAATGCCGTGTGGTACCGTTTGGCGCAGCGGCAGCCCGGTCGGTGCCCGCCCATCCCCTATGATGCTCAGCGGCGGATGAACCTTACAGGAGTGTGAAATGCGGTTTCAAAAAAAATGGCTGGCAATGGCTCTGGTGTGCGCCTTCCCGGTTGGCAGCGTTTTCGCGCAGTCTGCCGCAGAACTCAAGCAGGAAATTGAAGCCCTGAAGGCGCAGTTGCAGCTTCTCCAAAAGCGCATCGAGAGCCTGGACCAGGCGGCCGACATCACTCCGCTGAGCCAGCAGGTCAATCGCATCGAACAGAAAATGGATCTCGCCGACAACGCCGCCGGTGAATCAGGTTTCCAGGGCATGAAAATCAACGGCGTCATTGAGACGGCCCTGAGCTACAACAACATCGACCGCAGCAATACCGCGACCGCAGGCTCGGGCTACGCGTCGAGCAACGACTACGCCGGTTACGGCATGGTTCAGATCACGAAAGAATCGCAAGACGGCGAGGGCGTGGACTGGACCTTGCGGCTGCTGCCAGGTGCCACGTCCATGGTGCACGAAGCGTCGATCTCGGTGCCGCTCACCAAAGACCGCCGTTTGATTGCGGGCTATGTGCCGGACTTTCAGGGCTATGAATTTTCGTTTCCCCACGCCGACTCCACACTGGGTAATCAGCTGATTACGCACAACGCCTTGTTTGATTTGGCAGGGGCCACTGCCTACACCGGCGCTGGAATCTCTTACAACCTGAATGGTGGCAATGCGGCTTTCAAGTGGATGATTGGCAACGTGGATGGCGGCTACGACAGCGCCACGGATAACGTAGACCCGATCAATGCCGCAAACTCTTCGGTGAAAACGGTAGCCCTGGCCTACCGCGCGGACTGGTACGTCAACGACACCGCGTATGTGGGCTTGTCGGGTTTGCACGGCTCCATGAACCGCAACTTCACGATCATGGCGCTCGATGCGGGTCTTACCCGTGGTGACTACCAATTCAATGGCCAGATCACCAGCGGGCAAGAGGCCCGTGCCGCCGCCAATGGAGGCACTGCGACCTGGACCGGTGTTTCAGGATTTTTTGGTGTGAAGGTGGTTCCCCGCCTGCAGCTGATGGCGCGCGCGGACTACATTTGGAACCGCAACAACGGCGGCGGAACCTATGCCTACAACGGCGGCGACACCACCATAGGCCTGGGCCCCAAACGCACCGATGCCACGGGCTCCTACGATACCGACGCCGACACCGGTTACGCCACCACGGGTGCCAATCTCGC
>Ga0114968_10004413_pt1 | contig 10510 bp, 10 predicted proteins | sample M_130807_EF_Meta_FD_87020 | JGI IMG/M metagenome (GOLD analysis project Ga0114968, IMG submission 87020) | Freshwater microbial communities from Lake Montjoie, Canada to study carbon cycling - M_130807_EF_MetaG | ecosystem: Environmental > Aquatic > Freshwater > Lake | place: Lake Montjoie... | reverse complement strand
TGATAAATCTTGATTCTCTAAAATTAAATCGCTGGCCGTACTTTTTGATACCGCTATGATTGCATTAGCTTTTTTGGCTGCCGCCATCATTAACTTTGAATCTAGCCACCTACTCATAGGCCTCATTGTTTGACCTGCATGACGCCAAACTAAATCATGAATTGTGACAACACAAGGTATTTTGGAATTTAAAAAACGTGGTATGCGATGGGCAGGAGACCAAAAGATATCAACCTGATCTTTAAATGCCAAGTATGGCAATACACTCTGCGCCCAAATCATTCTTGTAGCCCTGCCTTTAAGTCTCATACTCCTAATAAAGATATTTTCTCTATCCCAGTTTCCTATTATGATTGGTCGATGAGAATACAAGTACCACTCATGACCTTCACTTGTCATTCTTGACAAAACTTCAAACAAATAACGCCCAATACCAGTTATTGGCTCAGATAATAGGCGTGCGTCAACACCTATTCTGATTTTTTTATTTATTTTCAATTCGACCATGAATCATTTCTTTTATCTTTTCCTCAAAATTTGTGGTTGGAAGCCATCCAAGTTGCCGCAATTTCGTATTATCTGCTACCAAATTCACTGGCTCGCCTATTCTGTAAGCTAGTGTGCCAAAACACAAATTAGATTGAGAATTTGTTAAGCTATGAATTAACTTTACAACTTCTTTGATTGGTCTGCCTATTCCGCTTCCTAATTCATACCGCACAGATTGCTCAATATCGCCTATCTTTGAAATAATCAACACAATCGCCTTTACAACATCGTCTATATGAATAAAATCTCTTTTTTGAAAGCCTGAGGTTAATTTTAGGTCTGTAACATTATCTAAACATCGATTAATTGTTTGCGATATAAAATCTTTGCTTGTTAGACTATACCCATAAATGATATGTGTTATTAAATCAATATATTGGAAATTACCTGAGGATTTTTCTGAAAACTCCTCACATACTTTAGAAAAGCAATGTTTTGATTTTGCATACGGAGATACATCGCTTGGCAAAGCCGTGTTGATGTTAATAAATATTTTTTTAGCTTTTATTAAACTTAACGAGTGAATTAATGTTAAACCAAGATCAATATTAACTGAACTAATCTCTTCATAGCTCTCGCCATTTAAGCCATAATTGCATGCCGTGTGAACTATAACATCTGGATCAAAACTCTTTACAAAATTTATTAGCTCATACTCCGATGAAGCTCTCAATATCGATAAATTATTCAGGGCTAAAACTTCATCACTTAGCCGGGAGATTGGGCGCAATAATAAACCGCATCTAATACCCAATCCATGAACTGCGGGAACTAAGCGGGAGCCTAACCTTCCACTAGCGCCAGTAAACAGTATCTTCACAGAATTTAAAAATTTAGGCCTATAAAATTTTCAATCTGAGTTGCAGTGTACTCAAGCATTTCTTCTGTTAAGGCTGGCTGCACCCCAATCCAAAATGTATTATTCATTATATTATCAGTGTTACTAAGATCGCCACTAATCCGATATTGAATATTACTCATGTATGGCTGTCTTACTAAATTTCCCGCGAACAATAATCGGGTACCAATTTTTTTCTGATCCAGATAGGTTACTAAGTCAATCCGAGATACTGGGCAAACATCCTTTACTGTAATGGGAAAACCAAACCAAGAAGGATCAGACCCTTCTGTAGCTATAGGTAATTGCAAAAATTCTTGGCACGACTCCAAGCGTTTCCTTAAAAATAAAAAGTTCTCTTTGCGTGATCGAATAAAATCCGGAGCCTTTTCCAATTGAGCCAATGCACAGGCAGACTGCATATCTGTTATTTTAAGGTTATACCCTAAATGGCTATATGTATATTTGTGATCATACCCGTACGGTAATTCACCAAGCTTCCAAGCAAAACGTTTAGTGCATGTATTGTCTTTACCGGGTGGGCAATAGCAATCTCTACCCCAATCTCTAAAGCTTTCAGCGATTTTCTTTAACTCGTAGTTGTTAGTAAATACAGCACCTCCTTCCCCCATTGTGATGTGATGAGCAGGATAAAAACTTAGTGTGCCAATATCTCCAAATGTTCCCACCATCTGATCTTTGTAGGTAGAACCCAATGCATCACAGCAATCCTCAACTAACCAAAGTCCATATTTTTGACACAAGGCTGTCACAATATCAAGATTAAATGGATTACCTAAAGAATGCGCCAACATTATTGCTTTAGTTTTTGAGGTTATAGCAACCTCAATTTTTGAGGCATCTATATTGTGTGTGTATGCATCAACGTCAATAAAAACTGGTACTGCACCAAATTGGATTATTGGATTTACTGTAGTTGGGAACCCTGCAGCTACTGTAATTACCTCATCTCCCCGCTTAATGGCTCTATCGCCTAATTTTGAAGAAGTTAAAGTGGAAAAAGCAACTAAATTTGCTGAAGATCCTGAATTTACTGTTAACGCATATTTAACGCCTATGAATTCGGCTAACTTTTTTTCAAACAAGTCATTAAAACGCCCTGTGGTTAACCAACCATCAAGAGATGCGTCAACCATATTTCTTAACTCAGAGTAGCCAATAGTTTTTCCAGATGGCGGAATCATTGTTTCGCCAGGCACAAATTTTTTGGGTGAGAATTCTAATTGAGAATATTGCGCAACTAAATCTAATATCTGCTTACGAATATTATCTTTAGCAATCTGATTGGGCGAAATAATAGTTTCATGCATAAATAGACTCATATAAATAAATTGATTTACAAATTAAGTTATCGTAAATTAATATCGGAACGATTAAATTTATCAATCTGCCGATGCATCACAGAACAAACATTACTACCACCACGAAATTCCTTATGCCACTCAATTACTGCATTTACCGCATTTTCTAGCGTCCAAGTAGGAATCCAGCCTAATTCTTGCCTTGCTTTTGAACAATCTAACTTTAAGAAATGCGCCTCGTGAAGAGCAGACCCTTGAACTTGCTGCCATGATGCACCCCCCCTCCAATTATCAACCAGGAGTTCAACGACCTCCTTAACGGATCGAGAATCTCCATCATTCGGCCCAAAATTCCATGCACCGTTAAATGAGACTCCTTGTTGATATAAAGCCTGTGCCAATACTAAATACCCCGAAAGTGGTTCTAATACATGCTGCCATGGTCGTATTGATAGTGGATTTCTGATGATTAAAGGTAACCCAGATTCAAAGGCACGAATAGCATCGGGAACTAGGCGATCCGAAGACCAATCCCCACCACCTATAACATTTCCCGCCCTTGCCGTGGCAATTGCCACTCCATGCTCAAAGTAGTTCTTTGGGTTAAAAAAAGATTGACGGTAGCTAGATACAGCCAATTCCGCACAGCCCTTACTATTACTATAGGGATCATAACCCCCCATCGGCTCAGTTTCTCGATAACCCCAAATCCACTCCTTATTCTCGTAACACTTATCTGTTGTTACCATTAGTGCCGCCTTGACATTACCGCACCTCCGAATAGCCTCCAGCACATGTACGGTTCCCATTAAATTTGTTGCATATGTTTCAATAGGATATTGATATGAATATCGCACCAAAGGCTGTGCAGCCATATGAATCACAATGTCTGGATTAACCCTTTCCATAGCCTGTTGTAATTTTGCAAAATTGCGAATATCGCCAATAAATGAATGCTCGCATATCGTCTGTAAATTTGCCACTGCAAAAAGATTAGGCGATGTATTGGGCTCCAAAGAGTAGCCAATTACTTTCGCACCCATTGCATTGAGCCAAACAGTAAGCCACCCACCCTTAAATCCAGTATGGCCCGTTAAGAATACTTTCTTTCCAAACCAGAATGCCTTATCAACGCGACCCGCTACATCCGTAATCATTGCCAAATTTTCCAGGGTGCTTTGTTGCTATTCCACAGTTCTTCTAAAATCACTTTGTCACGCAATGTATCCATGGGGCGCCAAAAGCCATCGTGCAAAAACGCTTCGAGCTGATTTTGAGCGGCAAGAGCCTCTAGTGGCTCTTTTTCCCAAACAGTGGCATCAGATTCAATCAATTCAAGTACCTTTGGATTAAGAATAAAGAACCCACCGTTAATCCAGCCGCCATCACCTGAAGGTTTTTCGATAAAGGATTTTACAGAAGAACCCTCTAGCTCAAGAGCGCCAAATCGCCCTGGCGGCTGAACAGCAGTCATAGTTGCAAGTCTTCCATGTGACTTATGGAAAGCTATAGAAGCATTAATGTCAATGGAACCCACACCATCACCATAAGTCATACAAAAATCTGTGTCCAAATATTCTGATATTCGTTTTAGACGGCCACCTGTTTGAGTATCTTCACCAGTATTAATAAGGGTAATTTTCCAAGGCTCTACTTTTTTATGATGAACTTGAAGAATATTTTTGGAAAGATCGATGCTAACATCAGACTTATGAAGTGAATAATTAGCAAAATATTCTTTGATCATATAGCCCTTATAGCCGCAACAAATTACAAATTCATTGATAGAGTGGGCTGAATAAATTTTTAAAATGTGCCACAAGATAGGCATACCCCCAATCTCAATCATTGGCTTTGGACGCAAAGAACTTTCTTCAGCAATTCGAGTGCCCAAACCGCCTGCTAAAATTACAGCCTTCATACTTGATTCCAATCGAAAAGATTTACTCCAAGCTTAATAAATTAATTCTGCAAAAGAATTACTAGGTCATGAAACTTAGCAAGTTCTGTACACAACGATCGATTATAATAACTAAATTACCAATAAACCGCTTAAAAAAACTTGGGCCATAAATTTAATTGTGAATGTTACCAAGAACTTTGCAACTGAATAAATGATGTAACTGGAATGACAAAGCTCGTGTACCAAACCAAAGTCAGTGACATATCATCACTGGAAACAGGTTGCCTATATCATCAGCCAGCTTTTGAGTTAAATGCTGGCTCAATTTGGACGCAGGTAGTTATGATAACCTCCCAGCAGTACTCCTTATCGTAAAATGACCTTAGTATTTTTTTATTTCATTTTTTCTATAAAACTTTGTTCCGAAACTTGATAATTAATAGTCCATTAAATATTAACAACATGCAAAAATTTTTTTTTTAAGCTAAAAATTTAGCAATCTATTTAATTCAAAGAAATAAAAAGGCTTTAAATTGCTAATCGCGATATTTATGAAAATATGCAATTTACCCGCTTTAATCAAAGGCGCGAAAATTGGAGAAGAGTCGTGCATACATCCTCCCTATGATTTCCTGAATGTAACACTTTCCAACTTGGTGATTGGAAAAAATGTCTTAATAGGTAGAAACGCATGGATTTCTACTCTTTCGAAAAAATGTGGGGGGGAAATATATATTGGCAACAACACAAAAATTGGTAGATATTTTGTTTGCCATTCTTCACTAAGAATAACAATAGGTTCTGGGTGCCTTTTTTCCTACTCAGTCTCCCTCTTGGACCATAATCACAAATTTCATAAAAATGAATCTCCAACCATCACCGGCATTGATCACCCCATTGATATCAAAATTGGTAATAATTGCTTCATCGGAGCACATTCATTTATATTAAAAGGTGTTCATTTGGGTGATGGATGCGTGGTAGCTGCAAATTCAGTTGTCACTAAGAGTTTTGCAAAAAATTCGATCATTGGTGGCTCCCCTGCAAAACTAATTAAATTTCTCGAATGACCAAACTTAGCATAATTATTGTTAATTACAATTCTGAAAAATGGTTAACAAAATTATTTGATTCGATCAATCTTCAAACATTTGATTACGAAGTTATTTTTATAGATAATCATTCGACACAGCGCGGATGGGAGAACCACTTAAAGACTCTTCATGCCAGCCCTAATGTAATTCGATTGGATAACAATATTGGTTTTGGTGGTGCATGCAATATAGGAGCAAGAAATGCCAACGGTAAAATCCTGCTATTTTTAAATCCAGATACTTCATTTGGTGATGGTATTTTTGAGATTATCTATAATTCCATCGAAAATGGTTCGTTAGATCTGGCATCGCCTCGCATCTTAAGTTTGGATGGCATTGATCCGTTTGAAGGTAGGGATCTTTCTATTGATTTTTATGGTTATGTTGGTCTTAGCAAACAAGGGCCATTTTATATAGAGGGCAGTGCTCTCGCAATCTCTAAAATAAATTTTTTTGACATCGGTATGTTTGACGAAGACTACTTCATGTACAGTGAAGATATAGACCTTTCATGGAGGGCTAGACTTTTTGGGCTAAAAATTGGGGTCATAAAGAGTATAAGCGTTAATCACTATAGCGGTGGATCTGATTTGCAAAGTGTTGCAATCAGGGGGAAAAAATACTCAACTCCCATACGGAGAAGGTTTGAAGTAGAAAAAAACAATATTTCAAATCTGCTTAAACTATATGCTGGTCAAACATTAGCCCTCATTCTGCCACTTACGGCGATTCTTACCCTTTTTGAAGTAATTTTGTATGCGATGATGGGAGAGAGGAAGGCAATCCAAGCAATTGCATCCGCGTGGCTTTGGAATATAAAAAATTTAGAGAAGACTCTTGTAAAAAGACGTCAAGTGCAGAAACGTCGTACATTACCAGACTCATACATTATTCGGAATATGTCTGGCGCCTTCCCCAATAAAATCAAATCACTCGCAAGGATTGGCCTACCTAAATTTGTCGACTAACCTAGATAAATCTACGAAAAAGCCCAGCTTCTCTTTGTGCATTTTTTACATATGTCGTAACCAGGTCATGGTTTGACTCATTTCTTTTATAAGTTGAATTAGCTTTTGAAACAACTAAGTTGCACATATTTTCAACATTACCAAGATCACAGACAGAAATATTAAATTGTGAAAATGGCTCCATCTTAAATATCGGAAGATCGTAGCTAAAAATTTCACAACCGGAAATATACGCCTCAATAATAGAAACTGGGTAGCTGTCATCATAGCTTGGTGCTACGAAAAATTTTGCACTCTTCATAAGGGAATACTTTTTTGAAGTTGATACAAATCCGAATAAATCAATGACTTGCTCAAGACTTTGTATTTTAATTAAATCAATAAGATCTTTAGTTGTTTTAATATCGCCAGAGCCAGCAATAGCGACTTTAAGCCCTTTCCTGCTCTCCTGCAGCCTTGAAACAACCCTAATGAAATCATAAATACCTTTTGCCTGATGTATTCGACCAAGAAAAAGCAAGTCATAACTAACAGACAAACTATCAGCATTTCTAATTAAATCAAGATTTAATCCATTATCAAATCTTTCTATTAAGATTTTTTTTGTATCGAGTATTGCAATAAGTTGCTGATAATTGTTTTCAGTTAAGTAGGCAAGGACACAGTTAACCTTGCTCAATTTCGTTAAAGTAACTTTAAATGCAACAAAGGCCAGCAAATTCCATAAATAGTTACCCGGCCGATAAGAAGGCGATGGCACGAAGTTATCAAAAGTTGCAAATGTTTTTATGCCAAGAATCCTATAATTATTCAATATTAATATATCTGAAAGATGCGAAGTTACTGAATATGCAATATCAGCTGAAGATATCGGGACAAAAAAAACCGATCCTACACAACGTTTAATATATTCAATAGCTATAGCAATCTTTGTATTATTTTTTAACTTTGATGCAAATGGAATTAAACATATCTCAACGTTATCTCCAAAATTTTCTTTGTAAAATTTTAATCCATCTGGACTTGTGTTAATGAAAATTTTGCAGTCTTTAATACTTAACCAATATTTAATATGGGCTAACGTTTTTTCCCTGTTTTGGTCAATACCCCCAAAAACTGAATCAATTATTGCAATTTTCATTATCATATTTTCTTACAGAGAAAAATATGAGAAGTTGCAAGTAAATTTGTCAAGAATGGAAAAAATTTTAAGAAATGCCCCAAAATTGATGCTCCGAACTTATGTTCCTCAATCACCAAACCAGCTTTCTCAATTAACAATTTTGCAGTTTTAAAGGTGTAAAAATGGAGATGTGTTTTATCAAGAATTCCAGACTCTGTGTAATCAAAATTACCCAACAGCAACCTCATTCTGACTGCATAGTTGGCAACATTTGGAAGAGATAAAATGACAATGCCATCTTTTTCCAATTGGGTATTTATAAATTCTTGTAAAATTCTTGCTGGTTCAAGAAGATGCTCTAAGATATCTCCAAAAATTATGCAGTCAAACTTATGATTCCAAGGCAGTTCTAAAGAAAAATTTAGATTAACTTGAAATGTGTCAGTATAGAAATCCGCGGCCATTTTAAGCGCTTTAGCATTAAAGTCAACTCCAAAAAACTCTGAATGTTTCAAGTTAGCATATTTACCAATATAGCCGCTATTACATCCAACATCTAAAATGTACTTTGAGCCATTTGGAATCAATGAGATTATAGTATTTTGGGTTGAGTACTTACGTGGATCAAACTGATAGGGCGACAGTGAAGGGTCAGATATCTCAAAATTCATGATACAGTGGGGTTTATTTCGTAAAATAATTTACACAAAAGAATGGCACAAAAAACCAACCTTTCAATAATTCTTCCAGTATATAACGAAGAAAATAATTTACCACTTATTCAAAAGGAAATTGATTCTGCACTTAAGGCGACTCAAAATTCATACGAAGTAATATATGTCAACGATGGCAGCATGGACCAATCTGGAAAAGTGCTTGACTATTTGTGCACTCAATATTTAGAAATAAAAGTTATACATCTCGCTAGGAACTATGGCCAAACTTCTGCAATAATGGCTGGAATTGATCATGCAATTGGTGAAGTTATTGTGCTGATGGATGCGGACTTGCAAAATGATCCGGCCGACATCCAAAAGTTACTGGATGAATTAAATAACGGAAGCGATGTTTGCTCAGGATGGAGAAACGACAGAAAAGATTCCAGATTCAGCAAGAATATCCCAAGCATAATAGCCAATTTTTTGATATCAAAAGTCAGTGGGGTGCATCTTCATGATTACGGCTGTACACTCAAGGCCTATAAGGCGGATTACATTAAGAATGTAAAATTGTATGGTGAAATGCACAGATTTATACCTATTTATGCAAAAATGAATGGCGCATTAATTATTGAAATTCCAGTAAATCACCGCCCAAGATTGCATGGGAAGTCTAATTATGGATTAGAGAGAATATTTAAAGTTATTCTGGACTTAATACTTGTTAAATTTTTAGAGAAATATTATCAAAAACCAATATACGTATTTGGTGGAGTTGCATTTATCGCTCTTTTTTTTAGCGCCAGTGCTAGTTTGTATGCAGTTTTCTTAAAACTCTTTATGCTCACAGACTTTATAAAAACTCCCTTACCTATGATAGCAATTATATCATTTCTAACTTTTCTAATGTGTATATTGTTAGGGCTTTTAGCAGAAATGATATCACGTTCATGGCATGAGCCTCAGGGGAAAAACCTATACCAAATCAAAAGGATTGTAGAAAAAAAGTCAAGCCAATAAATCCCCTTCCCACACACTAATCTGGCCTATTTCAATTTCATGCTCAAAAGCTAAGATTTAAGTTATTTTGCTTGAACTGACCTAATATTTTGTACCACCCTAGAAGAGAGGATTTTTGATAATCTTCACCCTCAAGGAGCGCTAACTATGGCTAAAGGCCAGCGTCTCAAACCCGAGCAAATCGTCACCTTATTGCATCAAATCGATGCTCTGACAACGAATGGCAAAGCCCTAGCCCAGGCGCCTATAAAGAAGTGGGAATGGTCGAGCGAAGCTACTATCGTTGGCACAAGATCTGCGGCGGCATGAAGGTTGATCAGGCTAAAAAGTATAAAGATCTGGAACAAGAAAATACCCGTCTCAAGAAGCTATTGGCTGATCTGTCTTTACGAGAAGCTCTGCTAGGCGTAAAAATGCAGCACAGCATCTCATGGATAAGTATCGTGTCTCTGAGCGAGCTGCTTGCAGTTTAGTGGGGCTCTCTCGAGCAGACTATCGGCACATGCCACTCCCCAGAGATCATGAGCAGCCGCAGAGGGCCGAGGTCATCCGCATGGCGAGCACCTATGGACGATATGGTTATCGCACCATCGCTGGCATGATGCACATGCTGGTTGGGGACAAGCAACTGCTAGCAAGGTCGGTTATATCTTGCGGGAGGAGGGCTTAAAGATTCCACAAAAGCAACCTCCTAGAGGCAGATTGTAGTTAAACGACGTAGCTGTATGCGCCTGCGAGCCACGCACCGAAATCATGTGTGGAGTTATGATTTTGTCTTGATTAGAGACGCGTATGGGGCAAGATTAGGATGCTTACAATGATCGACGAGTTCAGCAGAAAGTACCTCACCATCTTCTGCGCTAGACGCATTGGGTCGGTCCAGGTGATTGAACAACTAGCAAGTGCCATGATTACTCACAGTATCCCAGAGCACATACGCTCAGATTAATGGGTCAGATTTATCGCTAAAGAGCTAAGAACTTGGTCATCGGGCATTGGAGTCAAGACCACTTACATCACCCCGGCAGCCCTTG
>Ga0114968_10004412_pt1 | contig 10513 bp, 2 predicted proteins | sample M_130807_EF_Meta_FD_87020 | JGI IMG/M metagenome (GOLD analysis project Ga0114968, IMG submission 87020) | Freshwater microbial communities from Lake Montjoie, Canada to study carbon cycling - M_130807_EF_MetaG | ecosystem: Environmental > Aquatic > Freshwater > Lake | place: Lake Montjoie... | reverse complement strand
TATGATTTAACGATACCATCTACCCTTAACTTTGGATTAGCAAATGGTCTTCAAGTAAGAGACACTTCTACAACAGGTTATATTCAAAGAAGATTAATCAAAGGTCTAGAAGATTTAATGGTCCACTACGACATGACAATTAGAACCAATAAAAATAAAATTGTCCAATTTGCATATGGCGACGACGGTATTGACACAACAAAAGTAGAGAACCAATTTATTCCTATTGTTTCAATGAGCACACAAGATATTTATGCTCACTTCAACATCCCAGATGAAAATGCAAAATCCAAAGTACTATCCAATATCTTTTTGAAAAATACAATGACCCGTTTCAAGAAACAAGCTCAAAAAATGAATGATATGTGTTTACAATATTCAAATATGATGATTGAAATGCGCGCCGAAATAATCAAAAATGTTTTCAAGAAGAAATCAGATAGTATTGTAAATTGTCCTGTTGGATTTCAATATATTATTAGTAACATTCAAGGACAATTTAATATTAATAGCACTTCTCTAGTAGATATTACTATAGTAGAAGCATTTGAATTAATTGAACAAACATATCAAAATTTAGAGAAAATTCATTATGTTGTTCCAACACTTTTGTTCAAAACTTTGTATTATTATTACTTATCGCCAAAAGATTTGCTCATTGTAAAGCGTTTCAATAAAGACGCGCTTATGCTATTATTGAGTACCATTGTTTTGACTTATAAGAGAGCCATTGTTGCACCAGGTGAAATGGTTGGCATGATAGCTGGTCAGAGTATTGGCGAAGTTTCAACCCAAATGTCGGTTCTTAGTAACACACAACATAAAATTATTTGCAGGAATAAGGTAACGAATGAAATTTCAATGAAATCTATTGTTGTCGGTGAATTCTGTGATGAGATTATTCTTAATAATCCAAACATGACATTCAATACAGGACACGAAAATAGTGTTGAAACTTTATTAGAACAAATGGAAAATGAATATTATATTGTCGGTGTATCCAAAGATGAAAAGACTACTTGGAATAAAATTTCACACATTAGCAGACATCCCGTAAATGGTCAAATGATGAAAGTAACTACAAAAAGTGGTAGAACCGTTGAAACCACAACAAGTCATTCCCACCTAATTCGTGAAAATCATCAAGTACTTCCAATTGTAGGCGCAGATATGAAAGAAGGAATGAGAATTCCAGTTTGTAAACACATTGATAATAGTTTTGAAAAAGATACAATTAAAATAAACAACCAAGATTATAAATTAGATCATTTATTTGGTTGGTTTGTTGGCGCTTATTTAGCAGAAGGTAATTTAAATTATAATGAAATTTCTATAACTAATATTTCAGAATATTATATTGAAAATACTAAAAAATTTGCACAACGTTTTAATAAGGAGTGTCGTGTTAGTGAAAAACAAAGTGAATATGGTGAAACCGTTACAACAAAATTCAATTGCGCTGAACTAGCAAAATTATTATTAACCACATGCGGAAATGGAAGTTTTGTAAAACGCGTCCCGGATTTTGCTTTCACTGCACCCAATGAATTCAAAGCAGGTTTATTCCAAGGATATTTTGATGGCGATGGTAACTTTCAATGCGACGAAAAACATCATCAAATACGTTGTTGCAGTAGAAGTGAACAATTAATCAAAGATTTGGCACTTATATTGAATTATTTTGATATTTTTGGAAATATGAAAACCGAAAACAAAAATAACAAACCTCTTTATCATTTAAACATTAGTCCAAAATATGCTAAAATTTATAGAGAAAAAATTGGAAGTGATTTACATGAAGAAAAATTAAATAATTTAGTTGAATATATTGAAAGAAATGATGCAGTGTTTGTATCAGAACAAATTGACAAAATTAACGGTATGGCAGATGTAGTTGCATATTGTGGAAAAACATTACAACTACCAGGACAAAGTAGAATTTATGGTCATTACAAAAGAAAGAATATAGAAAGTATTGGTCGTAGAACCTTGGAAAAATATTATGAAACATTTAAGACACACGAAAAATCACATTTAATTCAAAATGAAGTCAAAATTATTGAGCAAAGCATCAATGCTAATGTTATTTGGGACGAAATCGTTAAAATTGAAATATACACGCCTGATCAACATAATTTCGTCTATGATTTTACAGTCCCAGTAAATCAAACTTTTATGACAGATTATGGTGTCATTGTTCATAATACCTTAAACACATTTCATTTTGCCGGTGTAGCATCAAAGTCCAACGTCACTCGTGGTGTGCCAAGAATTGAAGAAATTCTATCATTGTCATCTGAACCCAAAAATCCATCACTAACTATTTATTTGAAGGAAGAAGAAGAAACACAAAAAGAAAAAGCACAAACCATTATGTACATGATTGAACACACTAAATTAGTAGAAATTGTAAAATCCATAGAAATATGTTTTGACCCAGATGATTTGAACACTTTGATTTCAGAAGATAAAGATACAATTCAACAGTACAGAGCATTTGAAAGTATGGTTGCAAGTTGCGCTGAAGTAAATTTAGCGAATGATGAAAATGAAAAATCCAAGTGGATTATTCGCATGGAAATGGATCCTGAAGTCATGCTTGAAAAAAACATTACTATGGATGACGTAAATTTCACATTAAATAATTGTTATGAAAACCAAATTAATTGTGTTTACTCGGATTATAATGCAGACAAATTAGTATTCAGAATTAGAATGAATGAAGTGATAAAAAATAACTCCGGTAAATCAGCAGCCTCAAAAACAAAATTACCGCTTGATCAATCTGACCAAATTTATATTTTAAAGAATTTCCAAGATCAATTATTACAAAATGTTGTGCTTCGTGGAATCAAAGGTATCAATAAGGTTATTCTCAGAAAAATAAAAGATAATGTTGTGGAGAAGAATGGATTATACAAACGAGAAGACATTTGGGTACTGGATACAATGGGTACCAACTTATTAGAAATTCTTGGTATTGATTATATTGATAATACGAGAACATTTAGTAATGATATAGTTGAGATATACAATGTGCTGGGCATTGAAGCAGCACGTCAAGCAATTTATAATGAATTGGTAGATGTCATTGAATTTGATGGTGCATATGTTAACTATCACAATTATAGTGTTTTAGTAGATAGAATGACTTTTACAAGTAAAATGATATCAATATTTAGACATGGTATTAACAATGATAATATTGGTCCAATTGCCAAAGCGTCATTTGAAGAAACACCTGAGATGTTTTTGAAAGCGGCTAGACATGCAGAATTGGATACGCTGAAAGGAATATCTGCGAATGTGATGTGTGGTCAAGAAGGCTTCTTCGGGACAAGTGCATTCCAAGTAGTATTAGATATAGACGAAATGATCAAGATGGAAGCAGCAGTAGAATATAAAAATGTAGATGTAGTTGAAGAGATTGATAAATTCTTTGGTAATATAGATAATCCAAATGATACCTGTTCAGTGAATAAGATTAGTATTCAAAATAACGCAATTAGTATAAAACCAAAGGACATGGGCCAAGATGATGATTACAATCCAGGGTTTTAGATTTGTATAAAATTAAAATATTATAACAACAATATAAATTTATATAATTTATATTAAATAGATTATTATTAATATAAATAAAAATACTAAACATGCATACATTTAATTCAATAAGTAAAAAAATTATTGATATTGAAAATTCTGATGAAAGTAATAAAGATATTTTTAGTAATATACACAAAATAAATTTCTTCATTTTCTTTCAGAAAACATACTCCATAGAAAATAAATTTAAATTATTGAATGAAATGATAGAAAATATTTTTATCACAGATGAATTAAAAGAAACATTTTTTTGTTATTTTAATAAAATACAAAAAACATATAACGCATTCTCAAGGTTCGCTTTTATTTACAAATATAAAAAAGCAAAAATTATGGTGGATACAGATTTAATCATGAATGAATTAAAAGAGAATGACAAATATATTTATTGTTTATTTCAAAATAATTGCAAATATCTTTTTAATATTCATGAATTAGTTAAAATCATACATAATTCAATAGCAAATTCACATCATTTTTTTAGTAATCCAACGCCGATTAAAAATCCATATAATAATATTGTATTAAATAAATCTACGTTGTATAATATTTATTTTTTTATACGAACAAAAACAACATTAAATCCAGAATTGTTTTATTATTTTTTTAAAACAAATTTTGTTTTGAATCAATTTGTAAAAAAATATCAGTACTTATTGAGAAATTTTTCAATAAAAAATTATTTGAACAATATCAGTAAAAATAATTCTTATAATAATATTCAATGTATGATAGATGAATACAATTCACTTATTAAATATAGAAAACATCAAATAATTATTGATGCTACTTTTCCAAAAGATTTATTAATAAATATAATGAAACCCTACTTAGAATTATTTATTAAATCTCAGTATTCTTTATTGTATATAGACCGTGTTCATTGTAAAAATCTATTGAAAAAAAAATTATATTCATTAAGTAAACATAATCCATTATTTGGTAGAAAAATTTATAAAAAAAAATTAGGGTTTTTATATTTAGATAACAGTAGAAGCAAAAATTTTGAATATAACAGTAAACATATTCCTTTTTATGAAAGTGAAAGTACCAAAGAGAAAAATGAATTTATGGAAAATCACGCAAGCAACTTGATTGAAGAATACGATGCTAATGATAGTGATAATGATGGTGATAGTGATAATTATAATGATAGTGATAATGATAATGATGGTGATAATAATAATGATGGTGATAATAATAATGATGGTGATAATAATAATGATGGTGATAATAATAATGATGGTGATAATAATAATGATATTAATCACACTGATATTATTATTCAGAGTGTATAATTATTCGCGGTTATAAAATATTAAATAATAAAATTTCAAATAATTTTATTATTTATTGATATTGATATTTTATCACTATTTATGCATCTACTGACTCTTCTATGTGTTCGTCTTGTTCAATAATTATGTTTTTACGTAATTTTTTTGTATTATTTTTTTTAGGTTTATCAATTTTTACAAAATTTTGCAAATAGGTATCTATGTTTATTTTGTTATCAAAAGCTAACTGTATTGCTTCGCCACATGTTTTTTTCACTTCTTTCAATTGCATAAATATTTCATTTTTATCATTCATTAAAAGTTTATAACTAGGGACACTTTCATACTTTAACGCGGGGACAAGTATAAAGCAAAATTGTTCGTTTTTGTTGGTACTATCATTATTACTATTATTACCATAACCTAAAAAAATATTTTTTTCATAATTAGTTTGCAAAAAATTTATTGTTGAAATAAAAAAACTAGGTATTTCATATTTATTGACCAATATCCATAAATCTAATACTGTCAAAAAATAATTATCAGAATATATAAAACTTGAAAATGATAATGTATTTGAATTTACTTGATCGCCAAGCGTTTTTTTACCTTCAATTATTAAAATGTCAACAATTTGTTTATGATAATTTTTAATGTAATGTTTATATTCACTATAAAGTATATTTTTTAGTTCATTTATTTTTAATTTCTCGCCAATTTTTTTTTCAATTATATCAATAATTATTTCAAATGTACAGACAATATTTTTACCATATTCAATTTCTTTATATTTTCCAGGAAAACAATTTTTCCACACTCCGGACGATATTCTATTAATTATTTTTTTATCACACGATTCTAAAAGAGTTATTTTTGTATTTTCTAATTCAACGTCGTTCATGTTTACTTTATTTTCATAAATTTGACTTATAATTGGTTCGGTTTCATCATATGAGTTAAATTGAACATATTTGTTTATAATTGCAGGAATAAGTGTTTCAAAATACTCTGGAGTTAATAAAGATTGTAACATAATAATTTCGTTATCACGCAAATTGTAACCAATATTCCCAAAAGATAAAAAGGATTGTGGTTGTAAAATAAAAGATTGGATTCTACTGTAACGAATTAACTCGTCTGACATTTTTCCAAAATATATTTCTTCATTTTCTTTACCAGTCATTAAATTTTTTTTTGGTAAAATCAAATTACAAGAATTCGTATCTGTAAACATACATAAATTTGGTGTTTTAACACAAGAATCCTTATTTTTTACTATACAAGTTGTGAATTCGTCAATTAATTTATAATATTTTTCATCCCCGATAAATTGAATTTTTTCCTGGATTAATTTTCTCAATAGTTTGTTTATTTTTACCAATTTTTGAGAATAAATGATATAATCCTTTAATATTTCATTTTCAATTTCTTCTCTTATTTTAATATTAGTATAATCATTCAACAAAATACGAACTGTGTTTCTAAAAATATTATAAAAATTGGTTTCGTATGTTATTTTTTTTATATAGTCAACCCTTTCATTATCTATCTTATCACTTGTAGTTATTATTGAATCGCTTGCTATGTTAGTACTAGGAGAAACAATATAATTAGTATTTTTTAATGAAGGTAAATCTTGGTCACTTTTAATATCAATTTCAGGAATTGGTTCTGATATTTGTATAAATTGATTTGTTTCAGTGATTATGCCAACAACCAGTTCATCTTCAATTACTTTTAACATTGGTTTACAATGTATATCCGAAGTTTTTTCCGTTTTTCGTTTTGTACTTTTATTATAAAGTTCCATTAAAAAATTAAATGTTTCTTCATAAGTTTTCCACAATGATAAATCATTCATAAATACAAAATCTAGATTATTTTTAATATTTTCAGTGTATGAAGATGGATAACAAGGAACAAACCCAGTAAGTTTTGACACACTAGGACTTTCAGCAATTACACCAATAATTTTATTATTAAAATTCATGACAAGCTTTAAAACATTATAATCATATTTATCCAATTTTTGTATAAGATTCAATAATAATGGTCCACGTTTTGCCTTGTAAACATTTGGCATACTATCTAATGGTTTACAAAATTTGAAAAAAAATGGTTTAATTAATTCTTTGAAAATATTACGCATTGACGTGGATAAACGAGGGTCATATTCATTAAATGTTTTAACAATATTGTATTTTTTATTTGTAATTGTATATGAATAAATTGGTTCGTAATATTTATCTTCTTTGATTATAAATACAGTTGGTTTTCTAGTTTCATAAAATTCATTAGAATAATGATTGGTTGGACATAATAATTCAACATTGTTAGTAATATCATCATTTGGTATTTTAAAAATAATTAAATTTATTCCCTTTACAAATAATTTTGGGTTTGGTTTTGAAATAATATCCCATAAATAAGTGTGGTCAATAATTGTTTCATCGTCTTTTAAATAATTAATGAAATTTTCAAAAGCACTAATAACTTTTTTAAAATACATTAATTCGTCTTCATTTGATTTATTTATTTTTGAATATAATTTTGATGAAATGTAATTTTCATTATTCATGATAAGAGTTATTTCATGCATATTATTATTTGATTGTTTAAATTCATTTACCAAATTTCCATTTTGATAAGTAATAAAATTATCAATTGTAAGAGCATCTATGATTTTTTTTTTCATTAATTTTATGGGGTCGCTTGGCGACGAAGTTTCATTAATAGTGCCATACATTAATATATCTGCAATACAAGCTACAAAAGATTGTTTATCATTTACTTCTATCCCATGTCTTAATAAACACGGATTATCTGGTTTCAAATTTGTGTTTGTTTTACTAATTTGACAATCAGCATTAACTTCGCGTAAAACCACTTGAATTTTAGGAGGTAAATACCCCCATCTTCCTTGAGGAATAGGGAATTTATCGGGTCCTATTATATATTCATCTTCTTGCTTAGTCTTTTTGTTTTTTTCATTCTTTTCAGGTTTTTTAGTCTTTTCGTCTTCTTTATTTTTATCATCATTTTCATTTTCATTGTTGTCTTTCTCATTTTCAATATTATTTTGATTACAATGTTTTTCCGCATCCAATCTTCCAATTGTATTATATTTCTCAAAACAGCAAGGTAAACAATACCCTTGTGGATGTTTATCTACTTGGAACCCAGGATATCGTTTAAAATTAGGTTTTCCATTTTTAGGTTTATAAAACTCATAAACATAATAACCGGGCTTAACTACTTTTGCATCTTGTGGTAATACATAACCACAATCAGGGCTCTTTAATTCTTTTTTACCATTTACAATAACTTCTGTTAAATCTTTTGGGTCAACAATTGTATTATTTTTTAAACACCAATACCGTGGACATATGTAACTAAATTGTTTTTTCGGATCAGAACCATATTTGATAACATCTTCATCTCGTAAAAAACCAGGGTGTTCTTTATTTATTTTATCTAACTCGTCATCTGTTAAAATTACGGGGTGCCTTTTCAATGTACTACTACATGTTCTAACATATGAATTGAACTCTTTTGTATCTTCTTTAATAATTTAAGCAGGATCACGGTTTTCTATTCGCGTTTGAAAATAAGGTTCTTTCTTTTTTAAAGGTAAATTATCAATATTGATAACTTGATTTTCTTCTTCTCCTTCTTCTTCTTCTTCTGCTTCTTCTGCGTCTTCTTCTTCTTCTTCTTGTTCATTTGGTTGACCACCTTTATTAGTTTCATTTTCATCACTGCCGCCGTTGAATTGTCTGTTTTTTTTCTCTGCTTCATTTTCATATTCTTCTTCTTCTTCCTCTTCTTCCTCATCATAATCATCAAAAAATAAGTCAAGAGCATTTTTTGGTCTGTTTTCATCATCGGTTGCGTCAGATAGTTTTGTATATTCTACGTCTTCATTCTCTTCATCAATAGAAGGAATTTCTAATTCAGATAATTGACTTTCTACCGGAGAAATTATGTCTTCTATTTTGATTTCACTTTTTTCTTTACTAGAACATATTTCATTTATTTTTTTAAGAGGATATTTTGTAGTATTTTTAGCTTGTGTAATACGAATAACACTATCTAAATATATTGGTATTGTATTTAAATATAAAACATCATTAATATTTTCAACACGTATTGTTATAACACCAGTTTTTTGTTCTAATTGAATAGTGGTTTTAAATCCAGGATTATCTTTTATTTTAATATCTATTTTTTTTACACCTCTTTCTAATTGAATTTCATTTGCGACTTTTTCAACTAATTCTTGTGCTTGACTCCTATTTAAATCATCTTGAAAATTTTCTAACAAAGCATCAATGATTTCATCACCTCTAAAACCCTCCGCACTTTTTTCCATGATAAATGCTTCTTGACTAGTCACTTTGTTGAAATTGGACACTCTCTTAAATCTTAAATGAATATCTTTTTTAAATGAACTAGATTCATTATTGAATATACTTGAAATACAACCTTTGTAATTATCCAAGTTAATAGTGTTTTTGATTTTAATATTAGATTCATATGTTAATTGTTTTATTTCAACATTATCGCTTTTAATTGATTCAAATAGTGAAATTTTATAACCACTTTGTTCCAAAAAATTGCTTATTTCTTCAATAATAGGGTTAATGTTTTTTTCAAACAAATTATTAATTTGATTTTCATTCATAACTTTTTCCAAATCACATACAATTGTGACAAACCCACTTTCATCAAATTCACAAATTAATTGATTAATTTCACCACCAACTACGTCTGGATTAATATAGACTGAAACAGATTTTGTTTTTCCGATATTTTTTATCAATTTAAAAATTGAAGCTTTTTTCAAATAAGGGATTTTTCTACCATCTGTTGCAATTTTATCTGTAAATAATCTATAAATATTTTCTTGTCTAGAAGATGGGTTGTATTTTATAAATGGATTTTCTTGTGTTGCATGTAATATTTTAAATATTATTTCAAGTGGAATATTTATTTTATAAATTGGTTTAATAACCATTTTCAGATATTTTATTCCTTTGTCAACATAATTCAATTCATTTTTTCGCAAATTGTAAATGTTATAAAACATATCAATTGTGTTGAAATAATCAAGAGTTGATTGATTCAAATACTTTTCATTTTTTTTGATAAGCTCGCTTTGTTTGGTTTTTAAATCTTCTAAATTATTGACATTATTTTCATATAAAAACGGGTAATATATTTTTAATGTTAAATCTTGAGGTATATTTTTTTTTTCACTGTAGGTCAATACGTCTTCTGCTAGACACAAATAAATATTATTATTTGTAATGTCACCAGTACTCAATAATAAATGACTATTTAAGGTTGTTAATGATTTTCTAGAATTTCTTTCTAAAAATGAATCATACGATTTAACATCATAAGGATTCACGACAAATGGATATTCGTTTTCAACAATAAAAAATTTTTGACCCAGTACTTTATTTACAATAAAGTTTTTATTGTCTAATTTCATTTCTACAATATCATCATAATCATATATATCTTTTTCATTTCTATTCTTTATTTCTTCGCTTACTATATTAGAAATAAATTGATTCAATCTTACATTTGTTAATGATATTTTTTTATTTTGCGTCAACGTCTGG
>Ga0114968_10004411_pt1 | contig 10513 bp, 16 predicted proteins | sample M_130807_EF_Meta_FD_87020 | JGI IMG/M metagenome (GOLD analysis project Ga0114968, IMG submission 87020) | Freshwater microbial communities from Lake Montjoie, Canada to study carbon cycling - M_130807_EF_MetaG | ecosystem: Environmental > Aquatic > Freshwater > Lake | place: Lake Montjoie... | reverse complement strand
TTTGCGGAGTTAATATGCAACCTAGAGTTTCGCGCGATGAGTTTATTGAAGCATGGAACAGATTTGGTTCAGTTTCTAAAGTAGCGCAGCATTTAAAAATTGACGAACGAAGCGTCCACCGAAGACGGCGCAGGATTGAGGCAGAGCACAATATCCCACTGCCCAGCGCACATGAAAATGCCAAGCAATACGCGCATATCCAGCCAATAAAAACATCTCTCAATCGCGTTGACCTTGGCGTACTTGACCAAACCATAATCGTATTTTCTGATGCGCACTTCTGGCCTGGTCAATACACCACCGCCTATAAAGGACTGCTGTGGGCTATAAAGGAACTCAAGCCGCACGCCGTTATCAGCAATGGCGATGCCTTTGACGGGGCTACGATTAGCCGCCATCCACCTTTGGGCTGGAGCCATACGCCCAGCGTAATGGAAGAACTCAAGGCGGTTCAGACGTGCCTTGAAGAAATCGAGGAAACCGCAAAGGCAGCTAGGCACAACTGCAAGCTGCTGTTTACCTGGGGCAATCACGATACGCGATTTGCCAATAAGCTGGCATCTCACGCACCGCAGTACCGTGAAGTGCATGGGTTTAAGTTGCAGGATCACTTGCCAGCTTGGGATTTTGCATGGTCCGTCTGGCCGACCAAAGATTGCGTTATCAAGCACCGCTATAAGAATGGTGTTCACGCAGCGCACAATAACACCGTCAACGCGGGAATCAGCATTGTTACCGGCCATCTTCATAGTTTAAAGGTAACCCCGTTTTCCGACTACAACGGCAATCGGTATGGCGTGGACACTGGAACACTTGCCGAACCGTATGGTCCGCAATTCGAGTATGGAGAAGATAATCCTGTTAATCACCGTTCTGGATTTGCAGTCCTGACATTCAAAGATGGTAGGATTTTGTGGCCTGAGTTGGTTCATAAGTGGGCTGATGGACAGGTAGAGTTTCGTGGTCAGATCATCAATGTTTAAGGAGTTTTTTATGTTTCATCTCACATTTATTGTCAATAACTCTGTCGAAGTAGAAAGCGAAGAGGAGTTTGATTCGGTTTTTGATTACTTTGAAGAAGGCGAAGAGTACGAGTACGACGAGGATTACGATTGCTATTGCTGGTACGACTGCGAGTACGACGCATGGTACTGGCTGAACGAAGAGACCGGCGAGTGGCTCCTGGTCGAAGACGACGAGGCAGACTGGGGCGACGACGAGGAAGAGTACGACGACGAAGAAGAGTACGACGACGAAGAGGAAGAAGAAGCCGAGGCGGCTTAATAATCCGGAATCAGCGCCAGGGCAGCGTTCACAGATGCCTGTATCTCAGACACGGCCTGCTCAAAAGGTAGGCCGTGTTTTCTATTTTCGCGCAGCACATGATTGATGTCGTGCAATGTCTGCCAAGCGCGTTCTGAGTGGATGGCCTTGATGGCCTCATCATCATTCTGGAATATCGCTGTTATCTGCATTTTTCACCTCTTTAATTTTGACTCTCTCCATCGTCGAGAACCTGTGCATATTGGCGCACTCATACCGGCGATAGACCTCATTGTTGTACTTGTGCCTGGTCTCTAGGACGCGGGTCCATGCGTTGCCTTGTGGGCAGATCATTTTGCAATTTCGTTTAATGCAATGTCCACCTCGGCCTGCGCCGCCATTCCATCTTCATACCCGCGAGCATAAGAGTTTTGCTCCATAGCAATCAGTTGATTGATTAGGCGCTGCTGTATCTCGCAGATGCGCGTCAGGCTGTCCATAGCCAAGTCTTTTTTGCTCATGGTGCGATGCTTATCAGCAGCCGCGTCACGCTTTGAATTAAATCCGGTCATTACTTGCACTCCTGGGTAAACAAGGCGGCGATGCTGCCGCAGATAGGCTCATATGTGTAGTAGCCCCAGGCCATGCAGGCGGCGGCTACCACTGACACCAAACCAATAAAGAAAAACACGCTGGCTATCAGGCCAAGGGCGATGGTTGCCCAGGAATCAATATCATCGTCATCCATGATGCGTACTCCGGTGAATCAAACACAAACAGCATGGCGCATAGCGCCACAACGAGCAGGCTAGTTAGCCTTGGCATAGTCCAGCTCAATCTGGGCAGCTTTCAGCTCCTTGCGCAGTATCTCCAGCTCATGGTCCATGCGTTTCTGCACTGAGTCAGCACCACGCGCCCATCCTGCTAGGGCTACTTCAGTGCAGGCGCTGTGCAGGATCGTCGCTAGGTCAGCGCGGTCTATCACGCCGAAATCGCCAACTGCTGGCAGGTGCGCGAACACAGTCTTCTTGATTTCTATCTCTAGTGGGTTTTTCATAGGAACCACCACGAATTGAGTACACAGTAAAGTGCAGTAAGGATTGCGATAGTGAGTGCCGCGTCATACATAGCTTGTTTCATGCTCCGACTCCAATTTGGTAGGTGGTGGTTAGGTAGTGGTTCTGCTCCATGATCTGGCGCTGCTCTTGGCTGTATTCGCTCTTATGGCGCGGCAGGAAACGTTCAACGTAGGACCTGTGAACGGCCATTGGCTGGTGGTAGAAGTCGCGCTGGTCTAGCTCCGACTCGCGCAAAAAGGCTTCTGGGTTCTCGCGTTGCAAGGAGGCGGCGACCTTGTCGATCTGGCCGCATCCGAAGCAGGCGGCAGCCTTAAGCTGGCTGCGTTGGTAGTTGGTGAGTTTCATGTTAGCTCCGTTTGTTGATGACGGGCGCATCATATCGCAGTTGATTACTGCATCACAAACAGCAGTTGCGAAATGCATTAGGGAAAACACCTAGTCTTTTTGGTGTAGAATGCGTCATCTAGGAGGTGATAATCTAATCATGGAAACTACCACACAAGCTGCCATCAGGGCCATCCGCGAGAAAGCGGAACGCTCCGGCTTCACTTTGTCTGATGTCGCCTACGCGGCAGGCATTGACAAGGCCCAAGTCTCGCGCTGGTCTACCGGCAAGGTCGTTCCACTGTATTCGGCAGTCATCAATTTGCAAGAGGCTTGCGACGCCCTGGTGGAAGCCAGGCTGCTGATGCTACAGAAAGAGAGCCAGGCATGAGTTTTGTCATTGGCATCGACCCAGGCATCAGCGGAGCCATTGCTAGGTTTGATTGGTTTACCCAAAGCCTAGTGGAAATCATTGATATGCCTACTTTGGAAGTGGACTCAGGGAAGACAAAGAAACGCCACATCAGCGCGTCAGGCTTGCGCGATATTCTGGTTTGCTATCCAACCGCGCACGTCGTGATTGAACGAGTGGGTGCTATGCCTGGTCAGGGCGTCACCAGTATGTTTAACTTTGGGCGCAGCGCAGGCATCATAGAGGGCGTTGTGGCCGCCTTGCGGATGCCACATACCTATGTCACCCCTGCTACCTGGACGAAGGCTGTAGGCCGCGCAGCGGGTAAGGATGCCAGCCGTATGCGTGCGATGGAACTGTTCCCTGCCAAAGCCGACCTGTTCAAGCGTGCCAAGGACGATGGCCGCGCAGACGCTGCCCTTATCGCTTACTGGTACATAACACGCAATGCTTGACCAACTGCGCACCATGCGCGAACACATCATTTGGCTAGGCACTCAGTTAGAGATGGAGCGCGAATCATCCAGAGAAAAGACTGTGTTGCTCAAGCGTTTGCTAGACCCCGAGGACTTGGGGCACGCAGTCACTAACGAAGTACGCAAGCAAGCCTACGCAATCATTTCAAACGACCACGAAAGAGAGAGAGAAAAATGGAACGTATCAAACTGAGGCCGTCAGCATCTTCCCGCTGGTTGGCTTGCCCTGCCAGTGTTAGGCTGTGCGAGGGAATTCCTGACTCGCCTAGCGGTGAGGCCGCGCAGATTGGCACGGCCATTCATGCGCTGGCCGAGATTTGCTGGCTATCAGGTGATGTGCCGGTGAACCATGTTGGTTCAATCGTTGAGGGCATCACCATCACGCGGGAGAACGCTGAGTTCGCGCAGCTGCACCTTAACACCATCAAGGAACTAGAAGCGGACTACGACAACGTGAGCGTTGAGGAACTACTGTCTATACTTGACACGATGAAAGCTAATTGCCAGGGCACTGCTGACGTGATGGCTTGGGACAATGATGGCGAACGATTGGAGATTGTTGACCTAAAGACGGGGCGCAACTATGTTGACGCTAACAGCAGCCAGATGAAGCTGTATGCTTTGGGTGCTATTAAGCTGATGGGTGACTTTCAGCACATCAAGCTGACTATTGTGCAGCCGCAGATAGGCACGAACCGCACGCATGAGATGTCATTGTCAGACTTGTTGGCTTGGGAAAAAGACGTGGTTATGCCTGCTATTGAGAAGGCGTTTAACCATGATACTTATCCTACACCATCTCGGGATGCGTGCAAGTATTGCCCTGCCAAGTTGCATTGCCCTGCACTCAAAGAGAAGGCGGCAGCCGTGCCCATCAAGGTGACAAAGGAATTGACTGAGGATGAGATTGCATATTGGCTTGACCAGGCTGATTTGGTGGAAGGCTTCTACGAGGAGTTGCGTAAGTACGCCACTATTAAGTTGGTTATGGGGACGACAGTGCCAGGTTGGAATCTGATACCGAAACGCGCTATTCGCAAGTGGAAAGATGGCATCGACGTGGAGACATTGCCAATTGATTACGATTTGATATATAAGCGCGAACCAATCACACCAGCGCAAGCTGAGAAATTACTGAGCAAAGATGACCGGCATCTGCTCGACGATTTGACAGAGAAGGTCTCAAGTGGGATGACTCTGGCAAAGATGGTGGAATCCTCTGCCATTTAACACTGTGCTAACGCACGCAACTTTAGGAAACTGAAATGCTAAATCTTTCAAACAACAACGGATCGGGTAACTCTTACATCCGCTTTGCACCACAGGCTAACGCTTGGACGAACCGCGATGGCGAGGAAATCCAACTCAAGAAGGTGGTGATGGACTTGGAGTCTGTGCAAACCGGCTGGCTGATGATTGGTGCTGGTGTACGCGATTGGCAGCCAGACGAGGTGCTGGGCGCTAAGAGCCAGTCGCCTGGCGAGGGCTATAAGCGCGGCTTTGTCGTGACGCTGTACAGCAAGGAACTTGGGCTGGTGGATTGGTCGGCGAATGCGTATGGTCCTTGTAAAGGATTTGAGAAAATCTACAACGAGTGCGACAAAGCTGCCGGTAATAACGGCGGCAAGCTGCCGGTCATCGAGTACGTCAACAGCACCGCCGAAAAGGTTGGCAAGGGCAACACCCGAGTGCCGAACTTCAAGCTGGCGGGTTGGGTTGCGCGTCCCGCAGGTATGAGTGCAGATGGCGAGGACTTTGTTGAGCCGGAGCCAGCGCCAGTACGCAAGGCGGCCAAGCCAGCGCCTGCACCCGTGATGGATGATGAAGAGTTCTTTTAACCAGTAGTCTGGTTCGCCGGTGGGTTGATCTCCACCGGCTTTTTTTCCTCTAAAAACTGAGAATTAGATAATGGACACAGAAACAATAGCCAAAGCCCTGGGAAACGCGAAGAAGGTCAACGGTAATTGGTTGGCGAGTTGCCCTGTGCCTGGGCATGGCAGAGGCAACGGGGACAAGAATCCATCCCTATCCATTACGGAGAACAATGGGAAATACCTGTTCCACTGCCACGGTGGGTGCGACCAGCACAGTGTCTTTGACGCAGTACGGGAGCGCAACCTGCTGCCAGCCATCCAGCGGCAGGAGAATTTTCTCGCGTTTATCAAAGGTGAACTGATGACGATGCCAACGCTGGAGCAGGAGTGGGAGTACAAGGACGAGGTAGGAAATACCCTATTTGTAAAGCGCCGGTTCAAAGTGAACTCGGACAAAGGTAAGACGTACAGCCTGCACAAGGTGGATGCGGCTGGAAATCGCAAGGGCAGCATGACAGGGGCGCGGATAGTACCTTATAAGTTACCCGAACTCATTAACGCTCGGGAAGCTGGGCGTGCCATCTACTTAGTGGAGGGCGAAAAGGCAGCGGATGCCCTAATCAGCATAGGCGCTATTGCCACAACTAGTCACGCAGGCGCAGGGCATTGGCCTGCTGACATTACCCAATACTTCACTGGCGCGGTAGTGATAGTGGTTCCCGACTGCGATGCGCCTGGCTGGAAGTACGCCAAGCGGGTGGTGGAGGCACTGCTGCCGGTCGCCAAAGCTATCCGCGTCCTAGACTTCAACCTGCCGGAACTTGGTGATGATGCCTATGAGTGGGTAGCCGATGGCGGTGACAGGTCAAAGCTGGCAGAACTTGCTAAAGCGTTGCCAGTCATCACCAGCATAGACCAGGTGCAGACACCGGCTTGGATTGAGCCGGTGCAAGAGATTGAGGAAGTGCAGGCGCTACCCGAGGAAAATCAACCCATCCTAATTCCGCGCCAGTTGCTCCAGATTGAACCGTGGGATTCCATTGAGGATGAGCCGGTTGAGTGGCTGATACAGGATGTGCTGCCCAAAAAGGCATTTGCCGCTTTATATGGGCCGCCAGGCAGCTACAAGTCATTTGTTGCCTTGGACATTGCGGAGGCGGTGGCAACGGGCAGGACGTGGATGGGGCGGGAGGTGCAGGCGGTGGGTGCTGTCTTGTACATCTGCGGGGAAGGGTTCGGTGGCATCGGAGCCAGGATCAAAGCCTGCAAGATGCACCACGCCACGCAAGCAGGAGCCGAAATCTATGTCATCAGGGCGGCTATTAACATGAGATCAAGCGCCGAAGACTTCGACCTGCTAGTGGCCTCGATAAAGGACCTGATGGACAGAACAGGAATTCAGTTTGAGTTGGTACAGATTGACACGTTAGCCAGGGCGTTTGGCGGTGGAAACGAGAACAACTCAGAAGACATGGGAGCGTTTATCCACAACGCAGGACGGATTCAGCGGATGCTTAACTGCGCCATGATGGTGCTGCACCATAGTGGAAAGGATGCCACTAAGGGATTGCGGGGACATTCCAGCCTGCTCGGAGCCGTGGACACGCAGCTAGAACTTCTCAAGGTTGACGCTACGCCTAATCCGTCCAGCCCGATAGCGGGATCAGGAATACTTACTATTAGTAAGCAGAAGGACGGCCAAGACGGGATGCGTATTGGCTTTGAGATGGTCAAGGTGGAAATCAAGCAGAGCGCATTAGGCATAGGCGACGCACAGATTAGCCTGGCGGTTAGAGCATCAGACGAGGCTATCCAGCAGCAATCTCAATCCCAAGCAGTTAGCCGTGAAGGCAAGCCACGCAAGTTGCAGGAGAACCAGCAGACAGCATTGAACGCCATCCATAAGGCTCTAGAAAAGCATGGACGCATGACGAATGTTAGGGATGAGCGCCATAAGACGGTCAGCATTAGCGAGTGGCGGGACGAGTTTGTCCTGCTAAAAGGGGACAGCACCAGCATCTATAAGGACTGGGATCGCGGCAAGAAAGCCATGTTTGCTAAGGAATTGGTGGGCTATCACAAGACGGATTTAGCGGATTACTGCTGGGTGATTTACCCCGAAGACGCTAAAGATGAGCCGTTTGTGAGTCCGTTTTAGTGGGCAACTTGCAAGTTGGGTATATAAAAAGCTGGCAGTTGGGTATGAACTTATGTTTGAGAAATCTACCCAACTTAGTGAAATATGGTCAGTTGGGTATATGGCAAGTTGTACAGAAAAGGGTGGAAATATACCCAACTTCCAACTTCTTGCTTAATGCAAGAAGTAAGTTGGGTATATGCCATCTCGGGAAATCGTTTTGGGTTGAAGTTGGGTATATGAGGAGTTGAGGATGGCATCGAAGAAATTGTTGGAGACTGACGTTTATCCGAGCGACCGCTTTAAAGTCTTTGAGTATTCGCTCATGGTTGAGATGGAGACCGCGAAGATGGAGCATGAGAAGGTCTGGGGCATAGACCGAGTGATTGACCTGGTGGATGCTGAGTTCCGAAGAAAGGTCAGCGCACAGCGTGAACGCATCTGGGAGGCCAGCCAGGCGAGGGACGAGGAACGGCTAGAGAAGGCCATCAAGGGAATGATCGCGGCCTACAAGGCGTTGACCAGGTGGGCGACTGAGGCAGGCATAGATCAGATGCCTAAAATCGATTGCATGGAATACAAGATGGGCGACGGGAGCTTGATGGTCATTGTCAGGGACAAACAGATGGCTACCTGGTACGACCAGTTCCACAAGCTGCCAGTTAATCGCTCGGTCTGGACACTCGAAGAACTGGAAGTGGTAATGAACAGTAAGACTCTTACTCAGGTAAGGGAGATCAAGGCGGCGATACCTGGAACGAGAATGATTCCTATTCAGCCTCAAGGATCCAGCGGTTTCGAGGACATGGAGAACGACATCGACATCAGCAAGCCGTTCAAGGGCGGGAAGATGTTTGATACGAAGGCAGCGGAAAGGGACAAGAATGAGCGCAGGAAGTGATTTGTGGGATGAGGTGGTGCGTAGGGTGCTTGAGACTACGAAAAACGCTTGGAGGGCTTTGTAATGCCTGGTAATCCGAAGGTGAGGGCAGACATGGCGCTGCTGGAAGATTTGGACGCTGAACTGGTGCTGTCGATGTTTGAAGAAGGACGCAGCAAGGCAGACATCTGCCGTGGTCTTGGTATCGGACGGCGTGCGCTCGATAAGTGGATAGATGAGAATGATTATCATTCTATAATTACGCGCGCGCGGGTGGAAGCTGCTTCGCATCTCGCTTGCGAGACACTCGAGATAGCAGACGGCATGGACGTGGACAACGCGCAGCGCGACGTGCAGCGCATCCGGACGCGCCAGTGGCTGGCTGAACGCTGGGACCGCAAGACGTACGGCACTGACAAGGCGCAGGCCGTGAACATCAGCATCCAGGGCTTGCGGATGGAAGCATTGCGCCACGTCGAGGTGGTCGAGCAGTTATCCACAGACGCAACACCGAACTTATCCACAGAATGAGCGTATTTGCTCAAGGATTAAGCAGAAACACGCATAAATGCGGTGTTTTGCTTAACATAATGGACACTGTATTAAGTAGTTTGCACGAATTAAGTGCAGACGCACAGCGAAATGCTCAATGGAATCAACGGGTTACGCGCACAGCCAGCGATCCTCATTGGGAGAATTCGGATGGCCGAGTTGTCCACAGGCTGACCGCGCCGACCCCCCCGTGGGGCGCGTGGCGGCGGGGCGGTAGTGGCAGCACCCAAACACCTACCGAACCCACGAATCCACTGACCCCCTACCCACCCACCTGGTAACGCCCTATGTCTTCCAAAAAAAATTCTGAGAATTCCGAGAACCCGTTTATTGAGTTCGCATTGCGGTATCGCAACGACCCAGTGCTGTTCGTGAGGGAGGTGCTGAATACCGAGCCTGATACTTGGCAAGTGGAGTTTCTGAATTACATCGCGGCTGGCAACCGACGCATCAGCGTCAGGTCGGGTCACGGCGTGGGCAAGTCAACTGCCAGCGCCTGGGCGATGCTGTGGTATCTGTTCCTGCGGTTCCCTGTAAAGATTGTTGTTACAGCGCCAACGTCAAGCCAGCTTTACGATGCCTTGTTCGCGGAACTGAAGCGCTGGGTTAAGCAGTTGCCGCCGATGCTTGCCGACCAACTGGACGTGAAGCAGGACAGGGTTGAGGTCAAGGAGGCGCCTAACGAGGCGTTTATTTCGGCCAGGACAAGCCGGGCAGAACAGCCCGAAGCGCTCCAAGGGGTTCACTCAGACAACGTCATGCTGGTGGCCGACGAGGCATCAGGTATCCCCGAAGCTGTGTTCGAGGCCGCTGCCGGTTCTATGTCGGGGCACAAGGCGGTCACCCTGCTGCTAGGTAATCCGGTGCGCTCCACTGGATTCTTCTACGACACCCACAACCGGCTAAAGGATGATTGGATCACCATGAAGGTGTCCTGTTCCGACTCCCCCAGGGTAAGTGAGGCGTATCTGAACGAGATGAAGGCACGGTACGGGGAGGAGTCCAACGCCTATCGGATTCGCGTATTAGGGGAGTTCCCGCGTTCAGATGACGATACAGTCATCCCGATGGAGTTATTGGAGATGGCGCAGCAACGAGATGTTGAGCCTAGCCAGAGCGCACCAATGGTCTGGGGTCTGGACGTTGCGCGGTTCGGTTCGGACAGGTCGGCACTCTGCAAGCGCAAGGGTAACGCCGTTACCGAGCCAATCAAGACCTGGAAGAACTTGGACCTGATGCAATTGACAGGTGCGGTGGTTTCCGAGTACGAGGCACTGCCACCATCAGAACGGCCTATGGAGATTCTGGTGGACAGTATCGGTCTGGGCGCTGGAGTGGTTGACCGCCTGCGTGAGTTGGGGTTGCCTTGTCGCGGCATCAATGTGTCAGAGTCACCCGCGATGGGAGCGACGTACCGGAATCTGAAAGCTGAGTTGTGGCACAAGGCCAAAGCCTGGCTGGAAGGGCGCGACTGCAAGATGCCCAAGGACGAGGCGCTGGTGGCAGAGTTGGCAATCGTGCGGTATTCGTTTACCAGTTCCGGAAAGATTCAGATCGAGGGAAAGGACGAGATTCG
>Ga0114968_10004408_pt1 | contig 10513 bp, 9 predicted proteins | sample M_130807_EF_Meta_FD_87020 | JGI IMG/M metagenome (GOLD analysis project Ga0114968, IMG submission 87020) | Freshwater microbial communities from Lake Montjoie, Canada to study carbon cycling - M_130807_EF_MetaG | ecosystem: Environmental > Aquatic > Freshwater > Lake | place: Lake Montjoie... | reverse complement strand
TCGTCAGGCTCATAACCTGAAGGTCCTTGGTTCAAATCCAAGCCCCGCAACCAATTAAGTCAATTTTAATTATTTTTAATCTTAACAACTTTGTTTCCTTCATCCACAGAAACAAATCAACTTTTATCTAATTTGCTTTGCTCTAGATAAACATGATCAACAATTGCAGAATTAGACCGGTAAGTTTTTACAATCTTAGCAAGTAACTCTTTAACCTCGAATACTTTATTATTATCTAATAAATTTTTCAAATTATTTAAATCAACCTCCAGCTGCTTAAAGGGAATGAAAGGATCTTGTGCTTTTTGAATTTTAGGATGTTGTGTCTTTTGAGGATTGTCTCCTAATAACAACTCCTCATATAATTTCTCACCTGGTCGAAGTCCAATAATTTTAATTTCAATATCTCCCTCTTTATTATTTTCATCTTTAACGGAAAGACCTGAGAGTTTCACAATTCGATAAATTAAATCTTTAATTTTTACACTCTCTCCCATGTCGAGAACATATACATCGCAATCTTCACTCATAGCTCCAGCTTGAATTACAAGTTGAGAAGCCTCAATAAGGGTCATAAAATAACGTGTCACATCAGGATGCGTTAAAGTAATAGGTCCGCCATCTTTTATTTGTTTTTTAAATTTTGGAATAACGGAGCCTGATGATTCTAGAACATTACCAAAGCGAACAATGGTCATTTTAGTCTTATTATTTTTGGTATTTTGATAAAGTCCTTGAACACAAAGTTCAGCAATTCGTTTAGATGCCCCCATAATATTTGTTGGTCTTACCGCTTTATCACTTGATATAAGTACAAAATTTTCAACTGACCGAGATAACGCTGCTTTTGCAACAGTCAAAGTTGCAAACACATTATTTTTAATACTTTCAGAAATATTTTCCTCGACTAATGGTACATGCTTATAGGCTGCTGCATGATAAACGGTATCTACTTTAAAAGTTTTAAATATTTCATTTATTTTATTTTGATCTTGGATATTAACAAAGAGTGGAATGATTTTAAAATTTTTATTTACAATCTTGAGCTCTTCATAAATTTTATAAAGAGCAAATTCATTTATTTCTAAAAGCAATAATTTTTGCGGATTTAGTTTTATAATTTGACGAGCCAATTCAGAGCCAATAGAACCGCCTGCCCCTGTTACTAATACAACTTTTGAAGTTATATTTTTACTTAATAATTTAGCATTTGGTAAAACCTGATCACGGTTTAAAATATCATCCACATCTAAATCTTTAATATCGGATAAACTTACTCTTCCTTGAATAATATCTGCAAACGTTGGAAGAGTTTGCACTTGTAATGGGTAATTACTTAAATTCTTTAAGATCTCATTTCTTCTAGATCTAGAGATAGATGGGAGTGCAAGTAAAACCAATTGTGCTTCTTTTAAATTTATTAAATCAGCAATTTTTAAAGGTGAGTAGATCTCTTGACCTTGCAAAACCTGACCATGAATTCGCTCATCATCCTCTAAAAAACCAATGACCTTTAATTCATTGCTATTTGCCAAGGCAGATATTAATTGTTGACCGGCGCTGCCAGCTCCATAGATTAATGTTTTTTTTAAAAACTTATTTTTTTTTTTAAAAAAATAATTACCACCAAGTAAATATTTTACAAATAATCTTGAACTTACAACTGCAAAAAATAATAACATGGGCTGAATGATACCAATAGATCTTGGAATACCTGCAACCCCGTAAACTGAAAAAACTAAAAAATATAAAGATCCATAAACTAATGTAGCAATAGATACTGAAAACATTATGCTTAAACCTGAATGCCTAAAGATAGTCCGGTATAATCCAAGTAACCAAAATACAGGCAGTGCCAAACCGACGGATAACATAATAGCCATTAAGACTACTCCCTGAATTGCAATAAACTCATCTAAGCGTAGATAAAATGCAGACCAAGTACATAAAACGCACAAGCTTAAATCAACAATTAAAGCAAAAATCTGTTTTGCAAAACGGGGAAGATTTAAAATAGCTTCCATTGGTCGATAAATTTTAATTAACATTAAAATAGTGATAAATTAAAATTATTTTAACTTTCAAATGTTTAAAAATCACTCTTTATTATAAGTTATAAGTGTACAAAGCTAAAGAATTAACCAAACAAAAAAATTTTAAATTAGTGATAATAGGGATGTTTTTCCCTTTTTTTTATTATTAAAGTTTTGTAACTAAATAAATCAGAATATAATTATAAAATGATAAATTATTTAAAACTTAGCGAATATCCAGGCCTTAAAGTGCCGTCTGAGCAATTAGAAAGAATTGAGGAAAGATATAGCTTTGGATCTTCAAAATGCAAAGGATTAAATGTCTTAGAAATTGGGTGTGGCGCAGGTATTGGCGCTAAGCTCCTATCTGACAATTCTAAATATTATACTGGGTGCGACATTGACCATGAAAGTATAAAAATAGCTAAAAAAAATAATCCTCTAATAAAATTTTATAACTGCAGTGTTGAAAATATTAATAAAAAAATTAAAAAGAAATATAATATTGTCATAATTTTTGAATCAATTTATTATTTCAAGAATGCTCAAAAAATTTTTTTTAATCTTAAAAAAATTATGTATAATGGAGCACTTATTATTATTAGCACACCAAACAAAAATCTAAAATCATTTACACCTGGTAAATTTACATATGAATATGATGATCAAGAAAGTATTAAAAATAAATTTTTTTATGCAGGGTTTAAACTAATTGAAACATATGCTAGTTTTTCAATTCATAAAACCGGACTTTTGCAAAGAATTATGCTGCCGCTAAAATCTATAGCGACAAAGCTAGATTTGATTCCATCTAAAATGGAAAACAAAGAATTTTTAAAAAAAATTTATTATGGCAGTAATTTTAAAACTCTTCCAAAATCTGTTAAATTTAAAAGAAATTATAAAAAAAATATGACATCAATAATAAGAAAATCATTAGATAAAGAACATAAGATCCTATATTTTATAGGAAAGAAATTATGAATTTGGTTTTAAAATAGAAACAAACCAATTAGCTGGTGGCCAAACTGATGTTTCTAAGTAAGAATTTTCAATAATAAAATATTTCTTAAACATCATTTTATATTGATATTCATAACGCACAAATTCCCCACGATCATACTTGGCAAGAAATTTCGCTATACACCTTTTATTATCTACAAACACAGGATCTATGGTGACAATTTTGCAATGTAAATTAATTTTACTTTTTATTTTTTGAAACAGTTCATGTGCTTGTGAATCGTTCAAATGATGAATAAATCCAAATAACAATATATAATCAATTTTATGTAACTCATTAAAATCAACATCTTCAATTACCTTTGTTGAAAAATTTGCTTTCGGAAAATTTTTTTTTGCTTTATTTATATACTCTTGATTACCATCAAAACCATAATAATTGCGATGATCAATTTTAATATATTTCAAAATATTAGCAGTACCACAACCAAGATCCAAAATTTTAGAATTATTATTTGTAATAATTTTTAAAAAAATTTTTTTTCGAAAATTATATGAACCTGTAATCCATTGAAGAAAATCATAAACATAGCTGTATGATAAAATTTTATATATAAATGTTTTTTTTATTTTCATATCAATTTATTAACTATTACAATTTATAAAAATATAAATAAGAAACTATTTTAAAAATTTTTTATCAAAAAAATAGTTAGAAATTAAAAATGATATAGGTATAAAGTTAATTATACTTAACCAATTATTAAAAAAGTTACCATAAGGCCTAAGTGGAAAAAAAACATTAAAAAAAACTGAAACTGCAATAATTCTCGTTTTTATACTTAGAATAGGATCAAATATAATTCTAACAATCAAATAAATAAAAAACATATAAAAAAATAATCCGATGATACCAGTCTCTAACAATATTTGAATAAAGAAGTTATGGGGATGAGTTGTGCAATAATTGTATTTTGATTTATATTTTTCTTTATCACAATAAATTCTAAACATTTTTGGTCCTATACCAAAGAAAAAATTACCCTCGAGCATCTCGATTGATTCTTGATATATTAAAGTGTGTTGTTTTGAAAAAATTGTTATATTTTTATATGTGGCATTTCTTCCATCAAAAATTTGAAAAAAAAAATTATCTATTAATCTGGATTTTAAAAAATTGTTATTTAAAATTAAAGCCGAAAATATAAAAATTATTGCAAATAATAATATTATATTTTTTTTTATACCAAACCCAAAAATAAAAAAATTAATTAAAAAAAAATTAATTAAAAAAATAATTAAAGCTGTTCTTTCTCCCGAAATAACTATTGTGATAAATGTTATTATAGAATAAACAAAAAAAAAAATACTTTTGCTATTATTCTTTATATTTTTAGTTAACATTAATATTGTGCTCAACGGATATAAATGCATCAAATAAGATCCTAAAATCTGCTCCGAACCAAAAAAACTGCTTATTTGAAGATTATCATGATATTTTTTATTGAATAAATTTATATTAAAAAAATATTGAAGATTTGAGTCAAAAAACAGAATAACAAAACAAAAAAATAAACTATAAGAAAAATTTTTTTCAAAATTCTTTATTTTTGAAAAAAAATATATGGTCAATGCTAAAAATAAAAATCTAATGTAAAATATACTTGTGTTCAAAGAAAATAATAAATTTTCAGAAAGTAAAGAACTAAATATTAAATAAAAATAAAAAATACAAAAAATATATGAAAAAAAATTCTTAAAAAGAAATAATTCTTTATTTACTAAAATTTGGTAAAGTATAAAAAAGCTTAAAATAACAACTATTAAGTCTGGGACAAATGGTCCTGAAATAAGAGCTAAAGGCAAAATATAAATAAAATATTTAAAGATATTCATTTTAAATTTATATATTATAAATTGATATATGAAGCAAAGTTTATCAACTGAAAAAATAAATTTTATTAACTATGGCAGACATTTTATAGACAGTAACGATGCAAAACAAATTGCACTTTCATTAAGTCAAGAAAGAATTACCACCGGAAATTATGTCGATAGGTTTGAAAAAAATATCTGTTCATATTTAAATGTAAAATTTTCTGTAGTTTGCAATAGCGGTACATCTGCGATTCATTTAGCGATTATGTCTCTAAATTTAAAAAAAGGAGATATAATAATAATGCCATCTATTAACTTTATATCTTCTTACAGCATGTCCCAAAATTTAGGATTAAAAATTTATCTTGCTGACATCAATACTAAAACAGGCCAAATGGATCCTGAAAATGTTGAGATGTGTATCAAAAAAAATAAAATAAAAAAACTGTCTGCTATAATTACTATGTATTTAGGTGGATTTCCTGAAAATGTAATTGAATTTTATAAACTAAAAAAGAAATATAATTGCTTTTTAATTGAAGATGCATGTCATGCGTTTGGAGCAGACTACAAATTTAATAAAATAAAAAAAAAGATAGGCTGCTGTTCGCACTCCGATTTATGTACATTTTCTTTTCATCCATTGAAGAGCATTACTACTGGCGAAGGAGGGGCTGTAACAACAAATAAAAAAGAATTATATAATCAAATTCTTCAATTGAGGTCTCATGGAATTATCAGAAGTAAAAAAAATTATAATTATAATATTAATAGACTTGGATACAATTATAGATTAAGCGATATAAATTGCGCACTGGGAACATCACAATTAAAAAAAATTAAAACTTTTATTAAAGGAAGAAAAATAATTTACAACTTATATAAAAATAATTTAAAAGATTTTAAAGATTATATTAAATTTCCAAAGTACTCCTTATCAAATATTAATTCATCATACCATCTTGTAATAATTTATCTTCCTAATTTTAAAATAAAAGAGCAATTAATTAAGTATATGAGTCAACGCAATATAATCTTGCAGTATCACTATATCCCGATTTATAAGTTTAAATTTTTTTCTGATTACAAAAAAACAAATTTTAGAAATTCAGAAACTTACTTTAAAACAGCAGTTTCTTTGCCTATTTACTATGGACTATCTAGAAAACAGCAAATAAGAATTATTGCATATATAAAAAAATTTATTAAACAATTTCAAAAGTAAATTAATCATATATAAATTTAGTTTTTTTTACTTAACCTACTCTATATTTCTCGTCTAGTAACAATAGAATTCAAACCAGGCGGAGGAGTTGGTTCTAGTTTTTTTTTTCCATTACAGATTTCAGCTAAATCCTTATTTTTAGTCTTATAAAATAAGTAATACGAAATAATTCTATGTGAAAACGCTTTGTTAAATAAAAGGATGCATGTAAGAATTAATATAAAAAAATCTAAATATAAACTTTTATTTTCCACATAAAAAATTGCAAGTTTACTCTTCCATGGTCTAATAAGTTGGTTGTACGCAATGTCGGGATCTGGATATTCTTTAATTATTTCTCCTTCGTTTGAAAATATTATTGATGCAAAATCTGTTATTCCAGGTTTAACATTTAATATTTTTTTTTCTAAATCGCTATAAATTCGAACTTCTCTCTGAACATTTGGTCTTGGCCCAACTAGACTCATTTGTCCAATAAAAACATTAAATAATTGGGATAATTCATCTATTTTAAACTTTCTTATCGTTTTACCAACTTTGGTAATTCTTGGATCATTAGATGAGGTAGTGTCTATATTTTTAGAATTTAATACTTTGGCCATAGATCTAAGTTTAATCATTTTAAATATCTTATTTTTTTTTCCTACTCTATCTGCAACGTAGAATGGATTATTAAAATCTTCCAAAAAAATTAATAAAATAAAAAAAATTATTACTGGCGAGAAAATAATTATAACTAAAAATGAAATAATAATATCGATTAATCTTTTAATAACCTGATAAAACATATCTATAATTTACAAAGCGCAACTGTACTTTTTATAATTTGCTCAACACTAATATAATATATTTTTTCTAAATCTTGAGAAGTGGGTGCAGGTGTCAATGGTAATGAAATTTTTTTTGGTTTTGATTTTAGTATTTTAGGATGAACGGTCTCAACAATTCTGGATATTATTTCTGATGAAATACTGCAATTAGGCCAAGAATTTTCTACGCATAAAATTCTTTTAGTTTTTTTTACAGATTTTATTATTTCTTCCATTTTGATTGGGTTGACTATTCTTAAATCAATAATTTCAGGATTAATTTTATAGAATTTTATTAAATTTTTTTTTGCTAGTAATGACAAATTTGTAGTGTAGCCAGATGAAACTATAGTTATATCTTTGCCTTTTGACAAAATTTTAGGTTTAATTTCATTTATATTTTTTATTTTTTTACCTATCTTCACATTGTCTTTAATGTCATATAACCACTTATCATCTATATAAATACAAGGATTGTTATCAAATATTGATGCTAGTAAAAAATCATAAGCATCCTGAGGTGTCGCTGGTAACAAAACATTAATTCCTGGAACATGAGAAAAAAATGAATTTAATAATTGTGAATGCTGCGGACCCTGTTCTCCTCCTCTGTTTATAATAGCTCTAATAGTTATCTTGCAATTTGATTGATTACCAAACATATATCTCCATTTGGCTGCGTGATTAATAATAGAATCCATGGCATACAATAAGAAGTCCATTCTTGGATGAATGCTAATAGCTCTAGTGCCAAATATTGAAGCTCCTACACATAATCCCGTGGATGCTGATTCGCTTACTGGAGTGTCTATAATTCTATCTTTTCCAAATATTTTATCTAAATCTTTCATCGTATTTCCCACATACCAAGGACTCCACAACCCCTGCCCAAACGCAAAAACGCTCTTATCTTTCTTAAAGGCCCTTATAAATGCAATTCTAATTGCTTCTGAATATGTGATTGATATTACTTTTTTAATTTCCATAAACATTTTTTATCAAAAGATTAGTAGAGCTTTTTTTACTTAGGGCCAATTTCCACGCTATCAATATTTTCTTAGATATTTTTCTTTCGATTAATTTAATTTTATTAAAATTTAATATCTTTTTCTTAATTAATTTTTTTTCTAACAAAATTAGAGGATCTCTATTTTTCCAATATTTAATTATTGATTTACTTCTTTTTACTCCAACATCAACATCTTCTCTCCAATCAACATGTCCTAGCCACCTATAAGTTTTAGCTTCAACAAAACCGGGTAGTTTAAATTTTTTACAATATTTATAAAGTTTATAGATTTCTTTGTACAATAAAAAAACATTATTACCATCTACTTTTACAGTTTTAATTTTAATACTTTTTGAAAATTTAGAGACATCTGAATTAACTTGTCTTTCACTAATATGCATATGACTTGCCATGTAATTATTTTCGCAGATAAAAATAATTGGAATATTATAATTTTTAGATAGGTTTAAACACTCATGGAAAACTCCTTCCTCAGTAGCTCCATCTCCAAAATATACTATTGTTATGTTTTTTTTTTTTAGATATTTTTGTTCAAATGCTGAACCTATGGCAATCGGAATAGTCCCAGCAACAATTGGTGTTGACCCGAAAAATCCTACACTGCTATCAAATAAGTGCATCGATCCTCCAAATCCTTTCGATAGCCCATAAGGTTTAGCTAGAAGTTCTGCAAAAAATTTAGATAGATTAGATCCTAAAGACAGAAGGTGAGCATGTGATCGGTGATTGCCAAAAACTCTATCTTTATTTTTTCCAATATTTATAATTTCTGAAACTGCAGATGCTATTGCTTCTTGCCCAATACATAAATGCACTGGACCTTTTATAATATTGTTTTTGCGCTCCTCAGCAACTTTATTTTCGACTGCTCTAATAAATTTTATTTTTTTATATATATTTAAAAAAATTGATAATTTCGTTATCATTATTGATAAAATTCATTGATTTTATTGCATATGTACAAAACATCTGATTTTTTTAAAAAACTATGCATTGGCAACATTAAGCACTTTTGAAAGTATTCGTCTGTAAAAGTAAGACTCTTTTTTTTAAATTTTAAAGAATTTATTTTATGCAATGGTTTTCCAGACCACTGTATAAGTGTTCCAATTTTTTTTTTTTTTAAATATACTTTAAGTTGATCTCTGTTTTTAGCTAGAATTTCAAAATTTTGAAAAACATCAAAATTTTTTGTTTTAGAGTGTATTGGTGGTAAAAGTAAATTTTTATTACTACTTAATTTTTCATGATATATTTTTGCTAATTTTCTTCTTTGCATTATCTCTTTTTGAAAATTTTTTAATCTATAATTTAAAAAAGCGGCCTGAAGATTATCTAATCTTGAATTAAAGCCCCATGATTTTACAATTCCATTTTTATTTCTTCCATGATCCCTTAATTCAACTAATTTTTTATAAATTCTCAATTTATTAGTAACAATCAATCCTCCATCACCAAAACAACCTAATAACTTAGCAGGGTAAAGACTAATTGTGCCAAATTCACCGAAGGTTGATGCATGTTTATTGCGGTACTTTGCGCCTAATGCTTGAGCAGCATCTTCAAAGATTAATAATTTATATTTCTTTGCAATTTTAATTATTTTATCCATATCACAAACCCTGCCATTTAACTGAACTGGCATAATTGCTACTGTTTTTTTTGTAATTCTAGATTCAATGTCATTGGCGTCCATCATTCCATCTAATTTACATTCGCATAACACGGGATTGGCGTTAAGCATCTTTATTGCCGCTGCGGTTGCTACATAAGTGTGTGACGGAATAATAATTTCATCACCTTCTTTAATACCACAAGCTTTTAAACCTAACCAAATAGCATCTGTGCCATTTGCAACACCAAGAACATATTTTGCTCTAATTAATTTTGATATTTTTCTTTCAAATTCGCTAAGATCTTCTTGTAATATAAATTTTCCATTGGAACATATTTTCGAGAAAATATTTATATAACTTTTTTTATGCGAAATAAAACTAGCCGGATAATTAAAAAAAGGTATTGCTTTCATTAAATAAAATTAGGTAATTTGGGGTCACCAAAATAAATTGTTAATGCATATCTATTTTTTTTTTTTATTGGCAATCCTCTATGGATGCATTTGGTATTCGCCATAATTAAAGTTCCTGCTTTTCCACAAATTGATATTGGTTTGTAATTAGACTTTTTGAAAAAGTTAGTCATTAAATTACTAGTAAATCTATATTGGTTAGGGAAAATATCAAAATTAATTAACTTTTTTATATAATCTATACGATGTGATCCTGGCAATATTTGTAATGGACCATTATTAATTTTTACATCATCTAAATATAAAAAAGCTTTAAACTGAGTTCTGTATGGAGAATCTTTATGCCACCCTCCTCCAGACCCAACATTATTTTTTTTAAAGATCAACTTATTTGCCATCACAATCTTATAGTGCTTTTTTCTTCCGGTAATAATAGAGGCAATAGAATTTATAAATTTATTATTCATAAAATCCTTAGCTAAATTATTATATTTATGAAACCTCCAAAATCGATGGTCTGATAAACAGCTGTCGTGCCAATACTTA
>Ga0114968_10004406_pt1 | contig 10516 bp, 4 predicted proteins | sample M_130807_EF_Meta_FD_87020 | JGI IMG/M metagenome (GOLD analysis project Ga0114968, IMG submission 87020) | Freshwater microbial communities from Lake Montjoie, Canada to study carbon cycling - M_130807_EF_MetaG | ecosystem: Environmental > Aquatic > Freshwater > Lake | place: Lake Montjoie... | reverse complement strand
GGCGGCGGCTCCCCTCAAACAGTCCAAGCTGAATTCGTTCTTCATTGATTCGATGATTCTGAAGGCCACTGCCACGAAGAAGAAGAGAGTTCCGTCCCCTGTCGCACAGAAGAAGGGGAAAGCAGCGGTAAAAAGCGATATGTAAAATAGCAGGCATTTACACGATGGATATACTGGAGGCAGCCGAGGGGCTAGACCACTATCAGGCAAGATGCCAGGCCAATATTTTTAATAGGGAAGCGAGGGAGGGGTACGAGTATACCCTCGATACAATTTCGCCAAAGGCCGTCAAATCGCTCCAGACGGCTGCGCAGGATATTGAATTACTCGACACCTGCGAAATTGTAATTCTCGACAAGACGGCGGATAATGGATTTCCGCATACTCGCCCGCCGAATCTGATATGTTTCCCGTCGTCGATGTGTCTAGAAACGCCGGCAACGAAGAAATTCAGGGAGACGTTAATTCACGAGGCAATTCATGTGCATCAGCGCCGCCACACTGCAGAGTGGAGGGGGGCTCTAGAGAAGAGGGGTTGGATGGAAGTTCCCCTCGAAATTATCCCTGCAGAATGTAACGAGAGAGTGCGGATAAATCCAGATACAATGTCGGCCCCCTTCTGGTCGTGGGAAATGTATCACGTCCCTCTTCCTCTTTTCAAGAAATACGGGACGCCATCTCTGGGCAACACGACAGTGGAGTGGCTGGATATGAGAACAGGAGTGCTACATCACGAGGCGCCGGCCAGTTTTGTGAAAGTGTATGGTTGTTCTATAGGACAGCCAGAACATCCCTATGAAATTTACGCTGAATTGTTCAGTGCAAAGGGGATAACAACATCGGTGTCAATTCTGCAGGCACTCGAGACGATTTAACTTACCCTGTAGTAGGGGAGTGGTGGAGTATGAATGTACTCCCGAAATTGAGTGAATTTGGAATTGTAGATACGAGTAATTTTAATCCCCGTAAATTTACAATTCCAGCCGAGGCTCTACCGAAACAGAGAATTGATGGGAAAATTTACTCGGCTGGCTCCCTCCGCTGTAAATTATCCTACGGGGCAATTGTGAACCAGGGGCGTTTTGGGCTAATTCAACAATGTACCAGATCTGCGGGTTTAAAGGAAGAAAAATTAGTTGTTAAACGGCCGAGGAATCCCACGTTGTCGCTTGCCCCAGAGGCTTTCCTGCAGAGTATGTGTTCGCAGGTTCTGGAGGACGCAGGGTTTCCTCACACTGTTCCCAAAGTATTTGATATTTTTGTGTTTGCAGATGAAGTACGATTTTCGATGGAGTGGATTGCAGGTTCTAGTATTCTCGAATTCTTGGAACATCAATTACTCAAACAGGGGGCAGAGGGGGATGAATTGTTCATGAATTGTCTCCTACAATTATCATGCATCCTCTACATTCTGGAGAAGGAATTAGGATTTGACCACAGGGATTTGAAACCGGATAATTTATGGGTTCAGAATTTACCGGCGCCGCTGAAATATCAAATTCAAATTGCGGGGGTCGGCTACGAATTTACAATTCACCACAGAATTGTTCTGCTGGATTTTGGATTTTCATGTTTTGGAACTGGAAGTAAAATGGTGGTGAATTTAGGAGATGCAATTCCAGATATGGATGCATGTCCCAAGGATGGTCGCGATATGTACCATATATTGAATCGACTCTTGACAATTCCGAAAATTAAGGGAAGTGTATCTCGCGAATTGCAGGAGACAATTCGGTCCTGGATGCAACCCTACGAAATTCAGGAACCTTCCCTCACCCACCTCATGACTGCAAATGTCTCATTCAAAATTGAGGCTCTGAAGGCTGAACGAATTATCCAATGGTATTTTTCCAGACAATGAAGGCCGCACAGATGCCAGATGCTATAGCGTTTTACGGTATAGCATATAGTATTATACTTGGGTAAATTATAGAGTTGGTTCTACTTTATCCACAGGATCCCCACCACCAACTGTTGGATCCACTGTATCGTCGTCTGCAATAACTCTGGAAACAGATAATGATTTCGGTTCGGCCCCTTCATCCTCTGGGGTAGGCTCGACCTCCTCCTCTTTTGCAGGCCCCTTTTGCAATTCTACCATTGTCGCATTTGGGTTACCATTTACGTCGGTTTCTTCGTTTGTATCTGCGCACCCACTCAAGTCAGTATTACCACTCAAGTCAGGGTTGCCACTCAAATCTGCACAGCCACTCACATCCTCCTGTGGAATTTGGGGAACGGTTGGTATATCCCCTAGACCCTTTTCTGGAGGATTTGCGAAGACGGATGTATATGTCGTTGTAAATGCGTCAGGATAGATCGATTTGTAGCCATCGTTGTAACCCTGCTGGTAATCTACGTCTTTTCCAACGGGCATTCCTCTGACAATAACAGGATTTGGAACTGGAACTGGGTCAGGAACTTCAATGGCTTCTGGCTCCTGTGAGGCCGATTGGGCTGCAGAATCTCCCAGAGCGGAACCCGCTGCGTTTCCTTCATCATTAGCCTGTTCATCTTCGGGCTCCTCTGTGGGCTGTTCCTGTTCCTCTGTGGGCTGCTCCTGTTCCTCTGTCGACTGCTCCTGCTCCTCTGCGGTCTTCTCCTCTTCCTCTGTTGGCTGCTCCTCTTCCTCTGTTGGCTGCTCGTCTTTCTCCTGTTCCTGTCCACCCTCTTGTATCACCACATCGTCTGGTGATACTTCCTGGTTTTCGGTATCAACGTCTGTCTCTGCTGCCTCTGTCTCTGGCGCTGCAGCTGTCTCTGCCTCTGCCTCTGGCTCCGCAGAAACCAATTCCGTGTTCGAACCAACATCTTCTGCAGCCCCTGAAAGAGCCTCCTGTCCAGACGCTCTCGCATTCGCACTAGCGTCTGCATTTCTAGCCGCCAATGCAGACTGGTAATCTTGAGTTCCCTTGGCATTTCCGTCTGCAGATCCATCTCGTCTTCCAGCATTCTCACCATCCAGATATCCCTTGCCATAATTGGATGAATCTGTCGTTTGAACAACTCCACTCGTTGGACCTAATACACCAAAAAACCCAACTGCCCCAATACCAACAGTAGCAGCAGCAATGAGTGCAAGCTGTAACCCTGTCAATCCAGCAAGTGCGCCCAATAAATCACGCACAATCCCAGGATTTTTGTTTCGTCTCCCAAGTTCGTCTTTCAAAGTACGTATAGTGTATTCAATCTCTTTTCTCAAGCGATCCAGTTGATCTGCAATATCTTTTAATTTCTTCAATTCATCATTCGCGTCTTTTAATTTTTTCATGGCATCATCATGTTTTTTCTTAAGCGCATCGAGCTCATCTTTCAGCCTCCTAACTTCGTTTGAATCAGCTCCATACTTCTTAATTGCAGCATCCAGATCCTTTCGTTTCCTGTTGATCGCATCTTCAAGTGCTTTACGTCTAGCCTCTGCATCACCCACCTTCTTTTTGGCAACTCCAATCCGTAGAAAAATGTCTCCACCTAGTTCTTTCAATCTCTTGAGTTGTTCAATTGCATCCATTTGCTTCTTTTTATTCAATGCGTCAATCTCACTTTCGATTGTGTCTCTCCTTGCAAGAGAATCCCGCAATGCCTGTTTTTCGGCTTTCAATTTATTTACAAGATATTTGAGCTTATCGCCATTTTCCAATGCCATTTTCCGTGCCCCATCGGCCCCCTCATTTGCCCTCCTCCGCGCCGTCGCCGCATTTGCATTATTCTGTTTCATTTGAGCCCCCCTCACCAACTGGGCAGTTAATTTCCCGTATGCCGCCAAAAAGCTGCGGGTACGGTTTTCAATGATTTTCAAATGATCTCTGTAAACCGTATCGAGATTTTTGAGTGAGTCCTGGCGCTGTACCGCAAGATCGTGTAATTGTTGCACCAACCTCGGATCAGCATCCTGCAATTTCTTCAGAGCATCGGCAACATCCTGTTTTGCCTTTTTAAGGAGTGTATCGTCTGGCATCGATTCTTTAAATTTCTTCAGGGAATCTGTAAATTTATCAAATGCTTTCACTAATCCTATTGCATTTTTTCTATTATTAGCATTCTTCAATGTAATTTCAAGGCCATTTAATGCACTTTTTAATTTAAAGAGTTCTATTTCACTCGTAGTTGGACGCGTTATAGTCGCTGGAGGTTCCCTCTCTACAGGGACATTGTCAATTCTCTCTGGCATAAGAATATCTTTAAGTTCAGCATTCACACCCTCGTGCGCATTTCTAGCCCCATCAGCATCCCCCCTCATTTCCTGAAGCTTCTGTCCAGCTTCCCTAGATACGTTCGCGGCTTCCCGCGCCTTTGTCTCTGCATCTGATAGACTATCCTGCGCTCTCCGCAGCGTTCCCCCAGCAGCATCAAACACATCGCCAATACGCGACAAATGCATAAACGCCTCGTGAATAGTCCGATGGGGAATACCTGCCGAATCAAATACATCGCCAATACGTGACAGATCATTCAACGCCTCATCAATCCCTTCAGGCTTATCCCTCTGTGCATCTCTCAAGGCAATGGTAGCTTCTTCTGTCGCCGCTGCGGCCTCGTCTGGATCTATTTTACGTAAATTTTCAGAATCGGCATCTCTTGAATCGCGTAAGGCCGCAAGTGCACTTTCGACAGGTGCTTTGGGGTCAACCGGTTTAGGAGTTTCTGGGGGTCTCGGTCTAGCACCAGCGTCCTGTAAATCTCGTAAGGTTGTCCCCTCGGTACGAATACTTTCTTCAATTCCTTCTGGTCGTACGGGTTTGTCAGGGGCAGGAGATCGCAATGCTTCCAATCGAGTAATAGCACTACGGGCAATATTCTCGGTGCCTTTTGAGGTAGACAACTTATTCCTGGTTGTTTCAAGTGCTACAGCAATACCCTTGAGTCGTGTTGCTATTGCGTCCGCAGTATCCCGTGATGGAGGTGGATTTAGAGTCCTCCTTTTAATAGCATCCTTCAGAGCCCTGTAACTGTCGGCGGAACTGGATGAACTATCACGGATAGATTTCGCATTCTTCATCAATGACTCAATATTCCGACGTTCTATGATCATCTGGCGCAAAGATGCTAACATATCATTCTGCATATCACGCATAGAAAGCTGGGATGTCAACGCATTCTGGGCTCGACTCTCCGTGCTCTGTGCTACAACTAGGGCGTTATTGGCATCCTGTTGGGCTTTGATAGCTGCCTCTAATTTTGCCAAGTTAGTCGAGTTAAGTTTCATATTTCCATCGTGTATTCCCTGCACCCAGAGAAATTCGTTAAATTTCTGATCTAGTTCTCGTAACGCATTCTTCAATCTTCCATTAGGATCTAATAGCCTTGATAAATCCGCTTTCAGCCTTGCGAGTGTATTCTGCGCTCTAACAAAGGCCGCATTACCTTCTCGTGGGTTTATCCGTACAAGTATTCTGTCATACTCTGCAATTTTCAAAGGTAAATCGCGAATTTCATCCGAAAGGTCGTTAAGGCTATCTTCAAGTGTGCGGACTGGTTCTAGATCTACGTCAGGTATATCGTCCTGTTTGGAAGAAAGAACGATCTTTGCTGCAACCACCCCTTCAGCATCACTTATAACATGGGAACGCACGCGAGATATTTCGGAACGAACTGTGTCTAGGGCAGCCACAGCATCTGCATTATCTGCCCCTGCCCGTGCTACAAACCCTGCAGGATCGTCGCCAGTTACAATTCGTATTGCGCCCGTCCCCGCCGCAACAAGTGCATCTCGTTCAGATTCAGCAGTTTTCAGAAGCCCCTCTGCTCTCAACGTAGCAGCCGCAGCGCCTGCAGCATCTTGTTGGCGCAGGGCCTCATTTGTGGCATCCCTACTCGTAATCGTGTCCTTTAACTGCGCCTCGACTGATGCACGAGTATTCGCAGGTATGGGCCCAGGATCTGTTGGCCGTGGTCTCGGTGTCTCCAACGTAGTCAGTTGTGCCCTCTGGGTAGCCAATGCTTCTTCCGTTTCCGAAATGACTCGCCTTGGGTCAGGTATGGGGGGACGTGATGATGCAACCGGTATCGCAGGTGGCGAAGGAACACTCTCTAATTCAGCAGATTTTGATGTAAGGGCGCCTGATGTCTGGGCGATCCTTTGGACGGCATCCATTGCCTTGTCACGCGCCCCCGCCGCATCAGCCTGCGCCCTCACACTTGCATCGTGTGCATTCGATGAGGAGGGAATATCAAGACTCGTGAATTTTTCATAGGTTCTTCGTGCTCTTAAAAACGCCGCCTCGCGTGTTGACTCTATACTATAGCGTCTACCCAAGTCGACAATATACTGTATAAATCCGGACTTCATTGCATATTGCCTTACGACAGCCAACTGTTGTGCATTCAAGTATAGATTTGCGGAATCTAAAGAATCGAATGCGTCCCTTCTTGCAGCTTCCGCACTTTCCATATCAGCCGCCGCTTTGATATACGCATCATATGTAGCCGTGTTTCTTGTTCCGGCGATAGTAAATGTATCATACGCTCTCCCAAGTTGAGAAATAACATTGACATAATTAGTTGTTGCAATTCTGCGTTTTTCCTTTATATTCGCGTAATCCGTTGCTGCTTTCAGGAGAATAGCCGCCGCTTCGTCAACCGATTTACGGGAAGGAGGACGGACTTCGGATGGAACATTGTCTATAGGTCGGTGAACAACTGGTAAAGTCCCCCTGATCTGTTGAGCATTGGTCAATGCATCGGCTGCATCGTGACCCATCTGTAGTGTCTTGGCCCCAGCATTAGCCGCAGAATCAGCAGCATCTATTGACTGTTGTCTAACCTCTCCAGAACGGATTGGATTTTGAACAAGATTGCCGATGCGCGCAATATCCCCCAAAAATGCTTCTGTACTTCCCGTATTCTGTAGAACACCGCCTTGCGCCGCATTAATGGCAAGGTCTTTTAGATTTTGCTGTCTACCAAGTTCACTTAAGGCCTCTGATGAACGTGCTTTCGCGCCAGGCAAATTAAACATACCGATCCATTCAGCAAGTCGTTGGCGTATAGTAGGCTGCGCAGTAAGAGCCTGTGTAGTTGGGCCACTGGGATCGACCGGTCGTTCCGCAATAGGGGGTCGAATGCCAAGTAGTTCAAGCTCTCTCTGCGATTGAGTAAGCTGATTCGCATTCTCCGCCAGCTCTAATCGTACTGCCTCCCCTGCCCTCACAGCCGCCGTTGCGCCGCCCTGGGTATCGGCAATTACACTGGCGTTAGTAGGTCGCGACTGCAATTCAAGGAGAGCACTCGCAGGCCCTGTTTTTGTTCGGGCGGTGGCCAACTCCGCTCGTTTGAATGATAGGATACTAGTTAAACTCCAGGCTGAAGTAGTAGGAGGCGTGGGGGGCTTGAGATTCTGTAATGCAGCCGCAAATTCTCCCTTTTTGTTTAATGCAAAGGCCGCTTTGTAAACTCCGATGGAGTGATTAAACGCCGTATTTCTTTCCCTGATTTTATCCTGCAGGAATTTCGCCTCGATCAGGAGTTTATTTGCAGTTAAGACGTTTTTGTCAATCGTATTTCGTAGTGTAGCCAGCTCCCTATTTGCATTTTCAGAATCACGAAGCGCCTCTGCCGCTTCCTTCGCCTTTAGCCTAGCATCTTCTGTAGCGTTATCAAAGGGAGTTTTCAGGGCAGCCGCAGTGGCAGCAGCCGCATCCATGGAAGTCTTCGCACGTTTGAGGGCTTCATCAAACCTGTTTCCCATATCCGATGGTACTAATGAATCGATTTGTCGCTGTATTTCTAGAAGTCGATCCGCATCTGTACTATTTGGCTCTATTAATCTTTCGTACATATTTTGTCGTAAGAATCCAGTGGTTCTACGCAGAGCGGCATCTGCGAGTGCCGCCGCCGCAGCTGGATTTGGACTTGGTTCTTTCAAATTATAAACAGCCTTTTGCAGATCGGATAAACGTGCGCCCTCTGTTTCTCTTCTTGCCGAAACAGAGGTAAGACCACTCGTTAAAGAATCTACGTCCGCATCTGCACGGGTCAACACGCTCCTGTTTGGGGTTGCAGAATTATTGCGTATCGCATTCGCTGCATCTAACAACGCAGCTTCTTTTGCAGTTTGGTTAGTCGCCCTAATACCCTGCTGCCTCTGGGCATCCGCAGAAAGGGCCGGTAAATCTTGCGATTCAAGTGTGTATATTTGATCATTTATAGCCTGTATTCTCTCATTAATGCTGGTTTGTTTTGCTATTAAATCTGCAATCTGACTGTTTATATCACCAGGTTTGCTATCTCTGTATGCTATCTTTGCTAGTTCGAGCAATTTAATCCTATCGGTAATTGGACCCAGCTGGCCATTTAATTCTGCGACTAACTTTTCTAATTTCGGTAGTTCTACATTTGTTATATCACCTATGTCTGATTCTGCATTTGCAATACGCAAACGCTGTTCAGCATCATTATCGCGTATTGTTGCAATATCTGTATTTAATTGTGTTAGTTTACCGTTCAAATCAGATAATGATGCGGACTGGGATACAACTGCTTTCATAACTTCGCCGGCACTTTCATTTGTTTTAAGCAAAGAACTATCAACAGATGTCTTCAACGTATCGATGCCGTTTAATGCATCACTTTTATCCTTTGCGGAAGAATAACGTTTTGGTACTAACTTATTATAGAGATCTAACAATATAGGTTTTACAACTGCAGTAAGGGCTAAATCTGCAGCTTGTGCAAACCGCTGTGCGTATGTTTTGGACTCGTTTGCCGCGAGGGTGGCGGCAGCGGCCTCCTGTTCTCTTCCAGCAGCAACAAGTTGAGATGCAGATACTCGCAGGTCATCGGTTATTTGTTTTCTTGCTGCTGCTTCCAGAGCTGCTTGTTGATCCGCGGCTGCCTTGGCCAATTCTTCAGGTGTTCGTACGCGTATTTCTAATGGATTAATTGGGTTAGGTCGAGGGGTGGCGTTTTGCTCATTCTGCCTCCCCTTATCCCTTATATTCTCTGCTTCTATATCGGCTGCTGCCTTGCGCGCTTCCTGTTCTTTTTTTGCAAGTGTTTGTGCTTTAAGATCCTCTTCAAATTCTCTTCGTCGTACTGCATCTTCCGCAGATGCCGCTACATCTTTCACTGGACCTCTCTGCAGCCCTTCTTCTGCATCCCTTAACAACCTAATATTGTCAGCCCTTCGATTATTTTCATCCTGCACTTTTCTGGCAGCAGCTTGATCTGCCAGGGCTCTGCGTCTTAATTCTTCTGCTGCTTGAAATCGTCTCGCGGCCAAGTTACCTGCACGCTCTATAGGCGCCCATCGCGACCTATTCGGCGTCGCTCCACGAAAAGCTACTACACCTCCACGTTGGATATCTTCCCTACGCCTCTTTCGCGTGTAGATAGAAACCATCCCACCTACTCCACTCCAATAAAAAATGACATTTTTTATTGGCGTGTTGGGTTATGGTATAGCCCTCCGTTAGCCCGTTCTCGATCGCCAATGCTCCCCGCAAACATTGCAAATATACAAATACTTCAAATTTTCCTGATCGTACTTAATGTAAATAACATCCTTTTCTACTCCAGAACCGTTCGACTGACAGTCTTCACGCGGACATTTCATCGTTTTCAGATGCGGCAGTGTCGGATCTTGCCGGGTAAACTCATTCAATAGAATCTTGTATCCCTCGCTAGTCCTCTCCTTGACGAGAGTTTCAGATACAAGACCACCAACCTCCTCTTTCTCATTGTATCCACAATTCCTGCAGAGCCGAATGCAGTTGCTATTATCCACATTGAGATAGAGATAATAACGACATACTGGGCAGAATTTCATGTGTCAGATTCACCTTACTGTATACGCCGATTAAGTGTTTAGACTAACAATTTTACTTGGCGGGGCGGCGCTTGGAATGGTTTTATACTGCTCTAAAAGCGCAGCCCAATGCGTCTCACCAGACATCCCATACGGAATTTCAGAATAGGCAGTATCCCCACCGCGAATCTTCGTCTCCAGAATTTCACGTATAGAAGCCCACGCCATCGCCCATTCTGGGCTGTTGAAAACATCCTTAAAAGGTTCGAACGGGCTCTTGGAAATATCGTGATTCGCGTCAGCCCAGGTGCGAATAGTCAGATGCAGCAGCCGATACTGCACCCAGTCTGCGTACGAACGGGCCTTCCAATCCGACAGGGTATACGTCTCCCATCCAGGCTCATTCGCTATAGGATTGTCATTCAGGATTGAAAAAATGCTCTTGAAGACCGACCCAATGTTCATCGCAGACGCCCACTTCGGTCCCGTAAATGTCCCCAGAATCGACAGGCACACTTTACCACCCACGTACAAATTGGGGTGAAAACGCGTCAAGCCATCTGTCGTTTCAAATGACACCGAGGGCGATAGGAAAGGATACTCGGCAGGAAGGGTAATCGAAAAAAGCAGCGGGCAGTGTGCATAGGGTGTGCCGACAGGGCCGATGATCATACACTGCCCCTTGTAAATATTGCTATCATCAAACGTATAATAGATCCCCATCGATTTCATTTCGTCCCCAATCATCATTTGTATGTCTTTCATAATACG
>Ga0114968_10004405_pt1 | contig 10516 bp, 9 predicted proteins | sample M_130807_EF_Meta_FD_87020 | JGI IMG/M metagenome (GOLD analysis project Ga0114968, IMG submission 87020) | Freshwater microbial communities from Lake Montjoie, Canada to study carbon cycling - M_130807_EF_MetaG | ecosystem: Environmental > Aquatic > Freshwater > Lake | place: Lake Montjoie... | reverse complement strand
ATCTTTCGACCTTCTAATTCCATTTCCTTGTGGCACACACGTGTAATGCCGCCAGGAGATGGAAATCTATTTATTCGGTAGGAGCTGGCCCACCATCTGCTTGATCTAATACCTGAAGCATTAAAACAGTTGTCTCTAATTGATCAACTGCTAACTGCATGTGAAGTGCTAGATCCTCATTTGAAATACTTTTTGTAGTGGCTGTCTTTACAACTTTCACAACAGGTACTGCTTGGGTTTCAACAGTAGTTGGCATATCTTGATTAGAGGAAAGCTGAGATGAAGAGGTTGTAATTAAAGAAGTATTTGGCTCATTACCTGTTAGTGAGTTAAGGCCGAGGAAAGCGGTTAGAACAAGAATAAAGGTAAGAGCAATCTTTGATGATTTACCGGCAAGCTCTGCTGCTTTCTTATAGGTAGTAGATAGAAGATCTAAAGCTGTTAGGCCGCGTGCTTCATCAATAACAAGTTCAGATAAAACCTTACGAAGTGATGCACGAGCACGAGAGACTGTGTGGCGAACAGCAGACTCTTTAATACCAAGCTCTTTAGCAATCTCTGCTGTTGAGCGACCCTCAACCTCCCACATAACTAGAGCGGCGCGCTCTGCTGGAGATAGTAAGGAAAGGGCCTGACGAATAATTGCAGCATCTTCAGCGGAGGAAATAGCTTGTGAGTGATCACCAGATACCTGCCAGGTAGATTCAACCTCAGCAGTTGCATCATCTAGGGCAACAAGATTTGGGCGGCGGTTTTCAGCACGGAATAGATCAATGCATAGGTTTTCAATTGTGCGGTGTAGATAAGAAAGAGCGTGATCATTACTGGATAGCTCAGGGGCCGCAAGCATGAACTTAACTAGCGCCTCTTGGGTGATCTCTTCAGCCTTTGCCTTATCTTTGACAATCCGATTGGCATGAGCAATAAGCTCAGATCGGTTTTGTGTGTAGAAGGATGAAAATTGGGCAACACTCCAGGATGCAGGAGTTGAAGACTCAACTGCCTTGGACTTCTTGGCTTTAAATGCCATTTTGTTTTGCCCTTTGTTAACCGGTTTTGTATTACAGAGTCAACCGTCGCTGCCTCTATTCACCTCTACGCATCAGGGCCCTATTTGTCGCGGCTTAAGGACAAATCGGACATTTTGCTACCTAAGTGGGCCCTGTCGGGATCGAACCGACGACCCACAGATTAAAAGTCTGTTGCTCTACCGACTGAGCTAAAGGCCCATATGATAAAAAGTGATTGCCTAATCATATCGCAAAAATCTGGCTATCTGGTTCGGAAGATTACGCGATAATCAAGAATTTGGCTAATTGACCCGAGTTACCCTGAAATATATAAAGTAGTTTGGGATTGTAAACAAAAAGGATTTAAATCCTTCTATTTTGAAACAACTTTTCGATTTATACTCAAAAATCACATGTATTAAGCCAAAGTAAATTAAAGATTCGAAAGCACAGAATTGCACATTTCTTCAAACACAGCCTTTGCAGCAAATTCCAAGGAGTCAATGGTAGCACCGCCGATGTGGGGGGTAATTGAAATATTAAGATTTGACTCTAGCTTAGCTTTAACAATTGGATTATTTCTCCATTCTTGTTTGAAATTAACTTCATCTTCCTCTGGCAAGACGTCGATACCTAAACCACCAAGTGCGCCAGACTCTAATGCCTTGACCGCATCATTGCTATTCAAAACAAAGCCTCTGGAAGTATTCACTAAGATTGTTCCTTTACACTCAATTTTATTGAATTGTTCTTTACTAATTAAATTATCATTGTGGGTACGATCATCTACATTGATAGTTATATAATTACAAAGTTTAAAAACCTCTTCGATAGAATTTAAAAATTTTACATGAGAAAAATTCGCATCTTGAATGGTAGGAGAAATGTCATATACATGCACATGCATATTAAAATTTTGAGCGATATTAGCCATACGTTTACCGATACGACCAAAACCAATGATTCCAAAATTTTTATTTGAAAAAGAATTTCTAAAAAAATCTTTTCTATTCCATTCGCCATTAACTACCGATGATTGCGCCTTTGAGCAATTTCTGCTTAGTTCTATTAAGTGCCACCAGGCAATTTCTGGTGTCGAAGTAAAATCAGAGATTAACTCCTGTTTATTCTTTAACGAAAATATTGAGATTCCGTGGTTTGAACAGTATTCAGTGTCTATGTGAGTCAAAGAAGTTGTTGGGGTTGCAACATAATTAAGTGAAGGATATTTTGAAAGGAAACTCTTATCCAGCACAAATGACAATTCAGTATATATCCCGTTTATTTGAGCAAGTAGCTTGTCTTCAAGAGGTCCAAACTTTAATTCCAAATTGGAATTTTTTTTTACGCTTTCAATAACTTCGTCCCTTAAGCCAGTATGCTCCAGAATATGGATAATCATTTAATTGATCTCAACAAAATTCTTTTCGATACTCAAATTCGCTGTACATAGTATCTCTGCAATTCTTTTACCGGCGAACCCATCTCCATACAAATTGCTTGGAGCATACTTTCCATGTTTGATTTGTTTACGAATAGCATTACTAATTGATTCTGAGTTAAAATCTGGTAAATAACTTACATTATCGCTAAATTCTCTACCATTTTGCCTATATCCAACAACTACAGAAGGCGTACCAGTTCTTGATGCCTCGCGTATGCTGGAACTTGAATTACCAATTATGCATAATGAGTTATTGAGGACACTGATGAATTCTTCTGGTGTAAAATTTCTAACGAATTGAATCTTTGAGTTTAAATTGACATCCTTAAATCGCCTTAATTCTTTACTGATTAAATCTGTACCTGAATCCACATTAGGCCAAAGCCAAATTGTAGGAATGTCCAGTTTTTGTATAGCCATTAGAATTTGAGAAGTTGTATTAGTAGATTCTGTATAGTGCTGGGTATCAGGATGGTACAAAACCAGCAAATAACCCTGATTCTTAAATTGGCTAGCATCTCGAATATATTTCTCTAGAAATTCGCTGGGATTTTTATCTTTGTTCTCTTCAACAATGTCTAAAGCTGGGCATCCAGTTAAATGCACTCTGCTCTCTTCTTCTCCTAACTGAAGAATATTTCTGTAAGCGTGACTTGTTGCTGGAAAATGTAAATGGGATAATTTAGTACAAGCATGTCTTACTGATTCATCTATTGAACCAGTAATTTCACCACCCTGCGTATGTGCTACGGGGATATTCATATAGCTTGCCGCAATTGCGGTTGCCAATGTTTCATGCCGATCCGCAATTGTGACAACTACATCTGGTTTTAAATCTAAAAAAACTTGTGCGAGCTCAATTAGGGCCAACCCAGTGGTTTTAGCCATAACAACAGGCTCATTTCCCTCTACAACTGAATAAACTTCCCGGCTTACCACGAATCCGTCTTTTCTAATAATTTCAATGACTTTACCAAATCTGAATAATAAACCAGAAGCTCCTACAACAATTTGTAATTCACAGTCCGTTCGATTTTTAAGCTCCACTAGTACACTTTTAATTCGAGCATAATTGGCTCTACTATTGATTACTACACATATTTTACGCATCTGAATACTCACAGATCCTTTAATCTAAAACAATCTAAATTGATTAATTCTCCCAATTCAACATCTCGTCCAAGCTCTTTACCGACAAGGCCGTGACGATCCTCCCAAGACAGGCCCCCAGCAGGCTTGCGAAAACAAAAATCATCGCTACCTACAATTTCGCCTTTTTTAAACGCTTTTTTTAATCCTAAACTTCTTCCGAATATTCTACGTTCATTTTCTAAATGACCTGCAATTTCATCTTTATCAATTTTATTCATAATATTTATGAAATTATCTCTGAAATCAGATAAATCCCGAAATTCTTGAAATGTAATTGATGAAGAAACATCTGGTCCAAACATATCCTTACTAAAAACCACATGCTTTTCAATAAAAAGTGCTCCAAAACAAATAGCAACTTTTGCTGCATCAACTCCGATGGAATGATCACTTAATCCAACTTTTACTTTCCACTTCTCGCGAATCTCTTCTAAGACATTAATCCCTACTTCATTTAACGGGGTTGGATATTTTGAAGTACACTGAAACACTATTAATTTGCCGCTGCTTAACTGATTTTGGAAATGCCCAATTGCTAAATCTATTTCTTTATACGTAGCCATTCCTGTACTAATGAACAAATTACCTTTCCATGTAGCAAGAACTTCTTGAATCTCAGAATTATTTAAGTCTCCTGAGCCTAACTTAATATTTTTTACTCCTAGACTCATCATTGCAAGTGCTGCCGCTCCGCTAAAAACACTTACACAAAATTCAATACTTTCAGCTTCACATTTTTTAATTATTGCTTTCCATTCATTTAATGTGAATGAAGTTCTTTTCCAATATTCCCATCTATTCTCATCTTGCATACTAAATTTGACTCTAAAGGATTCATTCTTACTGCTTTCAGCCTCCGGTATGTGATATTGAAATTTAACCATATCTGCACCAGACTTTTTAGACGCCTCGATGAATTTAAATGCAAAACCCAAGGATCCTTCGTGTGACAAACCAATTTCCGCTATCAACTTACATGTTGATTCTGGCGTTGAAAATTTCACCCCTATAAAGTACCATAAATAATAGTATAAATTCGTGACGGACCGTTAGTTCAATTTTGCCTAATAATCTGTGTAAATCTCCTATAAATTTTAGTTGGATTTAAACAAGCTTCTATGAAAAGAATTAGGTAGGTAAATGTCCAAAAGCACTTTAACTAAATCAAAATATTTGTTTAGATTTGCCTGTATCATTAAATAATGATCCACGAGAAAAATGAATCTTTATGTGTGGTTATTCCTTTCAGATTTGGACAACAAGATTTACCAAACAAAAATATTATTAAAATTCAAAATGTGTATTTATTTCAAAGATCTTTGAACCACGCACTGTTTTTAAAATCTTTTTTAAACTTGCGCATTTGTCTAAGTACAAACCGGCCTGAAGTCCTTTCAGAGATTAACGTTCTTAACAAAATTCTTAACCATACAAAACTATCTAGAGGTAAGAAGAGTGACCTGGTGCTTAGTGACATAGAAATTGACGTACATAAGAGAAGTAAGAGATTATCCTCAAAGACATCTCCTATCAGTGAGACGCTATTAGATGTTCGTCAATCTTATAAAGAGAGAAAAATAGATTTTCAGAGTTGGTTGCTGCTGCAACCAACAACACCGTTCCGAAGCAAGGCAGATATAAAAACAATAATTAAGTTTCTTTCTAATGAAACTAGAAAGGACTACTCCCTAATTTCATTAAAAACAGTGGACGAAAATCATCCTGCTCGTATGTACTATATAAAGAATTGTAAGTTAAACCCATTTATGGGCTCCGATAAATTAAGCAGAGATAGAAGGCAAGATTTAGACCCAGTTTATATAAGAGATGGTGGATTTTATCTAATTTCTGATTCACTTGCGAAGAAGGGTATTTTGTTCGCAAAAAACCCAAACTATTTTTTAAGACAATATCCATGGAATATCAATATTGATTCGAAATACGACTTGGCTGCGGCTAAATCTATCTCAAATCTAGAAGTTGTAGATGACCCGAACTCTAAATCTCATGATTATAAGGAATACTTATAGAATAATGAACTCATTGAAAAAGTTATTGCTAGTGCATATTCCCAAAATTCTACCAAAAAGAGTTGTTATTAAGTATTGGATTTCCTTGAGTATGGTTCAAGGATTTCTAACACATAATGATTATATTAAATCAGTTTCTAAATTTGACTCAAGGTTTTCACAAGACTTGTATCTCGTAAAAATGTCTGACGGTATCTTATTAATTCAAAACATATCTAGATTAAGTAGGTTCTTACGTGGAAAAAGTTACGCTTCAGCTCGACTTTACAATCAATACACCAATAAAACATTTGAAGTAGAAGTTAACGATATAGCAAAGAACAAAGGAATCTTTTTAGATATTGGCGCTAATATTGGTGAGTTTTCGATTGCTGCGGCTTCTAAATTCAAGGGAATTAATATTGTAGCTTTTGAACCAGATCCAGTTGCATTTATCTGTTTACAATTCAATATTGAATCATCGAATCTGGCAAATAGAGTCACGATTATTAATGCGGCACTATCTGATAAATCTGGCTCTTTTCCATTTTATATCTCTACAAAAAATGCAGATTCAAGTTTCATTCAACCAAAGAGTTTCACTGAAATAATCAATGTTAAGTCTTATCGCGCAGATCAGTTCATGCAGGAGAATAAAATAGAATCCATACTTTTTCTGAAGATGGATGCCGAAGGATTCGAGCCTGAAATTCTTGCTGGGTTTGGTAGAAGAATTGATGATATAAGTTTTTTTGCAATTGACGTAGGACCAGAACGAGACGGCCTTGAAACTGTCGATCAGGTAAAAAGTATGCTTGAATCAAGTAAAGTTCGTATAAAGATTTTTAGTGAATATGGTAAAAGAAAATTTCTTATTGCATATCAGGAAACCCGTGAAGCCTAAGAGCCTACTTGTTATTTTTGATCATTCATTGGCATATAGGAGTTATACCCAGACTGGAATGATTGAAAATTTATCCAAAATTTATGAGACTTCAGTTTTCATTTTAGGAGTAAAGAATTCTTTTAAATCCCAGAGTTTAAAAGTCGGACATTACAATATTGAATACAATTCTTTTGAATCGTTTCTGCTTGCATTTTATGCGAATGTTTACTGGAATCGCAAATCTGCTAACTCTCTTTCAATGCAGAATCGATCTTGGTATAAAAAAAAGAAAATACGAGCTATTTTCTCGGCTGAGCAAATTGCTTTTTATTATGCAAAAATGTTTTTGACTGTACCCCTTAGTGTACTGACCTTTTCTTTAAATCGAGTCATCAAACAACTAATCAATCAACTCAAGCCAAATTCAGACAAAAAAGTTATTTATATCACTGTCGGAGGAACAAATTCTTTGTCTGACGTACTAACTAAAGCTTTCTCTAAACATGATATTGAAGTTATTACGGTTTTGGAAAACTGGGATAACATGTCTTCAAAAGCTGTTTTTCAAAATCCTCCAAAAAAAATTGGTGTGTGGGGCGAGCAGTCTGTAAAATTTGGATCGTTAATACACAGTATAGATCCAAAGACAATAATTGCTATTGGGAACCCAAGAATTGAATGGTTATTAAGAAATGTAAATAAAAGTCCTAGCCCAAGAAATATTTTTTTTGGAGGGGGAAGTGTTAATTTAGAACTAGAAATGGTTTACCTAGCATCTGCAATTAAAATTGCGAAAAGCATTGGATCTATAGTCGAATATCTACCACATCCAAAAAGTTATAAACATATTGAAAAATTAATAAAGGATGTATCATCTAAAAATCTTAAGGTTTTGGGGAATTACACCAATAAAATTGAAACAGATTCTGCTAATTTACCAAAGCTTGATATTTATATTGATCCATTTGAAAATTGTAAAGTGTTTACGTCACCATTATCAACTATGAATTTAGAAGCAAGTTTGTTAGGTATACCATCCATTGCTTTAGATATACCAACCAAAATTAATTTACCCGATAATAAAATTTCCGATAGGCATGATCATATTCATGACATCCGAGATACAGAGATATTCTACTTTATAGAAAATGTAGAAGAGTATGAGAAATTACTTGAATCTCTTATGTCAACTACACTTAGTCCAATTAGCTCAACCGCTAAACAAAAAATACTAACCTATCTAGTTAATTCCAATTCTGATTATACGGAAAAATTGCTTAACTTAATTAATTAATTTTTTGGTATCTTGAGCAAAACTAGTTTAACTCTTCGAAGTATTTACTCAATTCATTTGAATTTCTAGGTAAATTTATCGCAATGCTTGTGGGGTATTGATTTGATGCTGAGAAGTCATTAATCAGAATTCTTTTCGAATGCGGTAGTCCCATAATTAGGTGATGATATTTTACCTTAGCTTTCTCCATCTCCATAACAGTCTGCTCGCGCGCGTATTCAGGTCTGCTGGTAGTTAAAATAATAATCGATTTGTTGGAAGCATATCTCCCATTAATTACTTCTATATTCTTTTCCAGAGGTTTACCGCTTCCTAGGTATGGTTCGAAAAGAATGGAACTGTTTTCAACTAATGTTCCATCAATATCTATAAAAATCGTATTAAAACTTTTGCAGTATCGGTTCCAAGATTCTAATGTTCCCCAGTCCTCGAAATCTGTTGCTTCCAAACCTTTGAATTGTTCTCCATTTAAGATCATCTGAAAAATGATATCACTTATATAAATTTCGCGACTATTGCTTTCAATGTCTAAATAGGTTTGCACAAATTCACTTGCACTTTGAAAACCATACCCACCAACAGAAAAACAGCTACTAATCACTCGTTTTTCTACAATGTTATTAATCGTGCCAAATTTGTCCATCTGTATGTAACTCTTAGATTTTGCATCGACCAAATTAGTTTTTTCTAAAGAAATAAAGGTAACAAAATTGCCTTTTTCGCCTATTTCACAGTGGAAATAGGAATCTGAATCCTTAATAAAGATTGAACCTTTTATATCTTTATTCTTTATCGCCTCATAAACCGTTTGCGCTGGAGAATCTGTTTCATTTGCAAGAAATATAAGTTCAGATTTGTCTAGTATCCCCATTTGAATCAATTGCTCTCTAAATCCACTTTCAAAATTAAATTTTTCTTGATGCGCTTTGAGAAAAACAAAATATAATTTATCAAATTCGTGTAAGTTTATCCCGGAAAGTGAAGCCAAAGCCATGTAGCTACCAGAAAACGGATGAGTAAGCATCCATTTTGGTTTATCAGTATTAAAACGAGTAGATTTACCCGCCATTGGCAATATCAAGTTCTTCATGAATTGCTAACCCCTTTATTATCTTATCGAGAAGTTTACCCTCTACTTCACTTGCAACGTAAGGTTCAATTCTAAGAAAATTAACTACTTCCATAACTTTGAAAGTTTTTGAGAAAGTTAAATCCTTAAAACTATCTTCTATGGTACACCATAAAAATTTAAACGCAGAAATCATGCGCGTTTTCCGAATTTTCTGTAATTCTTGGGACCATGAATAAACCAGGTCTTGTTTCAATTTAACTAGATCAATTATTGGAGAATCAATAAATGAATCTAAAAAATCTATTAAATATATTTCAGAGTCTACAAAAAGCATGTTATTCAATGTTAAGTCACCATGACAGTATGAAATTGGAACTTGCAAATCTGTTGTTTCAAGATAATTGACCAGACTTGTGCAAATATCCGAATACTTGCTTTGTTCTGATAAGGATCTTATTTTTTCAATCACCTGCTCATTTATCTTGATGATTTTAGATTCTTTTAGATTTATTTTTATAAAATTTATCAGAATGTCTGAAGTATTTATCAATGAATCCACACTTGAATTCGAAAAAAAATCTACAAAAGTAGAACCAGGTATATACTGCATATCAAAGGAAAAAACATCACCTTCATATAAATTGAATACCTCTGGTGCATGTAAGTTTTGATATTTATTGCTTAGAAAACTTGATTGCTTGCTTGCTTGAGCTCTTAATCTTTGATTGTAGTTGGCACTTCCAGAGAATTTACGGATTCTAAGGTCTTGCGTTATCTCTAGCAAACACCCACTTCTGCCTAAAAACTGCTCACTCATTCGATAATCATAACCTGAATTTATCTCTCTGCACTAAATACTTGTAACTAAGTCAAGATTCTTACTTGATTAAAGGACTTTGTGACCTTTGTTTACCTTATCGATTTCGAGTTGATGTTACTTATAAATAGAGATTCTAGAAATGATTAAGTCTTGAGACTACCTTAAGAATCATTTGCTTTGGATATTTCGATAGTAAAACTATTAAAATTTAACGATTTATTAGTACTTGTACCTCAAATTTCAGAGGAGGATTTTTGTAATCTATCGTTTATCGCTTCTGCAATGTCATTACCTACTGGAGGAACTACAAAAATTCTTTTTATCCCTTTAAAATCGGCAACACGAAAGGCTTCGTAAATTTGTTGTGCAAATTCATTATTGTTGGTTGGACTTGCCAACCTAATTGCTTCTCTTGGGGTCGGAAATTTAGAAAGTGCAATAAAGCCATCTCCTTTAGTTGCTGTTCCGGAGAGGTAAACTTTTGCTTTTGGAGAATAATGAGATTCAAGTGTTCCAGGGGCTTTCACTTGCATTCTTGTGGTGTTGTACTTTGCTAACTCGATATAAATTTCTAAAGTATTTTCGATCATCTCTTTCGTTATCGCACCTGGTCTTAGAATTAATGGATTGCTCTGGGTACAATCTAGAATTGTTGATTCAACACCGACTGTACAATTTCCTCCATCTAAAATTTGATCATTTACCGATAAATACTTTGCTAATTCTTCCTCAACCGCATATGCAGAAGTAGGTGATACCGCACCAAATCTATTTGCACTAGGGGCGGCAATTCCAAAGCCTCCTTGTGATTCAAATTCTTTTAGTAAGT